>Ga0182019_10000786_pt1 | contig 15764 bp, 16 predicted proteins | sample 812E2MmetaG_FD_120483 | JGI IMG/M metagenome (GOLD analysis project Ga0182019, IMG submission 120483) | Permafrost microbial communities from Stordalen Mire, Sweden - 812E2M metaG | ecosystem: Environmental > Terrestrial > Soil > Wetlands > Permafrost | place: Sweden: Stordalen | collected...
AGGACGGCCGCCAGCGCGCCGAAGCCCAGTTGGGCCAGGATTTCCGCATGGCCCAGGATCATTCTGGTCCTTTTCTCGTACATCTCAGGGATGAGGTCTCCGCACATGTTGACGGTAATATCAGGAACCCGGATCATATAGGCGGTCAGCCGCTCCCTGGTTTCTTTTGCCTTATCATCAAACGGATTGGATTCAAGAAAGCGCGCGGATCTGACGGCCCAATCCCGCTGTTTGTTCTTTGCGGCATCACCCCGTTGTGCCGCCGTCGTTGTCGAACAGCCAATCCCCAGCGCCAAAATCAATAAAATGATGATTCTTTTCATTTTTGCCTTCTTCCTATTTATTGGGGTACTATCCCGATTATTTTTCTCCTCGGTTTAATCTTTCAATCATCACGTTTAAAGGCCAATACTTATTCATTTTAAATAGAGGCTGTACATATTTTCTAGCGATCATCATGTTCAAATACTGGTGCCGTATTAGCTATGGAAATTAAATAATCGATAAGCCCGAGAATCTGTAATACGCGCTCCGGTGGCAAATCGGACCACAATTTGTGGTGCACTTTGTTCCTAATGAATCCGAATACGCCAAGGAATAGAAGATGCACAGATTCCTGTTCTGCGGCAACATCGCTAACTCGGATAATCCGTGGGACTTGATCCATTTGATATCTTTCGGTCCCGCAAGTATGTCATGATTGACATTTGCATTGTCAATATTTAACAATTTCAATGACAATCCTGACAACGCGCATTCCATCGCACAACTTGAGACACGATGGAAAGGCGTGGCATCCCGTGCCCCTTGTGAGACTAATATACGATGATGGGATGGGCGACCCACCGGGTCGCCCCTACGTGATAAGGGCGGACACATGGGTCCGCCCCTACACCACCGATCGCGTCGTTTTCAGCAGCCAGGCGATGGTTTCGCCCAGATCCTTCATGTTGGCCAAGCCCTCCGCATCGTTCTCCACCTCGCCCATCTCACGGCCGACGCCGAAATTCCAGTAGGTGGACCCCGGGATGATCATGCTCGAGATCAGAAACAGGTGGTTGATGGAATCCATGACGTGCATGGCCCCACCCCGCCGGTTCACCACCACCGCGGCGCCGATCTTGCGCGAGAACAGGCGGCCGTTGGCCATGGCCACAAATCCCGCGCGATCAATGAGGGCCTTCATCTCCGTGGTCACGTCGGCAAAGTAGGTGGGCGAGCCCAGGATCATGGCGTCCGCCTCGATCATCTTGGCGATGTAGTCGTTCATCCTATCCGTCGTTATGGAACATTTTGAATCCTTGTTTTCCCTGCACTTGTAACAGGCCCGGCAACCGCGCAATGGTTGTCCGCCGATCTGGATCAACTCCGTTTCGATGCCCGCCTCCCGGATGGGCTCAAGCACCTTTTTCAGCAGGATTTCGGTGTTTCCGCCCTTTCGGGGACTTCCGTTGATTGCCACTACGTTCATCGTGTTTTCTCCTTCAGTCCCACCTCGTGCAAGAGAGGGGCATTGGGGGTATTGAACAAATCCCTATTTCTTCACCGAAACACGTCGTTGGCGCCGCCGGCTTCCTAAAATTCTTTTTTTTACGCTATCGAGCGATTCCCGCGGCTCTTCGGCCCGCTGTTGGGCCAACGTACGGTCGTAGAAGTCCTCCCACAATCGGCCTTGCTTCAAAAGATCAATTTGAACCGCCGTCTTCCGACCTGAATCGTCCACCACAAAATGAACACCTTTCATGAGTGTTTCTCCTTAAACGCGCATGCGATGCATGCATCTGTTCATCAACATTATAGTCCCGCCCCACCGGTTGCGCAAGCATGCCCGACACCCGACCTTCGTTTCCCTTCATGCTTCTTCCTTTGCCTCCACTCCCGACCCCCAGCCCCCGACCCCAGACCCTGCTTCTACAGCGAAGTAATTCCCTCCCGTATGGCGTACTTGGTGAGCTCTGCGATGGAGCGGATGTCCAGCTTGTCCATGATCTGCTTGCGGTGCGTCTCCACCGTTTTGACGCTCACCTTGAGCCGGGCGGCGATCTGCTTGGTGGCCAGCCCTTCGGACAGCATCTGCAAGACTTCGCGCTCGCGGGCGCTCAGGACGGAAAAGGCCGTGGAGCCCTGCCGTTCCAGGTGGCGGATATAGTCCTTGACCACGGTGTCGGTGATGGCGGCGCTCAAAAACGCCTGCCCGTTCATGACGGCGTGGATGGCCGAGGACAGCTCTTCAAACGCCGATTCCTTCAGCAGGTAGCCCAGCGCGCCGCTTTTCAGCGCCTCCGTGATGAAACGGCCGTCGGCGTGCATGGACAGGATGATGACCCGGATGCGGGGATTTTTTTCCAGGATCCGGCGCGTGGCCTCGATACCGTTCAAGCCCGGCATGGAGATGTCCATGATGACGAGGTCGGGGGCCAGATCATCCGCCAGACGCACCGCCGTCAATCCGTCGGCGGCCTGCCCCACCACCATGAGGTTGGACATGTTATCCAGAAGGCTTTTTAATCCGTCCAGGACAATCTTGTGATCGTCGGCCAGCAGAATGCGGATGGTCATGGCGTGCCTCCCTTTATTTATAGTCCCGCCGCAGGGGCGCTGAAAGCGTGAAGGCCGCTCCGCGTCCCGGCGCCGAATCGAGGGTCATCTCGCCGCCCAAACCCTTCAGGCGCTCGCGGATGCTGAACAGCCCGAAGCCCCCGTCGTCCACGGCGGCCGCCTCCGCCCGGGCCGGATCGAAGCCGACGCCGTCGTCGGACACCCTCACGCTTATATGCTCCGGCGCCCAGGCCAGATGAATGCGGACACATCCGGCGCGCGCATGTTTGACCGCGTTCATGAGGAGTTCCTGCACCGAGCGGAAAAGGGTGATCTTGAGATCGTCCGGCACGTCGCCCTTCGCGCCTGAAAAGGCCACTTCCGACCGCAGGCCGTGTTTTTTCTGAAATTGCTTCGACAGCCATTCCAGGGCCGGCTCCAGTCCCAGCTCGTACAAAACGGGGGGACTGATTTCAAAGGTGAGCGTGCGGGTATAGTGCAGGGTCTGGCTCAACAGCGTCTGGATCTCCTCCAGCTCCGTCTCCAGCCCGCTGAACACCGCGTTGCCCTGCATCCGCCCGAGGCGGCCCTTGACCATGGCCAGGGCCTGCCCGATGTGATCGTGCAAGTCCGAGGCAATGGCGCGCTTTTCGCGCTCCTCCGCCAGCGCCAATTGCGACGCCAGCCGACGGATCTGCCCCTCCGCTTTCAGCCGCTCGGCGATCTCTTCCCGGAGAATCCCATTGGTGCGGCTCAGTTCCGCCGTCCGCTCGCGCACCTGGCGTTCCAAATCGCCATGCGCCTTCTTCAAATCCTCCTCGGCCGCCTTGCGCTCAAAATAGGATTGAAGCATCTGGGCCAAGGATTGGATGAGGGCGCGCTCCTCCTGAAGGAACGGGCCTTCGAAGGAGGGCGGCATCTCCTTGAGATAGACCACCTCCACGACGCCTTTGCGGCCGTCGCGGGTGGAAAACGACGCCGTTTGCATCCATGCCGTGTGCTTGAAGTTCGGTGTGGCGGCCTGTGCATCTCCGATGGCGATGCGCCCTTCCGTGATTTCGGGGTATTGCCATGCCGGCGGAATCAGTTTCACGACTTCCATCAGAAGAAGGGGCGCATCGAGACCGTCGTCCTGCAGGAGGCGGGCCGTCCCGTGAAGCGCTGTTAATTCCTTGACGCGCTCCCCCAGTGCCCAGAGGAGACGGTCCTTGTCCGCCGGATCACGGGGACCGGATTCGCCGGGGTGCAAAGAGCTCCGGGGAGGAATCACCCCCGCATTGTACTTGAACGCCGGCCGAAATCAAAATGAGGAGCGGTGCTTCTTAACGCAATCTTCACAAATCCTTCATCAGACCTTAAGGGAATCTCCCTACACTTGCGTGAAGTTAAAATCAAGGAGGAATTATGAAACACCTGTTCATGAGCATAACGCTTGCGGTTCTGGGGTTCGGGTCCCTGGCGGCTTTCGCCGGAACCGTGATCAAGGTGGACGGTTCCACCACCGTGTACCCCATCACCGAAGCCGTGGCCGAGGAATTCCAGAAAGCCGAGGGCGGAAAAATCAACGTCACCGTCGGCCAGTCCGGCACCGGCGGCGGCTTCAAGAAATTCTGCGCCGGCGAAACCGACATCTCCGACGCCTCCCGCCCCATCAAACCAACCGAAGTGGCCCAGTGCGGGAAAAACAGCATTGACTACATCGAGCTGCCCGTGGCTTTCGACGGGCTCACCGTGGCCGTCAACGCCGCCAACACATGGGTGGATTATCTGACCGTGGAAGAGCTCAACAGGATGTGGGGTCCCGAGGCCCAGGGCAAAATCACCAAGTGGAGCCAGGTTCGCAAGGGCTGGCCCGACACCCCGCTGACCCTCTTCGGCGCCTCCACCGACAACGGCACTTTCGACTATTTCACCGAGGCCATCAACGGAAAAACCGGCGCCTGCCGCACGGATTACACCCCCAGCACCGATTCCAACGTCCGCGTGCAGGGGATCACGTCGGAAGAGGGCGGTCTGGGCTACTTCGGTTACGCCTATTACGATGCAAACAAGGACAAGCTGAAGGCGGTCCCCGTCTCCGCAAAGGCGGGCGCTCCGGCCGTGACGCCGTCGTATGAAACCATCAAGGATCTCTCCTATCAGCCTCTTTCGCGTCCCCTGTTCATCTACATCAACAAGGCTTCCGTCTCCAAACCCGAGGTGAAGCGGTTCGTGGAGTTCTACCTGAAGCACAGCGCCCAGCTTTCCAAGGAAGTGGGTTACGTGGCCCTTCCGGATTCCGCCTATACCCTCATCGAGAAGCGGTTCGCCGCCAAAAAGACCGGGACGATCTTCGGCGGCCAGGGCGCCACGGTGGGTGTGAAGATCGAGGATCTGCTCTCCAAATAATGTAGCCGCAGGCTTTACGCCTGCGCGCACCCGTAAAGGGTGCGGCTACAGAAACGGAACGGTATGACCCCGCGCGCGATCCGACGGTTCAGGGAAAAAACGGTGGAGGGGGCGCTCTTTGCGAGCGCCTTCTTCACCGTTTTCATCACCGCGGGGATCGTGGCGGTGCTCCTGTTTGAAACCTACGGGTTTTTCAAGGAAGTCTCCTTCGTCGAATTTTTCACCGACACGCGCTGGACGCCGCTGTTCGCCGAAAAACACTACGGCATCCTTCCACTGTTCGCGGGCACCTTTCTCACCTCCGCCATCGCCATGCTGACGGCGGTACCCCTCGGCCTCATCGCCGCCATCTACCTTTCGGAATACGCCTCGCCGCGGGTGCGCGCCACCGTGAAGCCTTCTCTGGAAATCCTCGCCGCGGTGCCCACGGTAGTGTACGGCTATTTCGCCCTTCTCACCGTCACGCCGTTCTTAAAACGGTTCATCCCGGGGCTGGCGGGGTTCAACGCCCTCTCGGCCGGGATCGTGATGGGCATCATGATCATTCCCATCATCTCCTCCCTGAGCGAAGACGCCCTGAGCGCGGTGCCCATGGCCCTTCGGGAGGGCGCCCTGGCCCTGGGCGCCACCCGATTGCAGACCGCTTTGCGCGTGGTTTTGCCCGCCGCCCTCTCGGGCGTGGGGGCGGCCTTCATTTTGGGTATTTCCCGCGCGGTGGGGGAGACCATGGTGGTGGCCATCGCCGCGGGTCTTCAGCCGAAGATGACCTTGAACCCCCTCTCCTCCGTGGAAACCGTAACGGCCTACATCGTGCAGGTTTCCCTCGGCGACACACCCACGGGGACCATCGAATACAAGACGATCTACGTGGCCGGCATGAGCCTCTTCCTGGTCACACTGGCCTTCAATGTCTTCTCGCACTGGCTGAAAAAACGGTTCAGGGAAGAATATGATTAAAACCAGTTTCGAGTTTAAAGTTGCGAGTTGCGGGTCCCCACCACCCCTCCAATTCCCGAGCCTGAATACTTGCACTTTTAAGCTTGCATGTTCCAACTCGGAACTCGAAACTCGAAACTCGAAACTATGGTTCGATCATGCGCGCGAATAAATTTAACGACCGCGCCTTCCAGGTGCTGGGCTTCGCGGCGACGCTGACGGGGCTGGCGGCGCTGGCGTGGCTTCTTTATACCGTGTTCTCCGACGGTGCCTCGCGCCTCTCCTGGCAGTTCGTCTCCTCTTTTCCCTCGCGCAAGCCGGAGGAAGCGGGCATTCTCTCGGCGTGGGTGGGGACGGTGTGGCTGATGGTGGTCACGGGACTCATCGCCTTTCCACTGGGCGTGGCGGCGGGCATCTACCTTGAGGAATACGGGAAAAAAAACCGGCTGGCGGCCCTCATCGAAATGAACATCTCCAACCTGGCCGCCGTGCCCTCCATCATTTACGGCCTGCTGGGCCTGGGCATTTTCGTGCGCTGGATGCATCTGGGCAAAAGCGTGCTGGCGGGGGCGCTCACCTTGGCCATCCTCGTCCTGCCGGTGATCGTGATGGCCACGCGCGAATCCCTGCGGGCCATCCCCCCCTCCATCCGCGAAGCCTCGCTGGCCCTGGGCGCCAGCAAATGGCAGACCATCTATCATCAAATCCTTCCGGCGGCCATGCCGGGCGTTTTGACGGGGACCATCCTGGCCATGTCGCGCGCCATCGGGGAGACCGCCCCGCTGATCATGATCGGGGCCCTGACCTACATCGCCTTCCTGCCGGCCGCTCCCGTTTCGGCCGACTTTCCCTTCCTCAGCGCCAAGGGACTTCTGGATCCCTTCACCGCCCTTCCCATCCAGATCTACAACTGGGTGTCGCGCCCGCAGAAAGGGTTCGCCACCGACGCGGCGGCGGGCATCCTTGTCCTGCTGGCGATCGTGTTTCTCATGAACGGCGCGGCCATCGTCCTGCGCAATCATTATCGAAAGAAGATCAGGTGGTAACCATGGAATCCGCTTTCACCATCCGCGATTTGGATGTCTATTACGGGGAGAAGCAGGCTCTGTTCGGGGTGAACATGGACATCGCCGCAAAATCCGTGACGGCCATGATCGGCCCCTCCGGCTGCGGGAAAAGCACCTTCCTCCGCTGCTTCAACCGGATGAATGACCTGATTCCGGTCTTCCGGGTCCGGGGGGACCTCCGGCACCGGGGGCAGGATCTGTACGCCAGGGACTCCGACGCCATTGAGATCCGGCGGCGCATCGGGATGGTGTTCCAGAAGCCCAACCCCTTCCCCAAGAGCATCCACGAAAACATCGCCTACGGTCTCAAGATCAACGGGGTGAAGGGACGGCAGACGCTGGACGCCATCGTGGAGAAGAGCCTTCGAAAGGCCGGGCTGTGGGAGGAGGTGCACGAGCGCCTTTTCGCCTCGGCCCTCAGTCTCTCCGGCGGACAGCAGCAGCGGCTGTGCATTGCGCGATGCATCGCCGTGGAGCCCGAGGTGATCCTTTTCGACGAACCCTGCTCCGCCCTCGATCCCATCGCCACAGGCAAGATCGAGGAGCTGATCATGGAGCTCAAGAGCGACTACACCGTGGTGATCGTAACGCACAACATGCAGCAGGCCGCGCGGGTTTCGGACACCACGGCGTTCTTCTATATCGGCAAGCTCATCGAATTTGACACCACCAGCAAAATCTTCACCAATCCGTCGCAAAAACTCACGGAGGAGTATATTACGGGGAGGTTCGGATGATCGGGGCGGCAGCTCGCAGCTCGCAGCTCGTAGCTGGCGACTTGAAACGCAAAATCAGAAACTCGGCACGCGGATCATCTTCCCAGCCTCCCGGCGTTCCGGTTTCCTGGCAGTCCGGCGTTCCGGCCTTCCGGCATTCCGGCTTTCCGACCACGCGAAAAGGGGACAGTCCCACCCACCATCCCTCCCCACCGGTACAGTCCCTCTTTTCGCGTTCCGGCCGTCCGGCGGACCGGCCGTCCGGCGGCCCAACTTTGAATTTGGAGAACATATGACCGTATTCGACGCGGAATTGACCCATTTGAAGGAAATGCTTTTGCGCCAGGGGGGAATGGTGGAGGCGGCCGTGCGCGAAGCAACGCTGTCCCTCACGGAACGCGACTCGGAACTGGCCCAAAAGGTCATTGACGAGGACCCTCTCATTGACGGCCTTGAAAACGAGATTGACGAGGAATGCATCCGCCTCATCGCCATCCGCTCCCCGAAGGCCCACGACTTGCGCCTCATCACGACCGCCATGAAAATCAACACCGACCTGGAGCGCATCGGCGATCTGGCCGTGGACCTCGCCGAGCGTGCCCTGGAACTGAACGGGGAGCCGGGCATCAAGCCCTACATTGACATCCCCCGCATGGCGGAGACGGCTCAGGCCATGATCAAGGACGCCCTTGACGCCTTCGTGCACGGCGATGTGAACCTGGCGCACTTGGTGATGGAGCGGGACGACATCATGGACGCGCTCACGGTGCAGATTTTCAACGAGCTGATGATCTTCATGGTGCAGGATCCCGCCATCATCCCGCGCGCCACGCGCATCACCTACGCCGCCAAATACCTGGAACGCCTGGCCGACCATGCCACCAACATCGCCGAGATGGTCATTTATCTCGTGGAGGGACGAATGATCCGGCACAACCAGACGCAGACCTCCTGACGCATTCCCGCGGCGCCGGCCCTTTCCGGATGCGTTTGACGAAAGCCCGCATGATCAAAGGAAATTCCGACCAGATCTCGGAAAAGGCCTCCCGCTGGAGACCGCGTTTTTCGCGCAGGACGGCCTGAAGTCTGCCCTCCGCTTCCGCCAATTGCGGATGGACGGCGCCATATTTTTTCATAAGGCCCGACAGGATGGCCGAGCCCGCCACGCCGTCCTGGTATTGGCCAAGGCAATCCTGGAACCGGACGAAATGGCCGATGGCCCCTTCAAGGACCGGGCCGTATAGATCACCAAAATATTCACAGGTGTAACGCAGGCGCTTGAACAGGATCCGCAGGCGGTGAAGATCCTCCGCTTTTGTGAAGTCGGCTGTTTGGGCGAAGTCCCGGACCTTCTCCCCCGCCTCACGGATCATCCGGAGGGCCTCCTCTTCCGCGGGAATTCCCGCCAGGGGATTCATGGGCATCCGCCGCAGGGCGCGGACCATCCGCCGGTGGCGTTCGGAGCGAAGCGACCGGACCAGGACGGCGCGTCCCTGTCCCCGCTTTCTTTTCAAAAGGGAGAGGATGATCTTCCGCTCCTCCTCCGCCAGATGCGCCCGATCCATCATGTCGGGAAGTTCCTCCAGAAACACATCCAGGTCCCGCACGCGTCCAAGAACAAGGGCCGTGCGCCGCAATTCCCCCCTCAACCGGTCGGCCCGCCCCGGGGGCATCCAGGGAGAGAACAACATGAACGCAAAGCGGAGGCGGCGGGTTGCCACCCGCATGTCGTGCAGAGCCCCGGGATCGCCCCCCTCCCGGGTCCGAGGCGTATTTTGCCTCATCCGCGCGGCCTGCTTCCCGATGATCTTCCGCGCCGCGACGGCCAGGTTGTCGTTGGACGATAAAGTGAAATTTGCGATCCGGGGTGTCACAGCCTTCGGAACGGCGCGCGACTGGGGCGGCAATCCTTGGACTTTATTTCTATTTTCCGATCTCAACTCTTTGCTCTTTACGATTTGCCCTGAACCGGCCGCCTTCAACAGCCTATGGTTGCGGCGGGAAAAGGATCCACAGCGCCTCCACCAGGTCCTGGATGCGCAACAGATCCTTGCCGCGGCCTTTCTTCGGCTTGATACTCAGGGAGCCGATCTCCTCCACCATAAGCTCCGCCGTCTTCCGGGAAGGGAGGATATGCGTCTCCTTCGCGTCTGGTGGTGCTTCCAAAATCCGGAGCATCTGCACCAGCAGGCCATGCGTGTGGATGCCGAACTGCTCCTGCACTTCGTTCAGCGAAACACGCAGGCCCAGGAGGGCCTTCCTGAGTTTTTCCGTCTTCTGCGCCCTTTTTAAGTCTTTTTTAGCCGCGCCCTTGGCCGGCGCCGGCTTCCGCGCGGGCGGCTTGGATTTCACGGGGGAAGCAATGGATTTTGCGGCTTGAATGGTCATGTTCCGATCCTCCTTAATGCTGAATGGTCCGATCCACGACGGCCTGGATCCTGCCCTTGAGGTCCTCCTGGATGGCTTTGATGGAGCGGTTGGCGTTCACCGTTTCAAAATTGTATTTTCCCTGCAGGCGCCGGAATTCGATGCGGATGCGCCGTTGATACGCGATGAAGGAATCGAACCAGTCGCGCGAAAGGCCCAGGTCCATCCCCGACTCCCAATAGTCCATAAGGGCGCGCGATTTGAGCGTGCGCTCCACAAGCGTGCGGGACGATACCATGAAGGAATAAACCGCGTCCGGAACCAGCGCCATGCTATAGAGTGAATCCAGCCATTCGGGCTCGGCCCCGCGCACGATATCCCGGGCCATCAGGGTGAAGATGTAGCGATCGGCAAGCACCACATAACCGGAACGCAGGGCGGGGATGATCCGGTTCTCGAATTGGTCATAGAAGTCGGTGGCATAAAACAGCGACATGGTGCGCGGTGAGAGGACGTTTCCCTCCTTCGCCGACTCCAGTTCGTCGCCCACCAGCTCGGAGCGCTTGAGACCCACCTGGGCCACGGCGTGCCCCTGCTGCTCCAGCCATTGCGCCAGAAGGCCGATGTGCGTGGATCGTCCCGAACAATCCGGTCCCTCCACGACGATAAGCAGGCCCGCGAGCTTGCCAAGGTCCACCCCGGGTGGCGGCTGATGATAGCAGCTTTTGGCGGTCATAGGAGCCCCCTTTGATGGAAGGCGGCCAGGTCTATCTTCTGCGCGATGATTTTCCGGACCTGTTCCTGCTGCTGGTGGATGGGGCGTGTGGCGTCCACCACCGTGAATTTGAATTCCTTCGCCATCCGCTCGTACCGGTCCATGACCCTGCCCTGGAAGAGACGGAAGCTTTCGGTAATATCGGGGGAAAGTCCCAGATCCATGCCGGCCTCGAAATACTTCAGCTTCGGCCGCCCCTCTAAAATGCGCCCCAGGGCCGTCTCCAGGGGGAGACGGAAATAAAACGTGATGTCCGGAATGCGGGCGAACCCGTACATCCTCCGCAGCCACTGGGGATTGCAGCCGCGCACTTCATCCCGGGCGAAGGGGGTGAAAATGTACCGGTCGCACAGCACGATGTGCCCGCCCTTGAGGATGGGCAGGATCTGCCGCTCATACCTGTCGGAGAGATCGGTGGCGTGGATGAGGGAAAAGGTGAGCGGCGTCAGGAGCTGGCGCCGCTTGGCCTTCCGCGTGGCCCCCTTGACCAGCTCGGAAGAGTTCCATTCCGTGAAGAAAACCCCGCACCGGAGTCCCTGAAGCCACTGGTGGACGAGATGGATCTGCGTGGACTTGCCGGATCCATCCAGCCCCTCCACCGCGATCAGCTTGCCCGGCATCATGATGCGCCTCCCTCTGCGATTTTGAGAACCTTGTCAAAGACCTTTTCGAACAGCCCGGCTTTTCTCCGCAACGCCCACCGTTCCAGAAGGAGATCGTCCTCCCCCTCCAGCGTGAGATGGACCGTGCTTCCGCTCACCCTCGCCTGGACCCCCGTCACTTTCTGCCGGTGTTCCCGGTCCAGGGCGTCGGCGATGCGCAGGATGGCCGCAAGGGCTTCCACGGTCCGACGTTCTTCGTCCGCCAAGGCGGCGAAATTTTCATGCGCCTCCGCCGGCTCGGCCTTGCGGTGGTAGCGGGCCACGTTGGCCGCCAGCAGCATCTGCCGCGGCGTGAAGTCCGGAAGTTCCGATTCGGAGATCAGATAATAGGAATGCTTGTGATGCTTCTTGAAGCTGACGTGCGATCCGATGTCGTGGGTGACGGCGGCCGCCATCAGGATGCGGCGCTCAGGTCCTTTTAATCCGTGCAGGGGCAGGCATTGATCGAAGAGGGACAGCGCCAAAGCCGCCACATGCGTGCCGTGCGGCTCGTCGAACAGATAGCGGCGTCCCATGGCGACGGCGCCCGCCCACACCTGCCGGTCGGTCCGCTCTTCATGCGAGCGCTGCGCGGTGGCTTCATCCACCAAATCCATGAGGATCCCCTCCTTGAGCCCCGCGCGGGGGACGCGGATCTCCCGGGCATGCACCAGGGCCGCCGCGCGGTCATAGACGAGGGCGGCGGGCAGGATGACGTCGGCCCGGTCGGCGTTCAAGCCAAGATCCTTCACCCTCCGGGCAAAGGGAAGACGGGAGAGTGTGTCAATGAGTCCTCTCAGGTCCTTCCGCAGGATCCGGACGGGACCGCGCCCCCGGGACGATCCAATGAGGTCGGCGATGGCCTCGATGTTGCCTCCGGTGGCGATGAGGCCCGCCGGTTTTTTCAAGCGGGAAGCCGAGGGCAGGTTCAAGGTGGAAATGTACTCCTCCAGAAGCCGGCGCAGACGACCGGGCGACTCCGCATTCACCGTCAGTTCCTCCAGAAGCCGCACCGCCCCCATGGTATGGGATTCGGTCCAGGTGATCCCCGCCTCGTCCGCCAGCGTCATCTCCACGCTCCCGCCGCCCACATCCACGATAAGCCAGGGACGGGGTCCCATGGCGATGGCCTGCTTCACGGCGAGGTGAAGGAGGCGGGCCTCCTCAAAGCCGGAAATAACCTCCCCCTTCAGTCCGGTCTCCCGCTGAATCTGTCTCAGGAAGGCGCTTCCGTTGGCGGCCTCCCGAACGGCGCTGGTGCAGGTCATCCGGAAGAGGGGGATTTTAAGCATTCTCAACTTCGTCGCAAACATGACCAGGGCCGAGAGGGCGCCGTCCATGGCTTCCGCGGACAGCCGGCCGTTCAGGAACACGCCATGCCCGAGGCGGATCGGCACACGCTCCGAGGCGAGCACGCGCCATTTTCGCGGACTTGAAAATTCCGCGGCGAAAAAGCGAATGGCGTTCGAACCCATGTCCACGCATGCAACGCGGATCGGGAAGGACGCTACGCCCTTCCCATTGGATTTTGTCCGCTGAAGTTTGGATTGAACGTCTATCATTATGTGATCTTCTCTAATTTATAGTAACGTTGGACTGTTAAGAAATAATAAAGACGGGGTTCCGATCAACAGGCCGTTTGAGCGCATGATCATCTCCGCCATACTTTACCAAATTTTAACAGTTTCCGCCCGAGAAGATTCACATTCCCGCTTTATTCTTTTTACGTCTAAATAGCTTTCTGTGAGAGGATCTTCCATGTCGGGAAATGAAGCCTCGCCCAAAGCGGACGCGTTTCGGACCGGTGCAGGAACCGGTGTTCACAAGGCCGTCATGCTGACTACGATTGCGGGTGTGATCGCAATGGCGGCCGGGGGTTTCCTTTGGGGCTTGGTACCCCCGCCGCCGATCTTTTCCGGTGTCATGAAGACCGGACCCCGTCCCTTGGGGCCCGCGGCCGCCGCCCTCATCACCGGGGATGCATGGATCTGCTCGGCCATCGGCATGCGAAGAGAATACCTATGGTGTGAACTCATCGCCCTGATCTGCGCCCTCCTGATCGGGATCCTGGGGTTGGACATTTGCCTGGAGCATGGTTCACCGGCGGGCTATCTTCTTCTGAGCCTTGCTGTTGCGGAAGGCTTCGCCCTGACGGCCTACCGCGTCGCCTTGAACGATGATCGGAAGCCCCGCCTGAACCTTTCAAACGGGGGTTGCCTGTCCCGCCCCGGCGGGAGGATGTCATGAAAATAAGCCGCCTTCTCGTTCGTTTCCTGATGCTTGCCGTCTCCGCTTTGGCGCAGAGCCCCTCGGATACTCAAGGATTCACCCTGTTTCTAACGCCGCAATGCATCCTCCTCACCGCCACGCTGGATCTCCGCAATGAAGACCAGATCCTGTCCCTGCGGGCCCGATTCGACCGGGACGGCAACGGCATTTTGGATCAAGAGGAAGGGAAGGCTCTTCAGTCCGAGCTGATCATAGCCTTGAATCAATCTTTCGAGCTGCTGGTGGATGGCCACCCCCAGCGATTCCTCATGACCCACGTCAACACCACCGGGACGGAGGCGGGCTCGCTGTCCCGCGTCGCGCCGATCAGGATATCCGGGCTCTTTGAATGCCCTTTCTTCTTGAAGGGCGAATCCAAAGTGGAATTCCGCCGCCGCACGCCGTCCTCCGCCCAGGCGATCCCACTTCTGGTAAAATTCCGGGATCTAAGGTCGGGCATTTATAACAAGGGGAGGCTCGGTGCCTATACCGAAGGCAAGGCCTTCATTCGCACGATCGAGGGAATTTTCCTGAAGTCCGGCGAGACCTTTTTATTGTACGTCAAACCTTCCCTCAATTCAACCGTCCCAGCGGGACATCCCTAAAGGAGACCCATGGTCATGACTTCGGAAATGAGGCAAGAATCGGGCTGGCGCCATGTGCTCATGGCCTTGCTGGTCTTCCTGGCGCTCTCCGCGGATGTCCTGTCGATGTTTGTGGGCAAGATGCTGGACGGACGTCCGCTTTCGGACCCGGAGATATGGAACAGGCACTGGGGGGCGACCGCCGGTATGTTTCTATGTTCGGTGGCGCTATGGTCCGCGACCACGGTCCTCGTCCTCCGATGGAGCCGGCGCCGGAACATCCTCTCTCTGCTATTCAACCTGATCTGGGATCGCCGCGTAATGGCATTTTTCTCCATGGCCGCTCTTGTTTTGTCCGCCCTCTTATGGCTGGAGGCGTCCAGGTCGGGCGTGGCTTTTCCAAGCGTGCTGAGGGAATATCATGGATTCGTGGATCGCTACGCCGAACACGGCGCGATGGTAACGGCATTTCAGTATCTTTATTATGTCCTCGAATCAGTGATGGTTCTTCTAATGATCGCCTTATTCCAGCGCGCGGGTGAAATTTGGACCCGTCTCGCGGGGATTCCCTGGGGCGGCATCGGCCTGGCCCTGACCTGGGGGGTTGCACACTTTGCCTCCCATCCTGAAGGCGCGGTCACGGTTGTCATGACGGCGCTGCTCCTGGGTTTGATCTTCATCGGAGTTCGGAAGAGCGTTGTGCCCGCCCTCGTGGCGATCTTCCTTGTCTTCGTGCTCTGAGGGTCCTCCGACAGGGCCCATCCCCTCCGCTCATATCACCGGCATTGATTTTTGGAGAGCATGGTGGCGCTATTCCAAAGAGGCGTGCGAGCAAAATGCGGTTGAGTAAATGAATAAGCTGAGAATCATCACCATGCCCTATTCCCTTAAGGATACAACGGGCGTGATATGGCGCAATATCGCGGGTCCGCACGCCTGGAATCGCACCGCAGCGCCGCACGCCCTCCCCCACGTGCATTGTTTGAATCCCATCGTCCACGTAGCCTATCGCATCGCCTTCTTGGGCGATCTCATGTCCGTCGGCAGCCACAGCCTCGTCATTGACGAATCAATCGCAACCTTTCTTGACGGGTGTGATGCCTTGGTGGCGAATTTAGAGGCGACCATCACCCCGCAACGCCGCAGGCGGGGGGTTCTCTTCGGTGCTCTGCAGTGGCAAGATGCCCATGTGGTCCGGGTATTGGCGCAGATCTTCCCACCGACCGACACCTATATGTCTGTGGCCAACAACCACGCCGGCGATTTTGAGCGATACCATTTCTTGCAATCCTGCGCCCTGCTGGAGGAGCATGGATTCCACCTGTTTGGCCAGACCGATCGGCCTCACGCGGACATTGGCGGCCGCATTCGAGTGCATGCGGGCACGATGTGGACCAATCAGATCTGCGATCACATTCGATGGCTTGGCGCTGACCAGGGAACCGTCGACACACGGTGGACCAACATTCTATTCCCCCATTGGG
>Ga0182019_10000787_pt1 | contig 15763 bp, 15 predicted proteins | sample 812E2MmetaG_FD_120483 | JGI IMG/M metagenome (GOLD analysis project Ga0182019, IMG submission 120483) | Permafrost microbial communities from Stordalen Mire, Sweden - 812E2M metaG | ecosystem: Environmental > Terrestrial > Soil > Wetlands > Permafrost | place: Sweden: Stordalen | collected...
ATCCAGGGACGTACGATTGATTTCCGCGTCTCCATCATGCCCACGGTGCATGGCGAGGACTGCGTCATCCGTATTCTCGACAAGGAATCCCTCAACGAGGAGTTCAAGAACCTCCGCCTCGACATCCTGGGATTTGATCCCGAAACGCTGAAGAAGATGCGCAAGTTCATCTCCGAACCGTACGGAATGGTTCTGGTGACCGGGCCCACGGGTTCGGGCAAGACCACCACCCTGTACGCCTGCCTCTCGGAGATTCAGACGGTGGAGGACAAGATCATCACCATCGAGGACCCGGTGGAATATCAGTTGAAGGGGATCACCCAGATTCCGGTCAATGAAAAAAAGGGCCTCACCTTCGCCCGGGGCCTTCGGTCCATCCTGCGGCACGATCCCGACAAGATCATGGTGGGCGAAATCCGCGACGAGGAAACGGCCCAGATCGCCATTCAATCGGCGCTCACCGGCCACCTGGTTTTCACCACCGTCCACGCCAATAACGTGGTGGACGTCATCGGCCGGTTTCTCAACATGAACGTGGAGCTGTACAACTTCGTGTCGGCCCTGAACTGCGTGCTGGCCCAGCGCCTCATGCGGAAGATCTGCAAACATTGCAAAATTGCGGTACAGTATAAGGATGAACTTCTTGAGGAATCGGGCCTGGACCCGAAGCTCCATCGGGAGACGCCTTTCCATGAGGGAAAGGGGTGCATGCAATGCAACGGCACCGGCTATTTCGGCCGGACATCCATCGGGGAATTGCTGGACATGAGCGATCACATCCGCGCGCTCATTCTGGACAAACGGCCCGCGTCCGAGATCAAAAAGGCGGCGGCGGCGGAGGGAATGAAGTTTCTCCGCCAATCGGCCCTGGACAAAGTCCTTCAAGGAATCACCTCCCTGAAGGAGGCCAATAAGATGACGTTTGTGGAATGAGCGTTTTTACCGTCATTCATCCGGACACCGCCGAACTCCGCTGGGTGACCCTCCAGCGCAAGGGGAAGGAATTGGTGTGCATCGCGTCCGGCAGCCGTTCCCTGCCTCCCGACACCTTCACGATGTTGCCGCTGGGGCCGCAAATCCACAAAGCCCCCGATTTTATGGAGGCCGTGAAGGATGTGCTCAAGCAATCGGGCGCCAAGCGGCACATTCTGGTGCTGCCCGACGCGTGGATGAAATCCTTCGTGCTGAGCGTGGAGGCCCTGCCGAGGCGCACCCGCGAACTCAGGGATCTGGTCGGCTGGCACTTGAAGAAGGCCTTTCTGGTCAAACCCGAGGATGTCCGGTTTGCATGGAATTCCCTGGGCAACAGTCCGTCCGGTCTTCCGCAAAGGCTCTTTGTGACTTTCGCCTTTGAGCGGCTGATCTCCGCCTTTGAGGAAGTGTATGCGGCCGAACGGACCCGGCTCGGCCTGATCCTCTCCTCCTTTTGGGCGGTCTTTTACGGCGTCGCCCATCAAGGCGCCTGGGCCCTTCTGGTCCAGGAGGGGGATCAATGGACTTTCGGGATTTTTCAAGGTGACCGGCTGGAAACATTCCGGCAGCGGCGCCTGCTACCCGATCCCCTGGAAGCCGTGGCGGAGGAGTTGGAACGGACGCTTGCGCTGTCGGAAACCGTCCCGGAGCGCTTGGTGGTGTACCAGAATCCCGCCGCCACGGCCTTATCCATTCCCTCCTCCGGGATGGTCCTCCTTGCCGCCGCAGGCCGTGAGGAGATCAAGGCCGGGAAGGCCGGCCTGCCTCCCTTCTGGCATCCGGAGGGGGAGATTTTTTGCGGAGGGCTCCATGCCCTACCATGAATTGAATCTGTCGTCCCGGCCCTACCGCGATTACCGGGGTTTTCTGCTCCTGGTCGTCGTCATTTATGCGGCGACGCTCGGCCTGAGCTGGCTCACGGTCCGTCATCTATCGCGGCGGCTTACCCTCACGGAAGAGACGACGCACCGTGTTCAGAAACTGGAAGCGGACATCGAGGCCATGAAGGCCGATAGCGCCCACCTGTCTCAAACGCTCGCAGCGGTAAATTTCAAGGAGATCAATGAAGCGGGCGGTGTTCTGAACGGTCTCATCACGCAACGCACGTTTTCCTGGAGCCTCATCCTCGAATCCCTTCAGCGGCTGCTTCCCGAGGACGTCCGGCTCACCTTCCTGGGGACCACGCCCGACAAAGGGGGGCGGCTTATCCTTCACCTTTCCTGCGTCTCCTCGGCGAGGGACGGCATGATCCGCACGGTGGAAACCCTGCAGAAAGACCCGGTCTTCACCAAGGTGCTGCCCATGAGTTTTCAGGATGAGGAGGCCCACAACCAGTTGGGCAAGAAGTTTGAAATTGAGGCCTGGTATGACGGGGGACAGCCGTGAGGATGATCGGTCGCATCCTCTGGGAACGGAAATGGATCTGGATTCCCGCCGGCATCCTGCTTATTCTCGACGTTATTGCCATGATGGGATACAAATATATTTATGCAGAGCGTTATTCTCTTGAGTCCATGAAGCGGACGCAGTTGGAAAAGGATTGGGACGCCGCCTCCAGTCAGAATGCGGCCCTGAAAAAGACCCTTGCCTCATGGCAGAAGGCCTCCGACGGCATCGCGCAGTTTTACGCCTTGGTGGGTCCGCGTCCGAAAAAACTGACCCCGATTATCCGCGAGATTGAGGATCTGGCCCAGAAGGCCGGCGTGCTTCCCCATCAAATGACCTTCGGCTATACCGATCTGCCCCGCGGGGGCCTCATGGAAATGCGGATCCTCTTCCCCTTCGAATCCACATACGCCGGCGTGAGGAATCTTCTTCATTTGCTGGAGGTGACCCCGTCGTTTATTGTCACCGAATCGGTGGCTCTGGGGGCCTCGGGGGAGTTGCAGGACCGGATCCGGCTTCAATTCGGTCTGAAAACCTATTTCGTGCAGGAGGCCCACCCGTGAAGGCGCGCCCCGGCCTCATGATCCTGCTGGCCTTTGTGGCTCTATTTTTCGTGATCCGAAGTCTGTCCAAGAAATCCGCCGAACCCGCCGCGCCGGGGCGTTCCACCTCCGAAGAAATGCTCCAGGAGGACTCGGGGCGGAAGGGTAAGGCCTCCTCGGCGAATCGTTCCCTGGACCCGCCGGTGGTGGCCACGAACCTTCTGACGGCCGAGAGGCAAGGCGCAGCGTTTGAAATCGGGCGTGATCTTTTCCGGTATGGCCAGCCCACGCCCAGGACACAGGAGCCCGGCAAGCCGGGGACACCCGGATCCCAGTTTAGCCCTCCCGGCGCGAGGGGAGGGGCCCCCGCGGCGGGGGGGAGTGTGGGGGGTGGCGGGATGCCGCCGGTTCCCCAGGGGACGCCCTTGGGCGTGCCCCAAAACACCACCCCCTCCGCCGCCACGCCGCCGGCCATCACCTTCAAATATCTCGGCAGCTTCGGAACCGCCGGCCGGACCCTGGCCGTATTTTCAGACAACAGCGAAATCGTTGATGTCCTCGAAGGGGAGACCTTTTCCTCGCAGTTCATTCTTAAGCATGTCAACCGTGAAACGGAGACGGTGGAGATCGGCTTTGTGGGTTTTGATGACGCGACCATTCAAAAACTTGAGGTGGGACCTTGAAAAAAATATTGCTCTTTCTGGGCCTTGCGGCGTTCCTGATGGCCTGCACCGGATACAATGCCTTCCGCACCGGCGAACGGGCGGAAAAGAACCAGGACTACGACAAGGCGGTGGCCGAATATCTTCTCGCTTTGTCCAAGGATCCGCAAAATGTGCAGTATCGCATTTATCTCCAGCGGGCCCGCGTGAAAGCCTCTTCCTACCATTTTGAAAACGCCAAAACGCTTCATGCGGCCAAACAATATCCGGCGGCGGTCCTGGAATACCAGATGGCCGTACAACTGGATCCCAACAACCAGTTCGCCGACACCGAGCTGGCCAAGGCCCAGCGGGAATGGGAAGCCATCCGGAACGCGAAAAGCGATATTGAAAAAGGCAAAGAGGAAGCCCAGAAGAAGAGGCCCCAGCCCCCGAAACTGGATCCAAAATCCAGGGAGTCCATGAGTTTCTCTTTCCCCAAGCCCACGGAGTTCCAGGACATCTGCAAGGCGCTGGGCAAGGCCTTCGGCTTCAACGTCATCTTCGATTCCCAGATCAAGGAAAAAAAGATCACGATCGAGTTGAAGGATGTCAAACCGGAGCAGGCCCTGGACAGTCTCATGCAGGCGGGCGGGTGTTTTTACAAGGTGCTGGATCAAAGCACCATCATTGTAGTGCCCGACACGCAGCAGAATCGGCGATCGTACGAGGACCTGGTCATCCAGACCTTTTATCTCTCCAACGGGGACGTCAAGGACGTCAGCAATGTTCTGCGGTCCATGATCGAGGCCAAACATATCGGCGTCAACCCGGAATTGAACGCCATCGTCGTGCGGGACAGCGTGGACAAGGTGGCCCTGGCTTCCAAGATCATCGAATCCAACGACAAATCGCGGGCCGAGGTGCTCTTGAACGTGGAGTTGATGGAGGTGGATTCCAACAAACTCCAGACGATCGGCGCGGAGTTGTCCGCCTACTCCGGCACGTTGGCCTACACCGGCAACACGTCGTCCTCCAGCTCGAGCATCGGCGGCGTCCGGCTGGATCAGATTGATCTATCCCGCAAGAATTGGAATATCACCATTCCGAACATCGTCTATAGCCTTGTGAAAAATACATCGGAAGCGCAATTTCTGGCGCAGCCCCAGCTCCGGATCTCGGAAGGGGAAAAGGCGTCCCTGCATCTCGGGGACCGCGTGCCCATTGTGACGGCCCAATTCCAGACCGTCTCGACGGGGACGACGGGCTACATCCCCTACAATTCCTTCCAATACACCGACGTGGGGATCAAGATCGACATCGAGCCCCGCATCCACCACAATCGCGAGGTCACCCTCAAGTTGAAGGTGGAGGTTTCGGCCGTGAGCGGCGATGTGGACGTGGGTGGAGGACAGAAGGTGCCGCAGATCTCCACGCGCACCATCCAATCGGTGATCCGGCTCAAGGACGGGGAAACAAATCTATTGGCCGGCCTGCTGCAAACGAATAAGACCAAGGGGCGCAGCGGCGTGCCCTGGCTTGAGGATCTGCCGTTGATCGGATCCCTCTTTTCCACATCGTCCAACAAGGAGACGCGCACCGACCTCATCCTGTCCATCACGCCGCAGATCCTCCGGATGCCGGACATCACCGATGAGGATCTTCTCCCCATCTGGGCCGGCACCGAGGAAAACGTCTCCATGCGGGGCTCCTCCTCGCGCGTGAGTTCCGATTCGGCCTCCCCGTTTGAGGGGACTGGAAGCTCCAAGGACGACTCGAAGAAATCCACGCGTCCCGATGCGTCGGACCGCATGACATCGCCGCGGAGCGGAGGGCGCGGCGGGTCCTCGGCGCCCCGTCCGGTCGGCAATCTGCCCGGCGTGACGAATAATCCGTCCATTTCCCAAAACGTCGAAGGGATGCCGTTTATCGGGTTGACGCCCGTTACCGCGCAAGGTGTTCCCGCGGGGACGGTGACGCTGAATCTGACGGGGGATTGCACCGGGTTTGCGAAAGGGGCCATCGTGTTGGAATTCGACCCTGCCGCCTTGATCCTGGACCGTGTGGATCCATCCCCCGGGACGACCGTCACCCTGACGCCTCTGGAAACCGGCAGGGCGCGCCTTGATTTCACCCTGCCGGCGACGGGATCGGACATCGCCATCCTCACGGGAACCCTCCTTCAAAACGTGTCGAGCACGTTGTCCATCGTCGAGGGAGCCGTTTATGACGCGCAAGACGCTCCATGGCCCATTGCGGCCGCGCCGGCGCAAATTATGCCGGCCGCCGATTATGGGACGCCGCAGATCCTCCTGCCGTAAGTCCGGCTACACCCTGGCCGAGCTGATGATGGTCTGCGCCATCATCATCGTTCTGGCGGCCATGGTGGTGCCCACCGCGCGCCATACATTGCTTCGGCACAAGGAGATGGAGCTCAAGTATGATCTGCGCCTTATGCGCTCGGCCATTGACGAATATAAAAAAGCCTACGATATGTATCACTTCATGATCCCCGCGGAATCGGAGGGGTATCCGCCGACGCTGGACGAACTGGTTAAAGGCGTGGAGGTGAACAACAAAAAACTCAAGTTCATCCGCCGCATCCCCTTTGATCCGATGTCGGGGAAAGCCGAGTGGGGCCAGCGATCCCTGCAGGATGATTTTGATTCCACGTCGTGGGGAGGGCAGAACATCTACGACGTCTATTCCTTAAGCGAGGGCATCGCCCTGGATGGGAGCAAGTACAGTGATTGGTAAAAGCCGCAAACGGATGGTGGAATGCCGGAATGCCGGAATGCCGGAATGCCGGGATACCGGAACTCCGGAACGCCGGAATGCAGCAACAGGGGAAATTGGAAACAAAGGCGGCCGTTTCCCGTCCTTCCTGCCTATTCACCTTCCGGCCTTCCCGCATTCCGGTTATCCGGCGCCGTGCGGAGGCGCGCCCCGCCGCGCCCGGCGCGGCTTCACCCTCATCGAGCTGATCGTGGTCATTTCCATCATCGGCATTCTGGCGGCCATCGCCCTGAATCCCATGAGGCAGGCCCCCAAAAGGGCGCGCGAGGCCGCCCTTAAGGAAAACCTATTCACCCTGCGGACCTGCCTCGATCAGTTCTACGCGGATTTTCAAAAGTATCCCCAGGCCCTGGAAGAACTGATGGAAAAGGGATATCTTCGCAAGATCCCCATTGATCCCGTGACGGGAAAGGCCGACTGGGTTACCGTCATGGGTGAGGAGGAACAGACCGAATCGGGGGAAACCATTCAACCGGGGATCCTCGATGTGCATTCCAACGCTACCGGTTCCTCCATTGACGGCATCCCATACGCGGAGTGGTGATGATCGCTGACGCGATACGGGAAGGCGGGAAGGCCGGAAGGCCGGAACGCCGGAACGCAGAGGCAGGAGAAGGAATATGCCGGCCGCTCCACTTTCCGGCCTTTTCGCCTTCCGGCTTTCCCGCGCGGCCCGGCCGCCGGGCCGCTTACACCCTGGCGGCCCTGATGATTCTCATCACCGTGCTCATGATCGGGCTCGCGGTGGGATATCAGCTTTGGAGCAACCTGGCCCAGCGGGAAAATGAGGACGAATTGATCTTCCGCGGCCTCCAATATGTGAGGGCCATCCAGCTGTTTCAGGCCCGCAACGGACGCCTGCCCAACAAGCTGGACGAATTGATGCAGATCGGGCCGGGAAAGCCGCGCTGCATCCGGAAATTGTGGAAGGACCCCATGACGCCGCCCGATGGGAAGTGGGGGCTGATTTTCCAGAACAATGTCCGGTGGCCCGCCGTGGTCATACCGGGAATGGAGGCGGGAGCGGAAGGGGGGTCCTCGCAGCAGCAATCGCAGCTTCCCGGACAGCCGTCCTCCCTCGGCGGCGGGACGGGTTTTCTCCCGCAATCGAGCATGCAGATCAAACCGTTGGAAACCACCGGGGCGGAAGGGGAAGCCCCCATGGGGCCCATCATGGGGGTGTTTTCAACGTCCGTCAAACAGTCCCTGCGGACCTACAACAGCCGGAATTACTACTGCCAGTGGGAATTCTCACTCCTGGCAAACGGCCCCACCGGTCAAAGCGGCCCGGGTATTAATCAAGGCAATCAAGGCATCCCGATCAATAACACAAACATTATTAAGCATTAGGGTGGATAAGGGGCGGCATAGCCCAAGTCCTCCAATTTTCGGGAATGGATTTCCCAAGGGGAGCATCGGTCCCGCATCCGCAACGTCGGCGCCGCATGGCGGGAGTCGGATGCGGAATTCGGGCGGGCGCGATGGGAATCACCGCGCCCGCCCGAGGAATCTCAGAAATGAACCCTCGCCCCAACCCGGTCCGTCCGGTTTACGGACATGTGGCGAACGCGGTGTCGTCGGTGATGGCCGGGGACCGCGTTCCGAGCGTATTATCATATTCCTTTGTCTGTCCGTTGCTGGTGTCCGTGACGATTAAATGATATTCGACATCCGTCTTGGCCGCGGCATAGACCCAATAATTTCCGTTATAGCCGCATCCATTCAGGACCGCGACCATCATTTCCCAATTGGTCGAAGTGAAGAACCAGAACAGACCGGAATCGGAGGTTTGATAGGGCACCACCGTGCCGGAGCCGGTGTTGTTGGTATAGTCCTTCCACGTCACCGTGACCCTGAATCGGTTGCCGTTGAGACACAGGGTCGTCGCGTTCGCGGAACATCCGCCCGATCCCCCCGTCGTCATAAAGCTCCACACCGGGCAGCCGCCGGCGCTTCCCCCCGAATTCCTCGGCGCGACCCCCCAATAATAGGTGGTGTTCTGGTTCAAGGTCCCGGGGCTGTAGCTGGTGCCCGTGATGTTGGTCACGTACGGGGGGCTGGAGCCGGCCCCGAAATAGACGTCGTAGGAGGTGGCGCCGGAGACGGAGGGCCAGGAGAGCGTCGGTGACGTGGAGACCCCCATGGCGCCGCTGGAGGGATTCGGATTGGAGGCGCAGGAGAGGGACGAGGTGGAACATACGATGGTAATCACATTACTATCAAGGCCATCAAAGGGCCATGCGCGCACCCCTCTCAACGCGACGCACCCTCCATACGCACGAACGAAAAATTGGGCGGTTCCCGTGCCGGTGAAGGCCAAGGTGAATTGAAACACCGATGGCGAAATACCGCCGTACAACAGGTAGTAGCCCGCACCCGCGTCCACCCAAATCTCAAAATATTCAACGCTGCATGTCATCCCTCCGGATGAATAGGAAGGATCACACCAATAAAGGTTGAAGTTTTGATAGGGGGCGACCGTGTAGGAGCTGGCCTGCAGGGCCGAAGCGTTCCAACTATTGGCGCAATCCTGCGAGCGCGTTGAACCTTGAACGGTGGGACCCTCGCGAACGGTGATGAGCCCATCCGCGCGGGCGGTTTGGAGAAAACAAAAGCAGAGGGCAACCATAATCCCCGCCATCTGAAAGACCTTTTTGCATGACATACTGCACCTCCTTGAAATATGATTTTAGCCTCATGGCATAAGAATAATTCAACTAAGGGCGTTTTGTCAATTCTATTTTTGCTATTTGAAGTGCAACTGAGTAAAATAGACGGTGATGCTGAACCGCCCTATTGTCGCCCATCGGATAAGATTTGAAAGCCGTTCCTCGGGGGTCGCTGAATGCTACTATTTTCGGACATTATAGTTGAACAATTCGGATTCTAACTCAAGAAAATTGAGTAAGATATGAAATTCTCAGTCCTGGGATCTGGCAGCAGCGGGAACGCCTATCTGATCCAGGGGGGCGCGACGCTGATTCTGGCCGACGACGGTTTTTCCTTCCGGCAGTTGAAACTTCGTATGGACATCCTGGGGCTTTCACCGGCGGATCTCACCGCGGTGGTCGTTACGCACGAGCATGCCGACCATGTGAAGGGGCTGCCCCTGCTCCTGCGCCGCCATCCCCTTCCCTTATACGCCACGGCGGGAACGTTGGAATGCCTGCAGGAACTCAATGGGCAGGCTTGCCATACGCTTCATCCGGGTCATGCGGTGAAAATCGGCGACCTGAATCTGCGGTCCTTCACGGTGTCCCATGACGCGCGGGACGCCATCGGGTTTGTGATGGAGGACGCCTCCGGGCGGAAGCTGGGTCTGGCCTCCGACCTCGGCATGGTGACGGAGACGGTGTTGCATCATCTTCATGAATGCCATCTCCTCGCCCTGGAAGCCAATCACGACGAGGAAATGCTCCGCCGCGGTCCCTATCCGTTCCCCGTGCAGCAGCGTATCCGTTCCGCGCAGGGACATCTTTCCAACCGTCAGATGTGCCACGCATTGCGCGACCTTGCGCATGCGGGGCTTCACTGCGTCGTGCCCATCCATCTTTCCCGCACCAACAACGACCCGATTCTGGTAAAATACGGGGTTACCGAAGTCTTACAGAAAATAACCGGGCCGGGGATCGGGTGCCGTCTATCCAGCCAGCACGACGTACTGCCCTTTCTGGAGGTTTAGATGCAATTCAAAATCCAGGTGTTCCTCAAGAGTTCCGTATTGGATCCTCAGGGGAAGGCCGTATTGGGCGCCCTCCATTCCATGGGATTTCGGGATGTGACGGGTGTGCGCGTGGGAAAGATATTCTCCGTTGAAGTGGCGGATGGGGATCCGAAGGAGGTCCGCGGGCGCGTGGAGGAATTCTCACGGAAGTTGCTTTGCAACCCCATCATCGAGGACTTCACCCTGCTCCCATGAAAGCCGCCGTCATCGAATTTCCGGGCAGCAATTGCGACCACGATGTCCACCACGTCCTCAACGATGTGGCGGGCATTCCGGCGGAGTACGTCTGGCACCGGGAGACATCGCTGGCCGGGTATGACGCCGTGGTTCTTCCGGGGGGATTTGCCTACGGGGATTATCTGCGGTGCGGCGCCATCGCCCGCTTCTCCCCCATCATGGCGGAAGTGGAACGGTTCGCCGCCGAGGGCCGTCCGGTGCTGGGCATCTGCAACGGGTTCCAGATGCTGACGGAATGCCATCTTCTGCCGGGAGCGATGCTGCGGAACCGGAAACTGAAATTCCTCTGCCGGGATGTCCACCTTCGCGTTGAACGCTCAGGCTCCCTTTTCACGAAAAAGTACAGGAGGGGGGAGGTGTTGCGGATCCCCATCGCCCACATGGACGGCAACTATGTCTGCGACGCCGCCACGCTCGAGGAGTTGGAGCGCGGAAAGTGCATCGTGTTCCGTTATACCCACCCCGACGGCGCGCGCGCGGATGACAGCGACGATGCCAACCCCAACGGGTCTCTGGCCTCCATCGCGGGGATCACCAATACCGAGGGGAACGTCCTGGGGATGATGCCCCATCCCGAACGCCTCTCCGAGGCGGTCCTGGGGGGGACCGACGGAAAGAAGCTGTTTTTGTCGCTCAAGAAATTTCTGGAGGGACGGTCCGCATGATTTCTAAAACCATTTCGTCCGACCGTTCTGCCGTCCTGATATCCCATACTGCCGCCTACCGGTTGTCCCGCAGCGAAAAGGGGACAGTCCCGTCCGTCCGCCACTCCCCACCGGTACAGTCCCTCTTTTCGCATTTCCGCCCTTGGTTCGGCCCCGGCATGTGTTCGGGATGCCTGCCAAGGATTTCGCCCCCGCTCAACCTTCCCGCCTTCCCGCTAATAACGGGCGGGGCCGAGGGGGTTTTATGACCGACGCCCTGCGCGAAGGCACGCTGAAGGATGCCCGGAAGTACGGCCTGAAGGAAGAGGAATTCCAAAAGATCCTGAACATCCTGGGCCGCACCCCCAATCTTACGGAGCTGGGCATATTCGCGGTGCTGTGGAGCGAACATTGCTCCTACAAGAGCTCGCGGATTCATTTGAAAAAATTCCCGACGACGGGGAAGCGCGTGCTGCAGGGGCCGGGGGAAAACGCCGGCGTCGTGGACATCGGGGACGGCCTGTGCGTGGTCTTTAAAATGGAATCGCACAACCACCCCTCCTACATCGAACCCTTCCAGGGCGCAGCCACCGGCGTGGGGGGTATCCTGCGCGACATCTTCACCATGGGGGCGCGCCCCATCGCCTGCCTCGATTCCCTCCGCTTCGGCGCCATGGACGCCCCGCGCATGAAATACTTGGTGGACGGCGTGGTGGCCGGCATCGGATTCTACGGCAACTGCTTCGGAGTGCCCACCGTGGGAGGGGAAACATCCTTCTACGAAGCCTACAACGAGAACATTCTGGTCAACGCCTTTGCCCTCGGCGTCGCCCGGCCGGGCGATCTCTTCTTCGGGAAGGCGTCCGGTGTGGGAAATCCGGTTTTTTACGTCGGCTCCAAGACGGGCAAGGACGGTATCCATGGCGCCACAATGGCCTCCGAGGAGTTTTCGGAGGAGACGGAGGAAAAGCGACCCACGGTGCAGGTGGGCGACCCGTTTACGGAAAAGCTGCTCCTCGAGGCGCTGCTGGAACTCATGAAGACCCCCGCCATCGAGGGGATCCAGGACATGGGGGCCGCGGGGCTGACGTCCTCCTCCTTTGAAATGGCCGGGCGCGCCGGAACGGGCATGCGCCTGGATCTGGATAAAATCCCCCTGCGCGAAGCCGACATGAATCCCTACGAAATGATGCTGTCGGAATCCCAGGAACGGATGCTCATCGTGGCGCGCAAGGGACAGGAGCAGACGATCCTCGACATTTTTGAAAAATGGGAGCTGGACGCGGTGCAGATCGGAGATGTGACCGGCAACGGGAGGATGATCGCCACATGGAAAGGCAATGTGGCGGTGGACCTTCCCGTGGCCCCGCTGGCGAATGAAGCGCCCATGTATGCGCGTCCGACGCGCAAGCCCGCTTATATCCAGGAACTCAATGCCGAGGCGGACGTTGTCCTCCCCTCCGAGGATCCCGCGACGGACCTCCGGATCCTCCTGGCGCATCCCAATTTCGCCTCCAAGCGCTGGATCTGGCGCCAATACGATCACCAGGTGCGCACAAACACGGTCATTCTGCCCGGCCTGGACGCCGCCCTTCTGCGCATCAAGGGAACGAAAAAAGGGATCGCCCTCACGTCGGATGTCAATCCCCAGTGGTGCCATCTGGATCCCCGGATGGGGGCCATGCACGCGGTGGCCGAGGCCGCCCGGAACCTGGCCTGCGTCGGCGCCCTTCCCGTGGGGGTCACCGATTGTCTCAATTTCGGCAATCCGGAAAAGCCCGGGGTCATGTGGCAGTTCAAGGAGAGTGTGGAGGGGATGGCGAAAGCCCTCAGGGCCTTCGGCATCCCGGTGGTTTCGGGCAATGTCAGCTTTTATAACGACACGGAGGGGCGATCCATCTGGCCCACCCCCACCGTGGCCATGGTGGGGCTGGTGGAGAACATGGCCCGCATCCCCTCGCGGGAAACGCCTGAAGGGACGGCCCTGTTCCTGGCCGGCGCCGGGGATCTGCGTCTCGCCGGAAGCCAGTACGCCCACCATAAGGGCATCCTTCAAGGGCGGATTCCAAAGGTGGACCTCAAGATGGAAAAAGCCCTGCGCAAGTTCCTCTTGCGCGGATACCGGTCCAGGGGGCTGCGCATCGCCCACGACCTGAGCGAGGGCGGTCTCGCCGTCGCCCTGGCGGAGCTCTGCCTGTGGACGAATCTCGGATTTGAAGGGCATCTGCCGGAGGGCGACTCCACGCTTCAGCTCTTCGGTGAAGGCGGTGGCCGGGTCCTCGTGGCGGGGGAGCCTGCCACGTTGGAATCCCTGGCGAAGGCCGCGGGAGTTCCGCTCCTGCGCCTGGGGACCCTCTCGGGGAATGCGCTGAACGCGCCCGGGCTGAAGGCGGGTCTCGCCGAGTTGCGCGGCGCCTTCGACACCGGCTTTGAAAAGGCCTTCGGAGACTGATATGTGCGGCATATTCGGAATCGTCGGTCATGAACAGGCGGCGGCCAGGACGTTCCAGGGGATCCACGGCCTTCAGCACCGGGGCCAGGAAAGCGCCGGCATCGCGGTGCTCATGAATCATCGGATTAACGTGCATGTGGGGATGGGGCATGCCGCCGACGTTTTCAACGGGGATGTTCTCGGGCGCCTGAAGGGCGATATCGCCATCGGGCACGTCCGCTATTCCACGGCCGGGTCATCCGAAATCCACAACGCCCAGCCCTTGCAGGTCACCACGGGGAAGGGGCGCGTGGCCGTGGTCCACAACGGGAACCTCGTCAACGCCTCGGAGATCCGCCGCCGCCTCGTGGAGGAGGGATCCATCCTGCAGGGAAACTCCGACACGGAGCTCATCCTGCACCTCCTTGCCAAATCACCCTGCCGCACCATGGAGGACGCCATCCTCGACGCCCTGTGCCAGGTGCGCGGGGCCTACTGTCTGCTGTTCCTCTATGACGGCGGGGTGGCGGCCATCCGCGATCCCCAGGGATTCCGTCCCCTCTTTTACGGACGGGTGGACGGGCATCATGCTTTCGCTTCCGAATCGGCCGCCCTCGAACTCGTGCGCGCCGCCGACATCCAGGAGCTGGAGCCGGGGGAGGTCATGATCGCCCGCCGCAACGATGTGGAGGCCTTCAAGTGGAGGACCGGCCAGCAGCAGCGATTCTGCATTTTTGAATTCGTTTACTTCTCCCGTCCCGACAGCGTCTTTTCCGGCATCAACGTGGCCAGGGCGCGCAAGCGGATGGGGGAAACGCTCGCCCGCGAGCACCCGGCCCAGGCCCAGATCGTGATCCCGGTTCCCGATTCGGGCGTCTACGCCGCCATGGGATACTCGCAGGTTTCCGGCATCCCGTTCGAGCATGGATTCATCCGGAGCCACTACGTGGGACGTACGTTCATCCAACCCTCATCTTCGGAGCGGACGGCGGGCGTCCGCATGAAGCTGGCGCCGGTGCGGTCGCTGATCGAGGGAAGGGACGTGGTGCTGGTGGATGATTCCATCGTGCGCGGCACCACCATGCAGGAAATCGTGGGGCTGCTCCGTCAGGCCGGGGCGCGCAGTGTTCATGTGCGCATTTCCTGTCCGCCCACGCGATTCTCCTGCTACTACGGCATTGACACCCCCGACCCGTCCAAACTGGTCGCCAACCGGATGAGTATTCCGGAAATCCGCGATTACCTGCATGCCGATTCCCTCGGCTATCTTTCCCGGCAGGGGATGATTGACGCCGTGGACGGCGGGGATTGGTTTTGCACCGCCTGTTGGGACGGGAACTATCCGGTGCCGCTGGGGGATGCCCGGCAGCAGCAGTTGTTCTCCATGAAATCGGAGGAAGAGCCATGAGTCAGTACAAGAAAGCGGGCGTGGACATCGAAGTCCAGAATACCCTGCTGAAGAAGATTAAGAAAACCGTGGGCCGGACCCTTTCGGATAACGTGCTCGGCGGCATTGGGAATTTCGGGGCCTGCTTCCGCTTCCCCTCGGAGCGCTTCCAGAAGCCGGTGCTCGTCACCAGCGCCGACGGCGTCGGCACCAAGATCCTGGTGGCGCAGATGGCCCACCGGGAGGAGGGGATCGGCAGCGACCTCGTCAACCACTGCGTCAACGACATCCTGGTGCAGGGGGCGGTGGACCCGCTCTTTTTCCTTGATTATTTCGCCACCGAAAAACTGGACGCCGACGTGTTCCAATCGGTCATCCGCGGCATCACCCATGCGTGCGAGGAAAACGGACTGGCCCTCATCGGGGGCGAGACGGCCGAGATGCCGGACGTGTATCCCGGCGGGATCTTCGACCTGGCCGGCTTCATCGTCGGCGTCGTGGAACGGGACCGGATGCTCACGGGGAGGGACCTGGCGCCGGGCGACCTGATCATCGGCCTGCCTTCCACGGGGCTCCACACCAACGGATACTCCCTGGCGCGCCGCATCTGCTTCGAATCGGAGGGCCTGGGGGTGGATTCGCCCCTGCCCGGGGCCAACACCACGCTGGGGGACGCGCTCCTGCAGCCCCATCTCTCCTATCTGAAAATCCTCAAGCCTTTGATTCTGGAGGGCAAGGTCAAGGCGCTGGCCCACATCACGGGCGGCGGATTCATGGACAACATTCCCAGGGTGCTCCCGCCGGAAGTCAACGCCTACATCCGGCTGGGGTCATGGGATATTCCGCCCATCTTCCGTTTTCTGCAGGAAAAGGGCAGGATCGCCGACGAGGAGATGATCAAGGTGTTCAATCTGGGGATCGGAATGTGCCTGTTCGTTTCCCCGGTGGTCTCCTCCGAGGTCACCAAATATCTCAAGACCCAGAATCAGCGGTACCACATCAT
>Ga0182019_10000788_pt1 | contig 15752 bp, 15 predicted proteins | sample 812E2MmetaG_FD_120483 | JGI IMG/M metagenome (GOLD analysis project Ga0182019, IMG submission 120483) | Permafrost microbial communities from Stordalen Mire, Sweden - 812E2M metaG | ecosystem: Environmental > Terrestrial > Soil > Wetlands > Permafrost | place: Sweden: Stordalen | collected...
ATCTGGCGGGAGTGGAAAGCGCGCTGAAGGTTTACAAAGCCGTGCTCTTGAGGGACCCGACGGCGAAGCGTCCCTACCTGGATGACCTGATCGCCCAAAGGGATGCGGGAACGCTCGCAGATGAGATCAAAACGCGGACCGACAAATGTATCAAAATACATGCATACATGAAAAGATAATTCTGTTACGGTAACCTTATATCATGAGCCGATCCCTCATTCCGCGGTTCGCCGCGGATTCATGGCCGGACTGCATCAACGATAAATAAATCAAGAGGAAAAATGATATGGAAATCAAGAATCCGAATGACTACATCGAGGATCTCTATCGGGATTACGCAATGATGGGCGCACAGGCGTTTGTCGGCAGAACCGGGATGAAGGAGTTTTGCCCCGTGATTCAGACCGAGACGGCAAGATTGTTGATGCTGCTGCTGAGGGCGAAGCGTCCCGAAAAGGTCCTGGAAATCGGGACGAGCATCGGATATTCCGCCACCTCCATGGCCGGGGTGATCAGGGGATGGGGGGGCAGGATCACCACCATCGAGTTCGACGAAAAAGTCGCGGAACAAGCCCGAAGGAACTTCGCGCTTGCCGGGGTCTCGGATGCCGTTGATCTGGTGATCGGAGATGCGCTGGAGTTGCTTCCGCGAATGCGGGAGCGATACGATTTTATATTCCTCGATCCGTTCAATGACATTTATATGCGGCTGATGGAGGATTGCGTAAGGCTGTTGAACCGGGGAGGGATTCTCGTCGCCGATGACACCCTCTTTCCGGTGTTGAAAAATGAAGGCCTTGATTCGCCATTGCACGGGTTCAATAAATATATAGCGACAAACGCGGATTTGGAAAGCACCATCCTGCCGGTGGGCGACGGGGTCACCATCGCCGTCAGAAAGTGAAGACAAATCCCCGGTCCGGTCCCGACGGTTGCGAGCTGCGCCCCTTCGCGGATGACGCCCCCGCGTCGCCTGGAACCGGTTTCTAAGGGTTTTGGAGCCCCCCGTTTCCGAATTTCCTGATTGCCCGTCCGGCCCGGGGACGGTAGCCTTGTGATTGTTTTCACTAAGCTAAGGAGGTAACGGGTATGTTCGACACGGGAAATACGGCCTTCATGTTGCTGGCCACCAGCCTGGTGATGCTCATGACGCCGGGGCTGGCCTTCTTCTACGGCGGCCTGGTGGGCCGCAAAAACGTGCTGTCCATCATGCTTCAGAGTTTCGTCTCCATGGGCTGGACGTCGGTGCTGTGGTTCGTCTTCGGCTATTCCGTCTGCTTCTCGGGCGGGGAAGGCTGCATCCTGGGCAATTTCGACATGGCGTTTTTGCACGGCGTCACGCCGGCCATGGTCCTGTCGCCCACCAACAACATTCCGCTTTTGGTTTTCATCGCCTACCAGATGATGTTCGCCATCATCACCCCCGCCCTCATCACGGGGGCCTTCACCAACCGCGTGCGCTTCGTCCCCTACCTGATCTTCCTCACCGTGTGGCTGGTGTTCGTCTACTTCCCGGCCGTGCACATGATCTGGGGCGGCGGCCTGCTGCAGAAATGGGGGGTGCTGGACTTCGCGGGCGGCATCGTGGTGCACGCCATCGCGGGCATGGCGGCGCTGGCCTCCGTGTTCTTTGTCGGCAAGCGCAAAGTGGCGGAGAAGGGGCCGCACAGCATTCCGCTGGTGGCCCTGGGCACGGGGCTGTTGTGGTTCGGCTGGTACGGCTTCAACGCAGGAAGCGAGCTCAAGGTGGATTCCATCACGTCCATCGCCTTCCTCAACACCGACACCGCCGCCTCCTTCGCGGCCGTCACGTGGCTGATCCTGGCGTGGATCTTCGAGAAGAAGCCCAAGTTCCTCGGGCTCCTGACCGGCTCCATCGCGGGGCTGGCCACCATCACGCCTGCGGCGGGCTACGTTTCCGTTCCGGTGGCGGCGCTCATCGGGATCGTCGCCGGGATCGTCTGCTACGGCGCCATCACGTGGAAGAACAAGATGAACTGGGACGACGCCCTGGATGTGTGGGGCGTGCACGGGGTGGGCGGGATCCTGGGCATCTTTATGCTGGGAATCTTCGCCAGCCTGAAGATCAATCCCAACGGCGCCGACGGCCTGCTTTACGGTGGGGGTGTCTTTTTCGGCAAGCAAACCGTGGCCGTGCTGGCCTTCAGCGCCTACGCTTTTGTGTTCTCCTATGTGGCGCTGTATCTGATTGATAAGATCACCCCGGTGCGTCTGACCGCTGCGGAAGAGGAGATGGGGCTCGATTCCGTTTTGCACGGTGAAGAAGCCTACATGCAGTAATCATCGTTTGATGATTTTCAGCGTCACGCAGGGGACGGGAGCATGACATGCGACGATTCTTGATTTCCCTTATAGTGACCGCGGGGGCGGGCTTCGGCCCGTCCCCGCTTTGTTTCGTGCAGTCTGCCCCCGATGCGAAGGATGCCCCGGCTCCGCCGATCCAGATCAACGCCTTCGCCTCGGCGGGCTATACGTACAATTTCAACCACCCCGATTCGGGGACGAACGCCTACCGCGTATACGACGCCGATGACCGCACGGCCGAGCTCAGCGTCGTGGAGCTGGTGGTTCAGAAGGCGGCCGTCAAGGCCTGGGATTTCGGGTTCCGGGCGGATATGGTGGCGGGCCGATCCATCCCCAAGGTTGAAGCGGCCTCCGGCCTCTTTCGGGATCCTGATACGGGAAAGGCCCACGATTATGACCTTCAGCAGGCCTTCGCGAGTCTCGTCCTTCCCGTGGGCTCCGGACTGAAATTGGACGCCGGAAAATTCATCACGTCCCTGGGCTACGAGGTGATCGAAAGCTACGACGGCTATAACGACAACGCCTCGCGTTCGTTTCTCTTCGGCTACGCCATCCTCTTCACCCATACCGGGCTGAGGGCCGGCTACTCGTTTTCCGACCGGCTTTCGGGGCAGCTTCTTCTCGTGGAAGGCTGGGATAACGACAGGGACAACAACTCCACGCCATCCGAGGGAGCCCAACTGGCCTGGACTCCCAATCCGTCTATTTCGCTCGCCGTCACCGCCATGGCATGACCGGAGCAGGAAAACAACAACCGGGACGACCGGGCGATTTTTGATCTCACGGCGACATGGAAAGCCACGCCGAATCTGGAGTTGGGATTGAACGCGGACTATGGGCATGAAACGGCCGCGCTGGGGCCCGGACGGGATGCTGTCTGGAACGGCGCGGTCCTCTATGCCGTGTATAAATTCACCGATGAATTTTCACTGGCCCTGCGCGCGGAGCGATTCGACGACCGTGACGGGGCCCGCACCGGAACGGCCCAGCGGCTTGAGGAATTCACCGTGACGCCGTCGTATGTCTTCTGCAAACACGTCGTCATCCGCGGCGATCTGCGCCTCGATGCGTCGGACAGGGATGTCTTTCAAAAAAACGGCGACATGGTCCGCCACCAGCCCACGGTGTCGCTGAATATCCTTTATATATACTAAGCGCCAGCGATCAGCCGTCAGCTTTCAACCTTGCGGCATTTCCGTATTCCGGCGGTCCGGCAACAAAAGTTACGGTTCCGGCTCCGTGTGAATTAAAACCCGCTCGGCGCCGGGAACAACGGCCCGCGCGCGTTGCTCCGCCAGCGTCGCCGCCTCGTGAACCTCCGCCACCGTCAGGTCCCGTGGAACAAGAACGTGCAGGGTCAACAGCCGCTCGCCGCCGCTCAGGTGCAGGGTGGCGTCATGCACCTCCCGGATGCGCGCATCCTTTAATATCTCCCGGCTGAGTGCCTCCTGCTGTTCCCGGGGAAGCAGCACCTTGGCGCCGCGCGTGGACCGGTCCGCGGTTTCCAGATGGGTCTCCACCTGCTCCACTTGCGGCAATTCCCGCTTCAGCTCGATTTCAAGGCGGTCCATGATGTCATGGGCCTCGCCCAGGGGAAGCGTGGGGGCCATCTTGACGTGCATGCACAGCACGTAGCGCCCCGTGGCGCCGTTCAGATAGCTGTACAGGTTGTGAATGTCCTGGATCTGTGGGAAGCGGCCGGCCACGGCGTGCACGGTCTGCAACTGGCCCTCGCCCTCGTTGGTGGGGTGGAAGTGGACCAGGACGTCGCTTCCCGGGACGAGGCGGCGGACCTCGTCTTCGATGGTTTCCGCCATGCCGTGGCTGCGGTCCACCGAAACAAGGCGCCCCGTCACCACCACCACGTCCACGAAGACGGAGGCGCCCGACCGGCGCACGCGCACGCGGTCCACCGAACGCACGCCGGACATTGTCGCGATGGCGGCGCGGAGGTCCTCCGTCAATCCCTTGGGGGAACTATCCAGCAGGTCCTGCGCGGCGCGCCATCCAAGACGCAGGGACGCCACGGTCACCAGCACGGCCACCAGAAGGGCGGCCACGGGATCCAGGGCGGATGCGCCCAAGCGAACGCCGATCAGACCGATGATGACGACGCCGGAGGAGAGGATGTCCGAGGAATAGTGGAGCGCATCGGCCTCCAGGGCCTGCGAATGGTGCTTGCGCGCCGCCGCGGATAGGGCGCGCGAGATCAGCACATCCAGCAGGAGGGAAACCGCCATGACGAAGAAAGCCCAGAAGGTCGCCTCCACGTGCGAGGCCTTGCCCAGAAGGCGCTGGGCCGCCTCATACACGATCCAGACGCAGGTCAACAACAGGAGGGCGGCCTCGCCCAGGGCGGAGAGGTTTTCGATCTTGCCGTGGCCGTAGGGGTGGGCCTCGTCGGCGGGTTTGGAGGAGAGGCGCACGGAACCCCACGTCATCACCGCCGCCGCCAAGTCCAGGAGGGAATGGAGCGCTTCGGAGAGGATACCGAGGGAGCCGGTGAGCAGACCCACCGTCAACTTCATGCCGGTGAGGACTACGCCCACCCCGACGGAAAGGGCCGCCACCCGCGCTTTGGCTTTTGCAGGAGTCATCGTCCGCACCCGCTTACATTTTTTCCGGAACCGGCATCCCCAGCAGATCAAACGCTTCGGTCATGCGCCGGACGAACAAATCGAGCAGGAACAGGCGCAGGTGGTACAGCCCCTCATCTTCCTCGCGCAGGATGGGATGGTGGTGATAAAAGACATGGAATGCCGCCGCCGTCTCCAGTGCGTAATGGGCGAAGGTCGAGGGGTCCGGCGCCGCGAGCGCCTTTTCCACGGCCGAGTCCAGGTCCTCGATCTTCATGAGGAACTCCCACAAGTCCTCGGGCAGGGCGTCGCCCATGCGCGTCAGCACGGCGGGATCGGCCGTGACAGGGCGCCCGGCCTCGGCCAGCTTGCGCAGAATGGCGCGGGCGCGGACAAGAGAGTATTGCAGGTAGGGTCCCGAGTCGCCCTCGAAGTTGAGGGCCTCGTCGAAATCGAAGGCGATGATCTTCTCTTTTCCGAATTTCAACATGAAGAACTTGAGGGCCGCCACGGCAATGTCGCGGGCCAGCGACGCGCGGTCGGCCTCCGGCAGGTCCGCATGGCGCTTCTCCACCTCGTCGCGGGCGCGGGCCTCGAGGGCGTCCAGAAGATCGTCGGCCTTGACGCCGATCCCCTTGCGCCCCGACATGGCCACGGCGCCGCCTTCCCCGGCGCCCATCTGCTTCGCCAGCTTCTCCGAGAGCGAGACCATTTCATAGCTGAAATGGATTGAATTTTTCGCCTGCGCTTCGAAGCCGCAGATGGCGAGGGCCTCCTTCACCACCTCCTGAAGGTACGACTGCCGCGCGTCAATGACGTTGTAGACTTTTTGCGCCCGCCCGAACGCGGGAGCGCCGGATTCCCCCGGCGGCGGACACGTTTCCCACGCCACGGCCCCGTCGGGATAGGTGTGGAAGGGGCGGTAGGAGAAGTCGGTCCCCAGCAGGCCGAACTTCCACATCTGGTAGGCGATGTCCTTGCCCGTGTAGGTGACCGTGCCGTTGGAGCGCACCAGCACCTTGTCGGGGTCCTGCATCTTCTTGAACGCGGGGGACGCCTTCAGCGACAGCACCCAGCACCCGTTGTTCTTCCCCTCCGTCTCCAGCGCCGCGGCCTTGCGGTCCTTCAACAGCGTGAAGGCTTTTTCCCAAAGGCGGTAGGTGAGGACTTCGCTTTCCTTGGGAAGGACGTCGTACGTGATGCCCAGACGAAACATGGTGGCTAAGTGGCAGCGCGACATGGCCTCCGCCACGTGCCGGGCCAGGCCCACCTCCGGATCAACGCCTTCCTCGATATGCTTGAGGGTGCGCTGCCGAAGGTCCAGGCGGGCCTTGTCCTCCTCATAGAAGACGGCGACTTTGGCGTACAGATCCCAGGCGAAAAAATCAAGACGCGGGTATTCGCGGACGATGGCGTCCCACGGCCTGCCGTCAATGTGGAGAAGGCCCACCACCACGTCGGCCACCTGTACGCCCGTGTTGTCAATGTAATTCTGGACCTCCACCTCGGACCCGGCGTGTTTGAGTAGGCGCGCCAGGGTATCGCCGAGGACGGCATTGCGCAGATGTCCGATGTGGGCGGCCTTGTTGGGATTGATGTTGGTGTGCTCCACGATGATCTTTGGCAGTAGTCCGTAGACCGTAGATCGTAGACCGGGGTCGGCGGCAGACCGTAGACCGGTGTCGGCAGGGGGCAGACCATAGCCCGTAGTCCACAGACCGGGAGAAGTGAGGGCCTGAAGGTAGGAAGCTCGGCGGAAGTAGACGTTCACGAAGCCCGGGGGCGCCGCCTCGGCGTGTTCCACAAAAGGAAGCTCCTCCGCGGCCGCCGTGGCCTCCGCCGCGATTTCCAGCGGAGGGCGTTTCAGCCGGCCCGCGAGCTTGAGGGGAAACGAGAACGCCGCGTCGCCGAGGGCGGCGCTGGGCGTGCCCTGGGCGAAGACGGGAACCTCAGCCCCCGCAAGGCGCGCCGCCCACCCGCCCAAATGTTCCTCCAGGCGGCGGCAGAACTCATTTTTCAACAATGTAGCCCAGCTCCTCGATGGCGGAAAGGATCTTCACGGGGTCCAGCGCCTCCCCGGCCACGGTCACCTGCCCCGCGGCCACATCCGCCACGGCCTCCTTCACGCCCGGCAGGGCGCCCACGCTTTTTTCGACGGACATTTTGCAATGCCGGCACGACATGCCCCGCACCTTGAAGCTCAGGTTCTGTGTCATGATCAGAACGCCTCCGTATTGTCCAGTTCCTCAAACTCCAGGGTCATCTGGTAGTTTTCCTCGGGCTGCTGCTGCTGGATTTTCTTGCTCTCGGGATAGAACGTCAGCTTGCCCTGGTACGTCTTCAGGATGAGTCCGTTCTCGGTGACCTTCTGCATGTACCGCGGCGCCAGCGGGATCTTGCCGCCGCCGCCGGGGGCGTCCACGATGAATTTGGGCAGGCACAGCCCCGAGGTGATGCCCTGCAGGGCGGCCATCAATTCAACCCCGCGGCCCACTTCCGTGCGGAAATGCTCCGTCCCCTCCACCAGATCGGCCTGATACAGATAATAGGGGCGCACGCGCGATTTGACGAGTCCGCGGTAGAGCTCCAGCAGGGTCTTGGGATCGTCGTTGATCCCCTTGAGGAGCACCGACTGGTTCCCCAGCGGGATGCCGGCGTCGGCCAGCAGTTCCAGGGCCAGCCGGGACTGCGGCGTGAGCTCCATGGGGTGGTTGAAGTGGGTGTTGACGTAAAGCGGGTGGTATTTGCGCAGCATCTTCACCAGCTTGGGGGTGATGCGCTGGGGAAGCGTGCAGGGGACGCGCGAGCCGATGCGGATGATCTCCACGTGCGGCACCTCGCGCACCTGCTTCAGGATCCATTCCAGCGTCTCGTCGGAGAGGCACAGGGGATCGCCGCCGGAGAGGATCACGTCGCGGATGACGGGGGTGGCCTTGATGTACTCCACGGCCTGCTTGATCTGGTCGCGCGAGATGCCCGTCTTGCCCACGAAGCGTTTGCGCGTGCAGAAGCGGCAGAACACCGGGCAGACGTTGGTGGTCCACAGGAGGCAGCGGTCGGGATAGCGGTGGATCAGCCCGGGCGTGGGGCTTTGCTCCTCCTCGTGCAGTGGGTCGGGAACGCCCGTGAAATCCATCATCTCCACGGGATCGGGGACCGCCTGTTTGAAAATCGGGTCTCCGACCTGTTGGATGAGGGAGAGATAATAGGGGTTTATCCGCATGGGGAAGTATTTCGTCACCCAGTTCAGGCCGTCCACATCCAGGTCCGGGAAGCGTTTGAGAAGCTGCGCCGGGCTGGTGGTGGACTGCCGCATCAACAGTAGCCAGTCGTCCATGATCAGGAAACCTCCGGATTCAGATATTTCGCATACATCAGCTTATGGTCGCCCGGCGCGTAGAAATCGCGCACGGTGACCAGCAGGGCATAACCATTTTTGGCGTAGAAGTTGCGGGCCTGTTCGTAAGGCGCGCGGGAGGACGTCTCCAGCACGATGAGGCGTCCGCCTTCGCTGTGGACGTGCGCCTCGCACGCGTTCAGGAGGATCTGTCCCACGCCGCGCCGCTGAAAGGACGGCTCCACGGCGATCCAGTAAAGATCCCAGGTCCCGTGCGTCATGGGGGTGGGGCCGTAGCAGGCGTACCCGGCCGCGGCGGCGCCGTCGTCGGCCACAAGGAACCGGTAGCCGGATTTCAGCCCCTCGTCCAGGTATTCCTCCATCAGCTCCACCGCCACGTCCACCTCCACGTTGTGAAAGGCATCGGTGCGTTCCAGGAGTCCCCGGAGGGCGGGGATGTCCCAGCGGTTCAGGTCGCGCGTCACGATTGCATCGCCCATTGGACCACCTTGAGGATGAAATCCTCATACGGAATTCGCGCCGCCTTCAGCGCGCGGGCCAGGCCCGCGTCGGGGTGAAGGTCGGGGTTGGGGTTGACTTCCACGATGTAGGGCCTTCCGGTTGCGGACACCCGGAAATCCACGCGCCAGTAATGCCGGCACCCGAGGGCGCGCCCCGCGCGCTCGGCCAGGCGCTGAAGGCGAAGGGCCTGTGCCCTGGGAATGGGCGCGGGCACCACGGGGACGGTGCCGCGGTAGCGCGGATCCTTCGTGTTCCATTTCGCCGCGTAGGAGACGATCTTCGGCACACCCCGCGGCATGCCGGCAAAATCAATCTCCGACACGGGGAGCGCTTTCGGCCTCCGGTCCCCGATGACGGAGACGTTGAATTCACGCCCCGCGATGAATTCCTCCACGATGGCTGGTTCATGGTAACGCCGATGAACGGTATTCGCCTGATCGCGCATCGCCTTCCGCGTGCGCACCACGGAAGCGTCGTTGATGCCGAGCGAGCCGTCCTGCCTCAGGGGTTTGACGATGGCGGGGAGATGAAAGGGAAACGGTGCCGGGAGCTTTTGCGAAGGGAGGACGGCGATGTGCTTCGGCACGGGGAAGCCCATGGACTTCAACAGGCTTTTGGACATCCCCTTGTCGAGGCAGAGGGCCAGCGCGGTGGTGGGACAGCCCGTGAAGGGAACGCTTAGCCGCTCCAGAACCGACGCCACCAGCAGTTCGCCCAGCGGCGAGCCGCCGAGACCTTCGCAGACATTGAACACCGCGCGCACCCTGCCGAGGCGCAGGGCGGCGATGAGCGGTTCCACGGAATCGGACAGGCACAGGCGGCCGCACGACACGCCGTGACCCTTCAGCGCCCGAGCGATGGCGGCGGCCGTTTCATCCACTTCCCGCTCCGAGGCCGCGTCGGCGGCGAGGGCGAAGCCCGGCCGGTTGGAGAGGACGAGCACGTCAGGCATAGCGGGCCCGGGCGGCGTCCATTACGTAGAGGATGATCTCGTCATACGTCATCCCCGCGGCGTAGGCGGCCTTGGGAAGGCACGAATTTTCCCTGGGATCGGGCAGGATGCCGGGAAGGGGGTTGAGTTCGAGGATCTGCGGTTCGCCGCGGTCGTCGAGGCGCACGTCCACGCGGCACCAGTCGCGCACGCGCAGGACCTTGAGGGCCGACAGGACGATCGCCTCGATGCGCGCCTTCAATTCGGCGTCCACTTTCGCGGGACAGGTGAACATGCGCAGCGGTTTCTCCGGCGTGTCCCAGATCCACTTCGCCTCGTAGGAATAGATGGGATTTGCGCCTTTGGGAAGCGCGTCGAAATTGATCTCCACGATGGGGAGCACGCGCCGGTCGGGTGGGTTGCCGAGGACGGCCAAGGTGAATTCACGCCCCGTGAGAAACCGCTCGGTCACCACGGGCTGATGGTAGGCGGCGAGAAGCTCCAGGGCCTTGCGCTCCGCCGCCGCATGATCGTTCACCACGTTGCCGTCGTAGATGCCCTTGCTGGAGCCCTCCGCCAGCGGCTTGAGGATGGCCGGCATGGGGAAATGGGAAAGGCGCCGGGCGTCGGAGGCGTCATCCACCACGTCGAAGGCCGGCGTGGGGACGCCGTGATAAGCCAGGATCTGCTTGGCCCGGGCCTTGTCGAGGCAGAGGGCCAGCGTCAGGGGATCGCTGCCGGTATAGGGGATGCCGCGCTCCTCCAGAAGGGCGGGCACCAGGGATTCACGGAACATGCCCTTCAGCCCCTCCACGATGTTGAAGACGAAATCCACGCGGGTGCGGTCCAGTTTTCGGGCGAAGTCCGTGTTGGCCACAAGGATCTCCACCTGATGGCGGGTTTTCAGCGCCGACGCGACGGCGCGGATGGTTGATGCGGTGTCCCACTCGGCATAGGTGTCCCCGGAGGGGACGCCCGTACTCGGAGGCTCTTCGTCCAGCCCCAGGTCTTTCAGTTCTTCCGGTTTGACGTTACAAGCTATCCCGACGATCATGATCTCCTTCAGGAACGTCGCCCGCGTATTAAATAATTTCTGTGTCGCGCGGCGTTCGTCCATGGTTAAGATAACTCAAATAAATATAATGTCAAGGGTTTGTTTCACCCCGGCCCGCTTTTGCGCGTGATACAATACGGTGGGACCCATGCTGAAGCAAACCGCACGCCGTCGGCCGATCACTGGAGAATGCCCTTCCCAAAAGGGAAAAGCCGGGGTTCCGGTTTTCATCGGACGCTCTTCGGGGAGGGAGCGCGACCCGGCCGCGATGCGCGGGCATGGTCCTTCATCGCCACGGTTGCCGGGATTTTCCGCCGCGCCGGTTTCTTCCATGGTGTCCGCGCCATGACCGCGCCGCTTCTGGGTTTGCCGCTGGAGGAGCTGGCCTTCGAGATGGAATCCATCGGGGAGAAGCCCTATCGCGCCAAACAGCTCTTTCACTGGTTCTATCTCCGATACGAAACCGATTTTGACAAGATGACGGACCTGGCGAAGGATCTCCGGTCAAAACTGATCTCGGCGTACGCCCCAGTTCTGCCCGCGGTGGAGCGGATCACGGAAAGCAGGGTGGACGCCTCAAAGAAATATCTTTTCCGGTACGAAGACGGGGAACCGGCCGAGGCCGTGTGGATGGCGCACGACGACCGCATCACCCTGTGCCTTTCCACACAGACCGGGTGCGCCCTGGGATGCGCCTTCTGCCTGACGGGAAAGCGGCCGGGGCGCAACCTTCTTCCGCGGGAGATGCTGGGGCAGTTTCTTCATCTGGCGCGCGGGCATGAGGCGCAGAGGGTCAACATCGTGTTCATGGGGATGGGGGAGCCGCTGTTGAATCTGGAAAACCTCGCCGCGACCCTGCCGTTTTTATACGCGAGCATCTCCCCGCGGCGCATCACGGTCTCCACGGCGGGCCTACTCAAGGGGATCGAGGCGCTGGGCCGCGTTCAGCCCCCGCCGCGCCTGGCCCTGTCCCTGAACGCAGGAACCAACGCCACGCGCCACAGGCTCATGCCCGTCCATGCGTACAGCATGGATGATCTGCTGAACGCCGTGGACGCCTATCCGCGCGGGGCGCGCGACCGCGTGACGCTGGAATACGTCCTCATCAAGGGCGTAACGGACACGCCGGAGGAGATCGCCGCGCTGAAAGAGCTGCTGCGGACGAGGCGGAGCTGGGTGAAGGTGAACCTGATCCCGTTCAATCCCGTGCCGGGGATGGACTTCGACGAGCCCTCCGTAGCGCGCGTGGACGCCATTGGCCGGGAGCTGGCGCGCGAGCGGTTCACGGTCACGGTGCGACGATCGCTCGGCCGCGACATCCTGGCGGCCTGTGGACAATTGGCGGCGGAGAAAAAATAGAAAATTCATTAGATTGAGCGGCTGGAATGTGGGACAGGCGGCCCCGCCTGTTTGCATGCCTTCTGTTATATTATCCGCGGCTGGAGCCGCGCCCTTCGGGCGCTTGCCGTCTGCGTCCCATGCGCCCGAATGAGAGGCGGGGCCTCTCCTCCGTCGCCTTGGCCGCATCCCGCCCCTCCGGGGCTCCAGCCGCCGGAGCACAGGAAATCCAATCTACCATTGGTGTCATCCGCCCCTCCTTTTCATGGCGGCAGTCCGCGACCGTCTGCTGCATCAGGCTGCGCCCTTCGCATCCTCACTGTACATTAAGTACACCTCCGGTGCTCAGGGCTTGCCTTCTTTGCATCCGGCCACATCCGGGCGCCGCTTGAGCGGGGGCGAAATCCTGAGCGGGCATCTTGAACCCCCGACGGGCCCAAGCTCAGGGCGGACCGCCGTGGACACCCGCCCTTCACTCAGCGGTCCGCTTCCGATCAAATGGGACGAAGGCTAATAGGGGAGGCGATGGCCCAGACCGCGTAGTGGGAATCCTTCCCGCATAGAAGAAGTACAAAGTTCGGAAGTCCGCCGGATCATTTTTCACCTGAATCCCGATTCCTCCCAGGAGGGCTCAGCTGCGAAAATATATTGTCATCGCTTGAATGTAGCCGCAGGCTTTAGGCCTGCGGGGTGGGTGGGGCGTTGCAAGGCACGCACCCATAAAGGGTGCGGCTACATTAGGATTGAATGAGGGCAATAATGCAATTTTAAAAAGGCGGGGGGACACTTGGGTCCGCCCCTACAGAATTTTCGGGTGGGTGGGACCTGAAACCTGAAACCTGAAACCGTGCTTACACCCCGTGTATGACCCCTTTTGAATCCTGGAACGACAGCGTGGGGCTGGCCTTGTAGAACATGTCGTGCTCGATGAGGCGCAGGAAGCGGTCGCGGAATTCCTCCATGGGGACGCCCGCCACGGCGGCGAGCTTGGCCAGCTCGTGCGGATCGTCGAAATCGCTCTTGTTGAGGCGGAGCATGTAAAGGCGCCCGATCTGGTAATAGGCGCTGGAGATGTCCACCATCCGCACCTTCATCTTCCCCGTCTCGGGATGGAGCATCGCCGAAAAGGGCAGGGGAACGAAATCGCCCTGCTGGATGGAGACGATGTCGGCGTTTCCGCCGTCCAGGATGTGGCGCGCGGCGCAGTAGCCCAGGTCCCGCGTGTATTCCATGTCGAAGGGGATGGGGTCGGCGCAGCGCAGTTCATAGCCGATGTTTTTGGGGATGATGGTGGTTTTGATGCCGTAGGCGGCCAGGCGCTCCTGCACCTGCATCTTGAGGATTTCGCCGAAGTTGATTTCGGCCAGGCGCAGATGGTCGTGGGCGTCGCGCTCCACTTTCAGCAGGGATTCAAGCTGCTCCGGGTCCAGAAGTTCCATGAGCCCCTCGGCCAGCACGGCCACGCCGTCGGAGCGTCCATAGGAAAGGCGCTTGAGAATGGACCCCACGAGGATGTCGGTGATGTGGTCCACGCTGATGCGCCCCGCGGGGAACTCCTCCGGGATGATGGTGAGGGTGGCCCCGGCGGCCTTGCCGATCCCCAGGGCCAGATGCCCGGCCTTGCGGCCCATGCTGACGACGAAATACCAGCGCGAGGTGGTCTGGGCGTCCACCATGAGGTTTTTTACGATCTCCACCCCGATGTGCCGCGCCGTCTGGAAGCCGAAAGTGCAGATGCCCTGCGGCAGGGCGATGTCGTTGTCAATGGTCTTGGGGATGTGCACCACGTGGATGCGCCCGCCGGCCTTCTCCTCCAGCTTGCAGGCCGAGTAGGCGGTGTCGTCGCCTCCGATGGTGAGGAGCTTGTCCACGTTGAGGCGCAAGAGCGACGTGACGGCGTTCTCAAGCAGCTTGGGGTTCTTGGTGGGATTGTCGCGGGCGATGCCGATGTGACAGCCGCCGCGGAAGTGAATGCGCGAGACCGCCTCGATGGAAAGAGGGATGACGGCGTTGATGTCGCCCTGCATGATCCATTTGAAGCCGTCGCGGATGCCGATCACCTCCACGCCGTCGAGGAGGGCGCAGATGGTGGCGGCGCCGATGACGCTGTTGATGCCGGGGGCCGGACCCCCGCCCACGAGAATGGCGAGACGTTTTTTCGAAGCGGTCATTGATCCTATCTCCTTGCGTTCATCGAAGCGGCTTATGTTAAAGGGAAAGGGAAAACCTGTCAAATACGGCATCCGCGCGAAAGGCTGAAAACGGGCCGAAAACAGCCTTCATCCTCCAGCAGACCGTGGGGGCTGTGGAAGCTTTCTGTTATCTCCAATTAAATCGGCCTGTTGCGCAAAATATTCCCTTATGTTCATGGAAGTGGGTTTTGTGCCTTTTCTTCTGATTTTTCGCCGGCGGCCCGGAAATCCCTCACCTGGGAAACGCGCTAATTGCGGATTTTATAGGCATTTGGGGAGGTTCCTCCGTATAGAGATCGAAAGCGCGCTGTTTTGCGCTTGTGAAAAGGACATTATTGTGCTAAAATGCTGAAAATAAATAAGTTAGATTATGTACTCAAGATCCCCTTGCCAAGGCGTCCAGAAGGAGTAGAATTCGCATCTCCAAAGGAAATATGTCATCCAGGGAAAGGGAGCGAGCCCATGAATTTCAAACTTCGAAAGATCCGCCCCGTTTGGGACTATCGGCCTGCCCAGGCGTCCATCGCGCCCCGGCGGCTGAAGGAAGGGGAACGCGTGGCGCTGGTTTCGCCCGCGTCCCCCTATCGGCGCGCGGGTGTGGAGGACGGCGCGCGGATTCTTCGCAAGAGGGGATTGCTTCCGGTCTTCGGCAAATGCTCGCGCCGCGACCGTCTGAAGGGGCTTTACAGCACCACCATTGAGGAGCGTGTGGAGGAACTGAACTGGGCCTTCACCGACGATTCCATCTCGGGGATTTTCTGCACCACCGGCGGCGTGGGAAGCGCCCAGCTTTTGCCATACCTGCCCTACTCGGTCATCCGCCGGCAGCCGAAGGTATTCGTCGGCTCCTCCGACATCACCGCCCTCAACAACGGCATCTGGGCCAAAACGGGCGTGACCACCTTCAACGGTGAGCTCATCCAGATCCGCCCAGGCAAGAACCAGAAGCGCGACGATGCGCGGGCCATCCGCGACATGGTGGACCTGCTCAAAACCTCCCGCACCTGGGGCGCCCGGCCCTTCAAGCGCAACCCCTATGAACCGGAATGCATCCATCCCGGCGAAACGGAGGGGGTGGTGCTGGGGGGCAACCTGTCGGTGCTGACGAGCCTGCTGGGCACGCCCTATTTTCCCCCGGCCAAGGGAAGCATCCTTTTTCTGGAGGACCAGGAGATCACCACGGTGGAGTTCGTGCGCATGCTGACGCAGATGGAGATGGCGGGGGTGTTCGACCGCGTCAACGGCATCGTGCTGGGATCCTTCGTCAATGTGCCAAACCATTCCGACTCCGTGGATCCGACGATTGACGAGGCCATTCGCAGCATCTTTCCGGAGATCGGCCTTCCCTGCGTGTACGGTTACAACTTTTCGCACGACGCCATCAACGCCGTCCTCCCCATCGGCGGCACATGCCGCCTCGACGCCGACGCCTGCACCGTCGCCTTCGACGCCCCCCTGGTTCGATAGGGGCAATCAG
>Ga0182019_10000789_pt1 | contig 15744 bp, 12 predicted proteins | sample 812E2MmetaG_FD_120483 | JGI IMG/M metagenome (GOLD analysis project Ga0182019, IMG submission 120483) | Permafrost microbial communities from Stordalen Mire, Sweden - 812E2M metaG | ecosystem: Environmental > Terrestrial > Soil > Wetlands > Permafrost | place: Sweden: Stordalen | collected...
GAAAGGAAATAGGAACTGCACCAGAGGGATGAGTCGCGGCTGGGACCGTCCCTTTCGCATAGACCCAACATCCGGTCTGCGAATGCAGGCTTCCGGCATTCTGGCTTCTGGCTTCTGCGTTCCGGTGCCCGGCATTCCCGCGTTCCCGCTTTCCCGCCTTCCCGCATTCCAGTATGTCATAATAAACCGTCAGCGTCATGGAACGCCAAGGAGACCCGCCCATGAAGAAGTACACCTTTACCGCCGAGATCAAAGAGGGAACCGGAGGGAGCGCGTGGATTGAATTCCCCTATGACGTGCGCGCGGAGTTCGGCACGGGCGGACGCGTGCCGGTGCGCGCCACCTTCGACGGCATTCCCTACCGCGGATCGCTCGCGCCCATGGGCGGGATATGCCACATCATCGGCATCCTCAAGGAAATACGCCAGCGCCTCGATAAAAAGGCCGGCGACACCGTCGCCGTGGTGCTGGCGCGGGACGAAGAGGAACGCACCGTCGCCGTTCCGCCTGAACTGCTGAGCGCCCTGGAGAAGAATCCCGAGGCGCGCAAGCGGTTCGAGGCGTTGTCCTACACCCATCGCAAGGAATGGGCGCATTACGTGGACGAGGCCAAAGGCGCCGACACGCGCCTGCGCCGGGCTGAAAAAGCCGTGGTGATTATTTTGGAAAAAAGCGCGGCCTCTGCGAAGGCGGACAGGATCAAGCGCAATACCTGAGGCGGCAGGGCCGCAGCCTCAAAGCGGGAAGGCCAGAAGGCGGGAACGCCGGAAAGCAGGAGCAGAGTTCAAAGTTCATTGTCCGGAGTTCCGCGTTTACGCGGTCCCGTTTGATCGCCGCATGGCCGGAATCGGAGTTCAAAGTTGGGGAGCCGGAAAAGCGGGAAGCTGCCTGAAGGCGGAACCGAACCTAATCCGCGCAGGCATAAAGCCTGCGGCTACAGGGCAGAAGTGGGCGGACACACGGGTCCGCCCCTACGACTTATATTTGGTTGGGCGCAGCATGCTGCGCCCCTACGTTACGGTTTCTTTTCTTCCTTCGGCGGCTCCAGATACCGGTCGCCGGTCTCCTTGAGGATGCGCTTGTACCATTCCTGCGGAGCTTCCGGATGGGTCACATGCCCCTGGCTGTCGCGCACGTTGCCGTCAATGTATTTCCAGAGCAGGAATTCACCCAGCTTCTTCCAACGGGCGTAGGTTTCGTCACCCTGCTTCACGGAATAGGCGGTGAGATAATCCCGCGCCTGCTGGGGCGAGCGCTTGTAAAGATCCATGGCCGCCTTCTCGATTTCGGGCGTCTCTGCCAGGAACTTCCCCTCCAACTGCCATTGCACGGGCTGGATGTCCTGGATCATATCCTTGTAGCGCGTGTAGGCCCAATTGGCCACGAAGTTGAACACCCAGAATCCGCTGTCCCAGGAAAAGGCGCTGAAATCGGCCGTGCCTTTCGCAAAAGGTTTGGGAACGGCCTGGATGCCGCAGTACATGGGCATATACACGGTGGTGAACGTATCGTCCACGCCGAACCAGAAGATGCCGCCGATGGGGCCTGGCAGCCAGGAGCGGCCCTGAGCCACGAAGGAATAGCCCGTCTGCTGGGTGGAGACGGCGCGCTCGTGGATGTAGGTCTTTCCGTCCACTTTCCACTCCATGGGGCGCCACCGGTAGGGCAGGACGAACGGCCCCGCGCCCACGTCCTGCGTCATGTCCATGGGGGTTCCTTCATAGTGGTCGCGCATGAGCTGCATCACGTCGTGCACGGTCAGCTTCTTGTCGGGCTTGATCCACAGCGGCAGGGGCTCCGCCTTGGTGTCGCCCATGATATAGGCGGTGGGAAGTTTCAGGGACGGCGCGGCGCGGTTGAACATGCACCACACGCGCGCCTCGCAAAAGCGCAGGGCGCTGAAATTGGCCGGGGAGTAGGTGTCCATGAAGGAGAACTCCTCATCCTTGCCGGTGAACCATTTTTTCTCGCGGGCGAAGGTGATGACGTCGGGGGCGTAGAGGCAGTTGGCGGGGTCCTTCAACGGGAACTGGCGGATGCGCGCCTGGTTGGCGTGCCCGCTGATGTAGCCGTCGGGGACACGTCGGGCCACCCATACGGCCCCCTTGGCGCCCTTGCCCTTGCCGATGAGGTCCATGATCCACACCTCGTTGGGGTCGCTGATGGAAAACGTCTCCCCCTCGGAGGCGTAACCGTATTGCGCCACGATGTCGCCCATCACCTGGATGGCCTCGCGCGCCGTCTTGCCGCGCTGGAGGGCGAGCTGCATCAGGGTGACGTAATCCACGATGCCGGCGGGCCCCTCCGACAGCTCGTCGCGGCCTCCGTACGTGGTTTCGCCCAGGGCCACCTGGAATTCGTTCATGAGCCCCACCACGGCGTAGGTCTGCCGGGCCTGCGGAATGCGTCCCAGGTATTTGCCCGTGTCGCCCTCGATGACGTCCATCCACGCCCCCTCGGGATAGACCGCGGCGGGCAGATAGGCGATGTCGCCGTAGAGCTCATGGGAATCGGCGGAATAGGTGATCATCGTGGAGCCGTCGGCGCTGGCCCCCTTGCTGATCAGAAAATTGGTACAGGCCGGAAGGGCGGCCGCGATCATCATCAGGCCGGCTAAAACCGGAAGAAGTGCGCGAAGCGATTTCATTCGGGATCCTTTCATCGGCGGCGGCGCCGGAGGGAATTCGCTATATTGTAAGCAAAACCGGGCGGCATGTAAATTCTTTCGTATGGCCAGGTGGAAAACAAAGGCAGTACCACCGCCGAAACTTCCCCTTGACAAATGCGATATGCCATGTAAAATATGCTCATCCGTCAAAAAAGGAGCAGCAAAATGCCGAAATCCGCCGATATTCTCAAGTTATGCGACTCAGAAAATGTCCAATTCATGCGCCTCATGTTCACGGACATGATGGGGGCGGTGAAGAATGTGGAGATCCCGCGCAGCCAGTTCGAAAAGGCGCTGGCGGGGGATATCATGTTCGACGGCTCCTCCATCGAGGGGTTCGTGCGCATCGAGGAATCGGACATGCTTCTGATCCCCGATTTCGATTCCTTCTCCATTTTCCCCTGGGACCACAACGGCCGGCGCGTGGGACGCTTGATCTGCGATGTGCACATGATGGACGGATCGCCCTTCGCCGGATGCCCCCGCCTGGCCCTCAAGCGCATCGTGGAAAAGGCCCACAAGAAGGGCTACCGCATGGTGTGCGGACCCGAGATGGAGTTCTTCCTCTTCCAGCGCGACGCCAAGGGCGACCCCGTTCCGACCACGCAGGACGTGGGCTCCTATTTCGACCTGACCCCCGTGGACCAGGGGGAATCAGCCCGGCGCGACATCGTGGACGCCCTCGAAGGCATGGGGTTTGAAATCGAGGCCGCGCACCACGAGGTGGCCCCGGGACAGCATGAGGTGGATTTCAAATATGCCGGCGCCCTCGAGACGGCCGACCGCGTCATGACCCTGAAGTTCGTCATCAAGCACGTGGCCATGGGGCACCGTCTGCACGCCTCCTTCATGCCCAAGCCCATCTACGCCGTGAACGGCTCCGGCATGCATACGCACCAGTCCCTGCTGTCAAAGGAGGGGCACAATCTCTTTTTCGATCCCAAAACGGACACCAAATTGAGCAATCTGGCCATGGCCTACATGGCGGGAATTCTGGAGCATGTGCGCTCTTTCGTGGCCGTGACGAACCCGCTGGTCAATTCCTACAAGCGGCTGGTGCCCGGCTTCGAGGCGCCCATCAACGTGGCGTGGTCGGAGCGCAACCGCTCCCCGCTGGTGCGCGTCCCCGGCAAGCGCGGCATGGCCACCCGGTGCGAGGTGCGCGTCCCCGACCCCGCCTGCAACCCCTACATGGCCTTCGCCGTCATGCTGGCGGCGGGCCTCGACGGCATCGAGCGCAAACTGGACCCGGGCCCGCCGGTCAACAAGAACATCTTCGACATGAGCGACCGCGAGAAGCAGCGCCTCAAGATCAAGCAGCTCCCCGCCAACCTTTGGGAAGCCGTCCAGCTCATGAAAAAGTCCACCCTCATGCGGGAAACCCTCGGCGACCACATCTTTGGCCATTTTTGCGAGGCCAAGGAACAGGAATGGAAGCGCTACATCGAGGTGGTCCATCCGTGGGAGTTGGATCAGTATCTGCTGAGCTATTAGCGTTCCGCTGCCGGAAGGCCGGAAAGCCGGAAGGCGGGAAGGCCGGACAGCGGTATCGCCGACTGCCGGAAGGCATTGGAAACTGCAATCCGCAATTCAGAACACGATTTTATAATGGCCGCCGGGTTCCTCCGGCGGCATTTTCATCTTCCGATTTTTATCCCTTTCAGGACGACAAAGGATCCTGCACCTGTGCCGGGGCGGGGATCTTCAGGCTCCTGCATTTTTTCAAGGGGCTGGAACAGCGTCTGCATCACTTCACGCACGGTGAAGCCCGCCTTTTCCATGAGATCGCGGACCTCGACGGCCGTGAAGAAGCGCGCCTCTTTGTAAAATGGGTTTTGATCCCGTTGCGAGGCGTACGCCTTACCCAGCGCGCTTTGCGCGTCCACAAAGCCGCACACCAGCGCCCCGCCCGGCTTCAAGGCCCGAAGGATCTCCGCGAGGGCGCGCTCCGGTTCATCCAAAAAGCACAGCGTGGTCACCATGAGCACGGCATCCAGCGAACCGGTTTTTATCGGCAGGCGCTCGCCGCTGCCCGAGGCCACCCACGTCCCCCGCTTGCGCGCCAGGCACAACATGGCAAACGAGGGGTCCACGCCGAAGGGAATCCGCAGCGGCGCCGAAAAGCGCCCCGATCCCACACCCACCTCCAGCACGGCCCCGGCCGGGGGGATCAGCTTGCGGATGGTGCGCAGTTCCGACGCGTAGGCGAGCGCATTCTTGAGGAACCAGTCCTCGTATTCTTCCAGGTGCCGGTCGAAGATTTCGTGCTTGGACATACTATAGGAGACCATCCGCCTTGAGCTTCTTTTTAACCTCGGCCATGGTGAAAAGGGGTTCTTCCCTGCGCTCGGCAACCACCATCAAATCGTGGAGGTCCTCCATCAGGGATTCATATTCCTTTACCGGCAAAAGAACCGCTTTCTTTTTTCCAGCGGTGTCAACGATATATTGCGGGGCTTTCCTTGACATGATGTACCTCAAATAAATTTTACCACGATTGAACCTCAAACCTTCCTTGAACGGGGCGGAAAAAGGGACAGGGGGGTTGTTGAAAAAGTGCCATTTGCGCGAAATTTGCCAAACTAACCCTTTTGGTTTCAATGGCCATTTTTTCAAACATGGGGTTTTTCAGCAGCCCCACAGGCATGGACCTCCTCCCTCATCCCCGTTTCGAGCCAGTCCCTCTTTTCCTCATACGGGATTCGACCCCTCCGGCTCGGCCGGAGGGTGTGACTACATTCATCTCGAACCCCCTTGCGTCAAACCCAGCGGCCTGATGCCCGCGTCTAAACGCCGGAAAGCCGGAAGGCGAAAGGCAGGAACGGGATTCGATTTGATACGGGATTCGACCCCCGACGCAGTCGGGGTGTGACTACATTCATCTCGAACCCCCCTGCGTCAAACCCGTCCAAAAGTGAGAAATCGTAGGCGCCACTGGTATTGGAAAGCCGGGAGCGAAGCGATGGGGCGGGCCGGAGCGCGCACACGAAAGACAGCTCTTTCGGGAGAGCGCGACGGCCGGCCCCAGGCCTGGAACAGGTCCGGCTTTCCAATATAAAAAAAGGGCTGCCCGTCGGCAACCCTTAAGCCTTCAAACGGCGCATACGGGATTCGAACCCGTGTTACCGACGTGAGAGGCCAGCGTCCTGGTCCACTAGACGAATGCGCCAGTGAAAGGCGGTATTTTACCCTAAAATGCCCTTTCTGTCCAATTTCCGCCTCCGCCAAACGGCCTCCGGGAATATGTGAACGGCCATTCACGTTCTATTTTGGACTTCGCTATGAGCCTCTCATCCGTCTCCCCCACCCCGTCAAGAACGCTCCGCCTAAAGGATAAGGCGATCCGGAGGGACATCGCCGTCCTGGCCCGCTTCGTCCGGTTCTACTGCCGGGATCTTCACACCGTATTGGAAAACTCGCCGGTGACGGCTTCGGGGAAGCTGGCACCTTACGTCAACGGGCTGCATCTGAAATTATGCCCGGGATGCCGGGGTATGTTTCTGCATGGGGCCGCCAAGCGAGTGCTGTGTCCGTATGATCCCAAGCCGAGCTGCAAGAAATGCGCTGCGCCCTGCTACCGCACGGGGCACCGGGAGGCGATGCGGGCGGTGATGCGGCATTCGGGGCGCCGGATGATCTTGCGCGGACGCCTGGATCTGCTCTACAAATACTTATTCTGATGGACAGGCAACATGTCCATCATCAAGCCGAGCGCGGGTAAGCGCCGGCTTGGGGTGAGGGTGGGACCAAGTGGATTTACTCCAGTTGGCGGGAGAGGGGGAGCCCTCTCCCGCCCGGCAAAAAGGCCGCGTTACGACTTTTTGCCGGGTGGTCAATAAATTGAAAGGAGACTGAACCATGGACAAGGAGAAAATCAGGGAAATCATGCGCCGCCTGCACAAGGGGGAATCGGTGGAAGCGGTGAAGGCCGAATTCAAGGAGATCCTGAAGAACACCGACGCCGCCGACCTGGCGCGCGTGGAGGAGGAGCTCATCAACGAGGGAACGCCCGTGGAGGAGATCCGCAGCATGTGCAGCGTCCATATGGAAGCCTTCAAGGATTCCTTAGACAAGCCCTCCCCCGTCCCGCCGGGGCATCCCATCCACATTCTTATGGAAGAGCACAAGGTCATGCTGGGGTTGGCGAATGAACTGCGCACCCTTTCCGCTCGCCTGACGTCCCCCGCCGGGCCCGACTGGACGCGCCTCTCAGAACTCATGGAAAACTTCCGCGCCGCCGAAAACCATTACGTGCGCGAGGAAAACGTCCTCTTCCCCACGCTCAATAAATACGGCATCACCCAGCCGCCGTCCATCATGTGGATGGAGCACGACAACGTCCGCGTTATCAAGAAGAACCTGCTCAAGCTCGCCGCCGACGGCCCCGGGAAGGATTTCAAGGGGTTCCAGAAGAAACTGGCGGACCTCTCCGCGGAGCTGGCGGAATCGCTCATGGCCCACTTCATGAAGGAAAACAGCGTGCTGTTCCCCATGGCGTTGCAGGTGACGAAGGCCGATGACTGGCCCGAGGCCAGGCGCCAGTTCGACGAGCTGGGCTACTGCCCCTTCACGCCGCCCGAGGCCCTGGGAACCGCTTCCGCCGGAAAGCAGCAGGCGGCCCGCTTCGAGGGCGGCGGCCTTGTGCATTTCGCCACCGGGGCACTTGCCCCCGAGGTGCTGGAGGCCCTCCTCAACACCCTGCCCGTGGACGTCTCCTTCGTGGACGCCGATGACCGCGTCCGATATTTCAGCTCGCCCAAGGAGCGCATCTTTCCGCGCGCCGAATCGGTGCTGGGGGTGAACGTGCGGAATTGCCATCCCCGGAAATCCCTGCACATCGTGGAGCGCATCCTTTCGGATTTCAAGGCCGGAAAGAATGAGCCGGCGGAGTTCTGGATCCAGATGCAGGGGAAGTTCATCCACATCCGCTATTACCCCGTGCGCTCACGCGACGGCCGGTATCTGGGCTGCCTGGAAGTGAGCCAGGACGTGACGGAGATCAGGAAATTGGAAGGGGACAAACGATTGCTGTAGGATAGAGAAAGTCCATAGTTTAGGGAAAAGGTAAATAGTAAATGGTAAATAGTAAATGGCAGGGGCAGTTCGAAGCAGTACTCCTGAATGACACTTGGCGCACTCAGGGGTTAGACTTGAAATTAGCTGGATATTTGGAGATAGGAGTACGGAGTCAAGCACAACTGTCCTTGTCTCTTCCCGCTTAGCGGTCGGCCGGTCCCCTAAACTTTTTGCTCCTTGCTCTTTGCCATTTACCATTTACTCTCTACTATTTACGTTTCCAGCCTTTTAGCGGACAGCCGGCTCCCTTAGCTTTTTGCTCCTTGCTCTTTGCCATTTACCATTTACTCTTTACTATTTACGTTTCCAGCCTTTTAGCGGACAGCCGGCTCCCTTAGCTTTTTGCTCCCTGCTCTTTACCATTTACTATTTACGTTTTCCCAAAATAAAGGAGACCCCATGACCGTAGAAAACGATATCAAGGGTAAAACACATAAAACGCCGGAGCTTGTAGCCTTTCAATCCGGCGCGGTGGTGAGCCGCACGCTGGTGCAGAAGGAGACCGGGACCCTCACGCTGTTTGCCTTCGATGCGGGGCAGTCCCTGAGCGAGCACACCGCCCCCTTCGACGCCGTGGTGGTGGGTGTGGATGGCGAGGCCGACGTCACCATTTCCGGCAAACCGTTCCGCGTCGGCAAGGACGACCTTCTTCTGATGCCCGCCAACGAGCCCCACGGTTTGAAGGCCGTCACGCCGTTCAAAATGATGCTGATCATGATCCGGGGTTGAATGAATTTTCGCTAAGGCGTCTTCGCCGCCTTTTTTAATATCAACCCCTGCCCGGCGCGGCCGTCAATCTGCACCTCCACCGCCTCTTCCACGCGCACGTGGCGCAGGTACTGGGTTTCCCTGATCAGCGGAAGGGTGTGCAACCAGTCCCAGTCCACGCGGCTTTCATCGCTGTCGAGGGGAAGGGTGAAGTAGGCCACGCGCAGGGAAGTGATGTTCTGGAAAAAATGGGACCCCTGCGACGGCTCCACGTTCATGTCGGGCAGGGCCACCTCCACAATGGCCTTCGCGCCGGAAATCTGGCTCCACACGACGGGAATGCCCAGCCAGGGATCGGAGGAGCCCCACCGGCCCGGGCCGATGAGCAGGTAGGGCCGATCCTCTCCCTTGAGGGCGATGTTGATCTGATGGACCTCCCCCGCCATGCGCGGGGTGCGTGCGGCGGTGAAGGTGTCGGGCTTGACGTAGACGATATCGCGGATGCCGCCGATGACGCCGTTGCCCAGGACCTTGCGGCTGAACAATAGCGCCGCGCCCGGCGGATGCTCCGCCAGATCCACATTCACCAGCTCATCATGCACCACCAGGGGGCGCACCTGCAGAAATCCGAAGGTGGCGGGAAGGACGCGCCGGGCGTCGAGGTTCACGGCGAATTCGATCTCCACGGGGCAGTTCATGGCCTGCTCGGAAAGTTTCAGCAGACGGCCGGTGACGGCGGCGAGGGGGAACACTTCGTTCTTGAGAATGTTGGCGAAGGTGACGATGCGCGGCCCCGGCATTTCGATGCCGTCGAGAACGCGGTCGTTCTGCGGCGAGTAGGTGGAGCAGAGATGGGTCAGCACGCCGTCGTGCTCCGCCGTGTCGAGCGGCAGTTTCAAAAGGTACTGGTCCTCCTCGATGGCTGCGGCGGTGTAGGCGGGGCGGAGGTTGACGGCGTAAAATTCCCGCTGGGAATTGTTGAGCATGTCCTTGACGGTGCCGAACTGCGGCAGGATGTGGGAAAAGGCCGGCGTGAAGCGCAGCGACACCCCGCCGTCCACGATGGTCTTGCCTAAGCCCACCGCCACGTTCACCACGCCGTCCTCCGGCTTGGCGTTGCCCACGGGATAATAATTGTACGAACGGGCCACGCCGGAAAAATGGGGGTAATAGCGCTCCCGGTACGGAACCCCCACCACTTCCTGCACCACCACCGCCATCTTCTCCTCCTCCACGCGGTGGTTGGTGCTTTCGATGTAGGCCTTGGCCGTCTGGAAAAACGTGGAGGCCCACACGAGCTTGACGGCGTCCACCAGGTTTTGGAAACGCCGGTCGGAGGATTGCTCGTTGTTGGGCAGCATCTTGGTCCAGTAGACGCCGGCGAAGGGCTGGTACAGGGCGTCTTCCAGGAGAGATGAGGACCGCACCGCCAGCGGCGTGTGCCCCTTGCGGATGAAGTCCCCCAGATCGCCCACCACGGTGGCCGGAACGGAGGCCTTAAGAAACGCCAGGGCGATGCGGGTGTCGCTGGTTTCGTTGACCGCGAGGTCCAGTAGATGGTTCTGCCGGAGAAAATCGTCGAAGACGTCGGTGCCGAGGATGAGGGTGCGCGGAATGCCCACCTGCACGCCGGGAAAGGCGTCGGGCGGCAGATAGCCGGCCAGCACCTTGTCAATGAACACCAGGCCGCGCGCCTTTCCGCCCAGGGACCCGCCGCCCACGCGCGACAGCAGCGAGTAGTCCTCATGGAAGTGGCGCGTGTAGTCCACCACGCTTCCCCGGTGCATCACCTGCCGCTCCTTCTGCACCGCCTCGCCGATGAGGCGGGCCTTTTCATGGGCGTCCGGCGCGGCGGCGATGGCCGGATCCGCGAGGCGCCGGGCCAGTTCCAGCTCGGTGCGGGCCGACAGCCATCGCTGGAGGCTTCCGGTGTCGAAGGCGCGGGCCAAAACATCGTCGGGGATCCGTTCCAGGGCGGTGAAAAACTCCCGCAGGTTCGTGAGGCGCTCCCGTTCGCCCCCGTCGGCGCCGCGCAGAATCAGGTCGCCGAATCCGAACATATCCAGCAGATGGCGCCGGAGGTCCTCCAGGAGCGTCCGCGAGCCCTTCAGCAGAAAACCCGCGCCGGCCTGCTCGGCGCTTTTGCGCGCGCCGGCCTCGCTGGACTGGATGAGCAGCGGAAGATTGGGGTCCCGCTCCCGAACCCATCGGCAGAACTCCAGTCCCGCGCCTTCCGTCAGCGCGCCGCCCTTCGGAAAGGAAAAGTCGGAGATGACGCCCAGCCAGTACCCGCGGAAATCCTCGAAGAGCGCCTGCGCCGTCTCAAAATCGGTGGCCAGGTGCACCCGCGGGCGGGCCTTCTGCCGCAGGACGCGCTGGCTGTAGGAGAGGGATTCCTCCATCAGGCGGTTGGTCTGCTCCCACAGCACCTCGAACACCAGCGGCAGGTATTTGGAGTAGAAGTGGACCGAGTCCTCCACGATCAGCAGGTTGCGGATCCCCGCCAGTTCCATGTCGCGGCGGGCGTTGAGGAGATCCTCCACGTACTGGATGATGCCCACCAGGATCTTGCCGTCGCCCTGCCAGACGAAGATGCGGTCCACGCCGGCGCCGGCGTCCGCGCTCATCAACCGTTCCAGCTCCGGCGTGTTGTAGGCCAGAAGCACCACAGGCGTCCCGGGACGCGCCTCCTTGACCTTGGTCCCGAAGGTGAACGGATCCATGTCGCCCAGGCGCTGGACGGTGACCACGAGGTCGAAGGGCTCGCGCGCGAGCAACTCGAGGGCGGTACCTCCCCCCGTCACGCGCCGGATCGAGGGCACGTAGCCGAGATCGCGCTTTTTATACACCTGCCCCAGCAGATCGGCTAAGCGGCCGTCCTCCTCGAGCAGGAAGGCGTCATAGAGGCTGGCCACCAGCAGGACGCGGCGCACCTGATGCGCCATGACCGATTGCAGGCGCGCGAAGGTGGAATTCTCCAATGCCTCCAGACCGTTGGCGGGGTTCACGGGCGACGCATGCCCGGCCGCTTTTTCCTCTGTCATGGTTTTCTTCGTCCTCCCGAAACAGGATAGCCGGGGGGCTCAGCGCCCCGTCGGCGGTTTTCCCCAAACTATAGCACAGGAAGCGCGGTTCGTGGACGGACGGCCTATTGCTTCAACTGCACCGTGGCGGAGAGGAGAAGCTGGTCCTCGGCGAGCCGGAACCCTCCACCGTGGGTCGAAGGGTTGGCGCGTGTGGACGGATTGTCCGCGTCTTCCGCGGACACATGGACATAGGCTGCGTCGAACCGGATCTTCGGCAGGGTCAGACCGGCGCCCGCCGTGACGCTTTTCAGGATGGGCTGATTCGCCCCGGCGGCGGAGACAAGCATGAATGGCGGCACGATATTCTGCTCATCTCTGCGATAACCGGCCCGCACCGTCCAGACCGCATTCTTAGGCGAGGGCAATTGATATTCGGCGCCGAAACGCCAGGACGAGGTATCCTGCTGCCCCGGATAAAAGGTGGGATAATCCGCGGCGGTGGAGACGCCGTAGCCGAAATGATCGATCCGAGCCTCCGCCCAGTCCGTCCGGCCGTAATCCAGCGCGAGACGCAGGCGCGGGACGATCCGCCATGCGGCCCCAAGCCCCCACGCGTCGGGCCACCTCAGGTGCGCGTGATCCGCAATCGGCGCCGCGGAACCGACCGCCGAGATCTGGTCCACGCGGTAATCCATCCCCGCCTTCATCCCCGACTTGTACACCGCGCCGAAATGCACGCCCTTTCCCGCATCATATTGGATTCCCGCGTCCCACAACAGTCCCGCATACTGATAATTCAAGCTGATCTGATTCTGATCGGCGGCGGGAAGCATTTCCGTCTGCTGGGCCAGGACCCTGGCTTGAAGATAGTGAAGGTGGATCCCGAAATTCAGGCGCGGGGAGAGATGGGCGGCGGCGGCGATGCCCCAGTCGGACGGCGTGAGGTCGGAATACGATGTGTCGGACCGATAGGAGGTAACGGTCCGGTTGGCGGCCTGCCCTGAAGCGTCCAGGGTCTCGTTGACCAGGGACCACGTCCGCGTCATTCCGGGAAAATCCGCCATCGGACGGTATCCCGCCCAAAAAACAAATTCCCGTTCTCCGACATTGATCGGCTTCGCGGCTGCGGCATATCCCAGATTGTAGAGGTTCCCCGCCGCGCGGTCGTTTTGCGTGTAGGCGCGGCCGGAGGCCCCGGAATCCCCCGTGGTAGAGTCCATGCTTTCCCGGGTGCCCACCCGCGCGCGGATGCCCTCAAGGCCCAGGGCGCCCTCCGGATTCCGGATGGCGGCGATCCCGGCCGGGTTGCTCCACACGCCGGCCAGGTCGTCGGCGATGGCGATGGACGCCCCGCCGCGCCCCATGGCCTCCACGCTCACGCCGTCGGTATGATCCATCCATGGGACGGGGGAAAAGGGAACGGTTTGCGGAAAAATAGGTGCCGCAAACAAAAGGATCAAGAGCGCTCGTTTCATCACACCATCTCCCTTCTATTCGATGGAGAAAACCTCGATATCGTCGATCGGTCTGGAATGCTTGAGGGGGTCCACGATGACGGGCTCGACCCACTGGAAGGACACCTCGTAAAAGCGGTCCTCCACGGGATACACCGGATTTCCATGCGGATCAAACACATGATTCCCCGCGCCCGCGAAGACCTCCCCCGGAAATTCGGAAGCGGCCAGACAACAGCCGAAGACCCAGGCGCCGTTCTCGATGGCCCGGGCCTGGAGGAGAGCGCGCCAGACGTGGTCGCGCCGCCAGGGCCACCAGGCCACGGCAATGAAGGCCTCGCAGCGCGTCTTCAATTTCAGCGTCCGCGTCTGTTCGGGGAAGCGGATGTCGTTGCAGTTCACCATGCCCCAGGTGCGGCCCTTCCACTGGAAGGCGGCGTAGCGGTCCCCCGGCGTCCAGACCTCGAACTCGCCATTGGGTTCGAACAGGTGCACCTTGTCGTACCGGGCGGCTTCCCGTCCGCCCATCCAGACCGTCATCCGGTTTCTCCCCTCCTCCGAAAACGAACCGAAGACGAAGGCGACGGCCGGATACGCGGCCGAGATTTCCGAGAAGCGGACCCGGACCCGCGCCGGGTCCGCCGCGCGCGTGTAGCCGTGCAGGAACGATTCGGGGAACACCACCAGCTCGGCGCCCTCCGCCGCGGCGCGCTCCGCCTCCTCCCCCGCGCGGCGGAGATTGGATTCCACATCCAGACAAACCCAGCGGCTGAGATAAATCTTCATGTCAAAAGAATATCACAGGGAACCCCCCGATTATTTCAGTTCCCTTCTTTGACCCTGCGGCCGCCGGCCATTCCGCTCTATGCCTGATCTTCCTTTGACCTGAAATCCGGAAGCGCCTCTGCGTTCCGGCTGTCTGGCTGTCTGGCTGTCCGGCCGACCGGCTGTCTGGCTGTCTGGCTGTCCGGCCGACCGGCTGTCTGGCTGTCCGGCTGTCCGGCCTTCCGGCTTTTTGAACTTCCGGATTTCCGGCCTTCCAGCTTCTGCTTTTCCCCTGTCTACGGTCCTTCGCTCGGACCCGCCGAATGGAACCATTGGCCGCGAAGGATGTCGCCCCCGCTCCATCTACGGACTGGGGTCTACTGCTTTCCGGCTTTCCGGCCTTCCGGCCTTCCGGCTTTCCGGCTTTTTTGCTATCATAGCGTCATGAATAAACCCGACTTCTCCCAGCGCAGAAAGAAACTGTACACGGCCGTGAAGGAGGGCGTCCTTCTTCTGATCGGAACCCCCGAGCCCACCGGTCTCGGCGGCGCCGGAAAGTTCTATCAGAACCGCGACCTGCTTTATTACACCGGCTTTCCCGAGCCCTCGGCCGCGGCCCTCTTCAAGCCGGGGAGCGGCAAGCCCTTCACCCTCTTCGTCCAGCCCCGCGATCCCGCGGCGGAGACGTGGACGGGAAAACGCTTCGGCGTGGAAGGGGCCGTGGAGGTCTTCGGGGCCGATCAGGCCTTCCCCACGGACCAGTGGCCGGAAAAGCTGTATGAAGCGCTGGTGAATGAAAAGACCCTGTACTACCGCTGGGGCGAATATGAGGCCGCCGACGCGGTGGTGTTGCAGGTGCTCCAGCGCCTGCGCCGCGAACAGCGCGCCGACAAGAATCCCATCCGCGTGGTGGACAGCGGCGAAGCCACGTTCCCCATCCGTCTGATCAAGGAGCCCGGAGAAGTGGAACTCATCCGGCAATCGGCCGCCATCGCGGACAAGGCCATCCGCCGCATCTTCGCCGAAACGAAACCGGGGATGATGGAGTACCAGGTGGAAGCCATGGTGGAGGAAACCTACCGGTTCAACGGCGCCGACGGCCCCTCGTTCCCGACGATCATCGCCGCGGGCGAGCACGCCACGTGCATGCACTACGCGGAAAATTCAGGCCACATCAAGCCCGGCGATTTTCTGCTGGTGGATACCGGATGCCTGTACGCAGGCTACGCCTGCGATGTCACGCGCACGTTTCTGCCGGGCGGCGGCAAGCCCACGGCGCAGCAGAAAACAATCTGGGACGCCGTCAAGGCCATCCAGGACGCCATGCTGTCCAAGTGCCGCACGGATATCTCTTTGTGCGAGCTCAACCAGCTTTGCCAGCGCGTCACGGCGCAGAAGCTCATCGAACTCGGTTTCCTGAAGGAATCGCTGGACACCGTCCTTGAAAAGAACCTGCACAAATATTACTTCCCCCATCGTCTGGGACACTGGCTGGGCCTCGACGTCCATGATGTGGGCTCGTGGGGCATGGAAGACCCGTCGCTGAAACTGGCTCCGGGCATGGCCCTCACCATCGAGCCCGGCATCTATATCCCCGCCGATGCCCCGCCCGAAGCCGCCACCTTCCGCGGCATCGGCGTGCGGCTTGAAGAGGACGTGGTCATCACAAGCGGCAATCCGGATATTCTGACAAAAGGGATTCCGTACGCGCCTTAGGCGGGAGAGGTGCACTTCTCTAGAATTCAATTGGTGGCTTAGCCCGAAGATGGCGATGCTTCATATTGCATTACTTTTTCCAAAATCACTTCCACGAGCCTATTTGATATGATATTTTCTTGCAGACCGCCCTCTCTGAACCAAAAATAGCTTCCATCCCTCGCCAAATCAAAATGATATCGAATCTTTGAAATTTCCACCGGTTTTTCGAAAAACATAACATCAGGCCAGGGAGGATGGCCTTTATAAAATCCAATTTGCAGGAAGGAATCCGATAATGTGTTGACGTAGCAATGCCAATACATACCAGCACCTGATCTTTGTCCTATTA
>Ga0182019_10000791_pt1 | contig 15722 bp, 13 predicted proteins | sample 812E2MmetaG_FD_120483 | JGI IMG/M metagenome (GOLD analysis project Ga0182019, IMG submission 120483) | Permafrost microbial communities from Stordalen Mire, Sweden - 812E2M metaG | ecosystem: Environmental > Terrestrial > Soil > Wetlands > Permafrost | place: Sweden: Stordalen | collected...
CATTGATGCAGGCGAAACAGAACAAACACCCTCGGAGATCATCTTCTACGAGACTCTTAATTTCTTTCCTTCGCCCTGATATTGTCGTAGCACTTCCATAAGTTATTCCCGCTGAGTCCTCACACGCGTAAGGTCGCTGGTTCGACCCAGCAGCGTCCACAAACACTTCTATAGACGGAATCCGATTGTATGCGGAAGTCTTCGCAGCACAAGAGATTCCCCATGTTAGTTTCTGCGCCTGTATAGGAGCTGCCACAAAGTCTTAAACCGCAGGTGATCTCCTGCAACTTTTCCACTACTGGCTTTCCCTCCTCCTGATCTTCGTCTATGTGGATCCGGTAGGCGGGGGGGAGCAAGGAATGAAAGTAATATCAGAAATAAATCCCCTGGTTGACGATCATGATGCGTTCGTCAAGAATCTCGCTCCGCCTCTAAATGTGCTGTAAAATGAGGAGAAAACCGCTTCTAACCCATCCCCGGCTATTGCAATTAGCCCCTATTCGCGGTAACATTATCCAGCCACGTTCTTTGCAAACATCTCTTTTCCGCAGCCCTACCACGGAAGTCTCCTCAAGGGGTGTTCTGCCAGTCGGCTGAACGCTCCTCAAGTCACAATGGAGAAAGCTCCCTTGGTCCCCTCAGTAGTTCCTCCGAATTCCATTAAGTGAAGTGCCAACGAACCATCCACCTCCACACCAAGAAAGAAGGACGGACATGAACACGCGAACCGTAGTTTGTCAGAGAATTTTGTTGATTGCCCTGGTGGTATGCTTTACTGGCGCCACAACGGCCGCACAAGATATGGCAAAAGTTGCTCCGAACAATGTAAAAGTCCTGTTGGACAACGACAAAACTCGGGTGCTTGACGTGCAATTCAAGGCAGGGGAGAAGCTTCCGATGCATTCTCATCCGGCGTACATTCTCTACTCGTTAAGCGACGCAAAGGTCAAGACCACGTTAGCCGACGGCAAGGTCATGGACACGGAATTCAAGGCAGGAGAGGCCCGATGGAACGACAAGGTGACACATGCAAACGAGGCGGTCACTGATGTGCACGTCCTCGTCATTGAGCTCAAGGACCATAGCAAGATGATGAAGAAATAAGCGGCGATCCCCGCCGACCACCGATCATCTGCCGGGCACCCGTTGTTTGGAACACAGGCACTTCACACAACGGGTGACAGGCATCAGCAGTTGTCCGCTAGGGCATCCTTATCAAAGAGAAGGCTCCCTTGGTCCCCTTAGTCATTTCCCACTACTGGATCCTCGGGCTGCACGTTGCGCTCGTTCATGATGGCAGATGAGTTTACCGGCCAGTAATTGGCTCGACCACCGAAGGCATCGGCTCTTCGCGAAGCGATGCACGGCGCATCTCTGTGATCGAATGCGTCGCGATCATCTTCAGTCCACAATTCTGCAGATCATCCGGCGAAAGGAAGACGCGGGTCTAAGTGTCCGGCTCGATCCGCGCTTCCCACTGCAGGTGAACGAACAGGATCTGGACGAAAGTCGGATTGAGGTCATTCTCGATCGCCTGAATGGGATCCTGTATCTCGATGATAACATCTTCGAACCGGGCCTGGAACGGAAGCTGATGCTTTCGCACCAGTTTTCCAGACAGCACTTCCGGTGGAAGAGTCTTCCTGCACGCGCGCCCGTTTCGATTCGATTCATCGACGCGAGGATCGGTTTTGGCGTCTTCGCAGAACGGGACCTGGCTGAAGGAGAACTCATCGGCGAATACACTGGCATGGTTCTTTCCGAGACCGCAGGGGAAGATTTCAGCTACCTCCATGCCTACCCGTCCCTCAAGTGGGGGGATGAGGAGTTGCTTCTCGCGGTCGATGCCCTGACGATGGGAAACGAAACGCGCTTCATCAATCATTCCGATTCGGGAGGGGTAAGTCACATGGAAGATTACTTCTTCAACGGACACTGGCACATTCTCTACAAGGTTGGTTCGCAGGTTGCGAAAGGGGAACAGCTTTTCGTCAACTACGGTGGGGGATACTGGAAGGGACAACCCGCATATCCCGTGTCCCTTTCGCCATGACACAGGTCCGGGTCGTTCTCTGGTGACGACCGTATACCGCAGCACCGCCTTCGAGATCTGGATTCTGTCTGACGTCGGCAACCGGTGTAGGGTACGGCCTGGCAACTCAAGAGGAACTCAATCGAATGCGCGGATGTTGGCTGTAGAAGACACATGAAGTGAGGGACATCACTAACATTCATCGTGGAGGGTGTATGCGAGTAGTCGGCAAGAAGTTCTGGACCTGGATGAGCCTCTGGATGTTCTCCTTTTTCATAAAGGGCGAACTCAACGCGGGTCAACCCCAGGAGTCAACGACGCAGGATCCAACAACGACGACCCAGAATCACAATGTGCCCAGACTCCATCCGAATACACCGAAGAAGGACGGGGGGAAGATCACTCCAAATACCCCTAAGAAAGACGGCGGAAGGATCACTCCAAACACTCCCAAGAAAGACGGGGGAAAAATCACTCCAAACACTCCGAAGAAAGATGGCGGGAAGAGGAGAGTGACTCACCATACACCCATGAAGAAGGAAGAAAGGAAATAGAGACGAGTGTCTGGCGGTGCGCTCCGCACGGCGATCTTCTTCCGCAGGTGTTTTATTTTTTCAACTTCACCTTGATATTGTCGTAGCACTTCCATAAGTTACTTTCGCTGAGTCATCACACTCGTAAGGTCGCTGGTTCGACCCCAGCAGCGTCCACACAAGCAGCTTCTGGTATCCTGACACCCTTTAAACCGGCCCTGAGAGGCCGAAAGGGAGCGAACGGTGGTACACCTCGATTTCTGGTCTGAGCCTCCATCCCTGATTCAGGGGCTGGAGGTTTTTTTATGTCCGTCCCCCCCCCATCGTCCCACTACCAGCCGGGAAGTTACCCCATGAGAAAGCTCAAAGCACAGATTATCGACGAGGCAGGGTTCGAGCGCACAATCACGCGGCTGGCACACGAAATCCTCGAGAAAAACAAGGGTGCCGAGAGCATAGTCATCGTCGGCATCAGGACCCGCGGGGAATTCATCGCCAGGCGCATCGCCCGGAAGATCGAGGAGGTGGAAGGGGTCACGCTCAAAATCGGTTCACTCGATATCACCCTGTACCGGGACGACCTGCTCGGGAAACTCGAACAACCGCAGCTCAAGGGAACCGATATTCTGTTCGACCTCAACGGCAAGAACGTCATACTAATCGACGACGTGCTCTACACCGGGAGGACGATCCGGGCGGCTCTGGATGAGCTCATTGATCTCGGCCGTCCCACTACCATCCAGCTTGCAGTGCTCGTGGACCGGGGGCACAGGCAGCTCCCGATCCGGGCGGATTACGTGGGGAAAAATGTTCCCACAAGCTCCAGCGAATCGATCAGAGTTCATGTCAGGGAGGTGGACGGGGAAGATGCCGTGCTGCTCATGCACCCCGAGTTGCCGGAATAGCGCATAGTTGGACCAGAAAGGAATCCGTTCAATGCCACTGAAGAGCAAACATCTGCTGGGACTCGACGGCATGAGCCGCGAGGATATCTTGCTGATACTGGACACCGCGGTGTCGTTCCGCGAAGTGCTTGAGCGGCCGATCAAAAAAGTGCCGCCGCTGACCGGGAAGACGGTGGCGAACATGTTCTTTGAGAACTCCACACGGACACGGCTGTCATTTGAGCTCGCGGAACGCCGACTGTCCGCCGATGTGCTTGGATTTCAGGCGACAGGGAGCAGCGTGAGCAAGGGGGAAACGCTCAAGGATACTGCGCGCAATATCGAGGCCATGAAAGTTGACATGGTCGTAATGCGCCATTCAGCCGCCGGGGCGCCGCACTACCTTGTCAAAGTGATCGACGCCAACGTGATTAACGCAGGGGATGGGGGGCACGAACATCCCACGCAGGCACTCCTCGATATGTATACGATCCGGGAAAAGCTCGGGCGACTGGAGGGTCTCCACGTCTGCATTGTGGGGGATATCGCACACAGCCGTGTTGCCCGGTCCAATATCTACGGACTCAAAACGATGGGAGCCAGGGTCTCAGTCTGCGGTCCGGCAACGATGATCCCCCGCGACATAGGGGAACTCGGCGTTGAGGTCCACCATCATATCGACGATGTGCTCCCGACGGTCGACGCGCTCAATGTCCTCAGGATCCAGATGGAGCGTGACGCCGGCCGGCTTTTCCCGACACTCCGGGAATACCACAATTTCTACGGCGTGACACGGCAGCGCCTTGAGAAGGCCGGGCGTGCCATCACGATACTGCATCCCGGGCCGATCAACCGGGATGTCGAAATCTCCGCAGATGTTGCCGACAGCGAGCACTCGGTCATTTTGCAGCAGGTCCTGAACGGCGTGGCAGTCCGTATGGCGGTTCTGTATCTCCTTTCTTCACGTAACTGATATCGCGAAGGAACCTCACAACAATGCAATACCTCCTCAAGAACGGCAGGTTGATCGATCCCGTCACCCGGCGGGACGAAGAAATTGATATACACATCGTCGACGGGAAGATCGTCCGGATAGCAAAAGGCCTCAGCGTTCCATCGGCGCGGGTCATAGAACTCACGGGGAAAGTCGTGGCCCCCGGGTTTATCGACATGCATGTGCATCTGCGGGAACCCGGATTCGAGTACAAAGAGACGATCCTCACGGGATGCACTGCGGCGGCAGCGGGGGGATTCACCGCCGTCTGCTGCATGCCCAACACGAATCCACCCATCGATGACGAATCAGTCGTCCGGCTCATCAAGGAGAAGGCGCGCATCGCGATGAACGGGCTGGTGGATGTCTATCCCGTGGCGGCCGTGACGAAGGACAGGAAGGGGGAACATCTTGCTCCCCTGGCCGAGCTGGCTGCGGCGGGTGCGGTTGCTTTCAGCGACGACGGCGATCCTGTCCATGACGCAGATATCATGAGGCGGGCGCTGGAATATGCGTCGATGTACAACTGTCCGGTCATTCAACACGCGCAGGACATGCCGATGACAAAGGGAGGAGCGATGAACGAGGGGTTTACGGCGACGCGCCTGGGAATTCCGGGCATGCCCCCGGTAGCGGAGGATGCGGTGCTTGCCAGGGATATCCAGATCACGAAGTATACGGGGGCCAGATACCACCTGGCGCATATGAGCACGGCGGGCGCGACGGCGATGATGCGTGCTGCCAAAGCAGAAGGGTTGAACGTGACCTGCGAGGTGACCCCCCATCACTTTTCACTGACGGACGAGGCGGTAAGCGGCTTCGACACGAACACGAAAATGAATCCCCCGTTGAGGACGAAAGCGGACGTCGAGGCGCTCAAGAGGGGATTGAAGGACGGGACGATCGATGCGATCGCAACGGACCATGCCCCCCACTCATTTGATGAAAAGCAGGTGGAGTTCCAGTCCGCCCCGTTCGGCATCGTGGGACTCGAAACTGCCCTCGGACTTGTTGTTACAGAACTCGTCAACGGCGGCGTCCTCACTCTTTCTCAAATGATCGAGAAGATGTCGACAAACCCCCGACGCATAGTGAACCTCCCGGCAATTCGCATAGCGGAGGGGCAACTTGCCAACCTTACGATATTCGATCCTGGGGCTGAGTGGATTGTGGACACCCAGGCATTCAAGTCGAAGTCGAAAAACTCCCCGTTCGGAGGGAGAAAACTGACGGGAAAACCCGTCGGGATCATTAACAACGGCGAAGCGTACTGGGTCTGAGGTTCGTTCTCCGCGTCCTCAATCGTAGACACCTGCCTTTGTTTCCATACACACCGTTCCGCTGAATCCTCAAAAGCGGCGCCGATTCCCCACTTTTGCGTAGAGCGGGAATGGCACGTCATTTGAACGTGTGTATCAACAACGACCCAGCACAATCCGGAAACGACAATGAAAACCGTACTCGCACTTGCCGCAGTCAGTCTACTCGCGGTCTCGGGATGTCACCGCAGGGGTCCCGACGATTTTTCATCTGAACGAGCACCCAGCCCACCAACCGGACTCCGCACGCAAACGGGGGACAACTTTATCGAAATACTCTGGAACCCGAACCCGGAGTCGTTTATTGCCGGGTACAACGTCTATGCGGGCTCTTCGTTCCAGGGGAAGTACCAGTGGATAGGCTCGACGCGGAGCACATCCTATATCGACAGGGGAGCCGTCAACGGGAACACGTACTACTACGCAGTCACTGCGTACGACAGAGATGGAAATGAGAGCGACCTGAGCCGCGACGTGGCGTACGACATCCCGCGTCCTGAGGGATACGGTGTTGCACTGTCCGATTACAGGACCGTACCCCTGACTGCGGGATATGATTTCTCGGCCTATGCGATACTTGCGTACAACGATAAGAACAGCGACATGTGGTACGAATATTACAATGGCGTCAGCTACATGGATGTCAACACCGACTCGGACATACAGGACGTGGGTCCGACGCAGTCGATTCTTGACATCAACCAGGCCCCCGGGAGCGGTTGGTCTCCAACGCACGACGTGCAGCTCACCGTAGGACATACGTACGTGGTCTGGACCTGGGATGACCATTACGCGAAGTTCCGGGTCTCGGCCTTATCCCCGGGGCGCGTGGAGTTTGATTGGGCCTATCAATTGCAGAAATCAAACCCCCTGTTGAAACGCGCCGTGGTGGGCGGCGTGAATTCCCGTCCGGCGGTAACGCCGCACAGGATCAACTGAGGGGTTTTCTGTTGAATCTATGCCCCCGGATAAGCAGAGGGGGGTGAGGCGGGGGGCACAGAATTCATGCAATGGAGGAGATGGTGCCGCACGGACGGTTCGATGGTGGCCGGGCGCGCAGGCACCTTCCTCCATTGTCTGCTATCCAGCGGACCCGATCCACGGCGATGAAAACGGGGAAACCATGCGACGACACTACAGCTCTTTGATTACCCTGTGTGCAGTTCTCCTCGCCATAAACGGCTCCCTGGCGCAGCACAACGGCGGAGGGGGGAGGAAATCCGCTGGAGCAGGGACCGAACGCCGGCATAGATCACATTCTGAAGGGATGGGGGGACTGACAGTCCTTCCTCCCGTCCCCATTACGCGGCCGGTCGACCTCGTCTGGCCTCCCGCTATCATCGAGCCCCCGGGATATGGACCTGGATACACGCCATATCCCGCAGATCCCGCGGGTGATCCGGAGCCGGCCGAGCCTGTGGAGAGGGGAGTCGAAGTGAGGCTGGATGACTGCATGGAAAATGCAGGATTGGCGGGTTACAATTTTTCCGGGCGCAAGGTCGTTTCGTGCGAAGACTCCACTGTCGATGTTTATCTGTCGTTCAACGACGTCGGAAATTACTACTTCCTCGTCCCGGGCGACACGCAGATCAAGGACGTCGGCCCGCGCACTGAGCTCAGGAGCGTCAGGTTCATAAAACCCGGGAACTGGTCTGCAAACCACGGAGTGACGCTCACCGCCGGACATGTGTATGTCGTCTGGGCGTACAGCGGGGATCTGTACCTGGTGAAAGTCGACGCGTTGTGGGAGAAGCATGTGATGTTCAGCTGGTTGTGGCATTCCCACCTTTCTCCGGCCGATGCCGAGAAGTTCCTCAAGGACAATGCGGACGGACCGCCCCGGACTCCGTACTTCACGCGGTAAAATCATCGCGGCAACGCTACACCTCCGGCAGGTTGACTTTCTGCCGGAGGTGGGTTAATATTCAGTCCTGAACAACACCCATGAGAACAACCGCCCCCCTGACGCTCCTCGTCGTGCTTGCACAGGCTCTCTCCCCCGGCATGTCAATTCCCCCCGGGGAAAGCGAACAGGCAGGGAAGACGGAAATCCGTGACGTGTTCGATGATGTGCAACGGGGCATCTCTCAGGGAAACGTTGCGATCTTCTCACCCCATATTCACAGCCAGGTTCGCGTCACGCTTCACGGCGGCGAAACAGGGCTCTACAGCGCAAATCAGGCATATTATCTCCTGCAGAATTTTCTCCGCGACCGGAAGCCCGTGAGTTTTGCGTTCACGACATACGGAGAATCAGAGAGTACCCCCTATGGCACCGGGAACGCGGCATTCACATTCCGGGGCGTCCGCCAGCACGCGCAGATATATGTCGCGCTTGCAAGAGAAGGGGGACGATGGGTGATAATGCTTATTAATATCTACTGATCCCATTGGCCGGGTATTTTTCCTCCCTCAGCGCGAAAGTGACCCGGGCCAGAATCCCGCCCGCTGCGGCGGCAGTCGCTGCCCTCTTCCTGCTCCTCGGGATCTCCCGCGCCGTTCACTCGGGACTTGTGTCGTCGTACGAAACCCGGTGGGACCAGGTGAGCGAGGAACAATGCCGGGGGCACCTGTCGATTGCCATAGCGCGTTTTTCCCAGGAGCAACAATCGCTGCGGCGTTTGGTCGATGGCCTTGCCGCGAGTCCTGAAGTCCATGCCTTCTTCCTCAACAAGGGGAGCGACCGCACACCGCTTTTTGACCGGCTCGCCCAGCTGAGCCGCGAAGAAGGGGTGGGGATTGATGTGTACGACGGGAGGGGGGAGCTCGCAGCATGGGAGGGGCCGGGCGGCCCCGTCCCTTCTGGAGATCTTGCCCGCGCGCTTGAAGGGCGCCCGTTCACGTATGTGGTGCGCACGCCGGTTTCTTCGCTTCTCTTGATCGGTATCCCCATACGTATCGCCGATACGGTCCGGGGGGTCGGGGTGGTACGGAGAATCATTGATTCCAGTGCCCCCCTGAACAATCCCCTCCTCAGGCAGGAAGCGGTGGACGAACAACTCTCACGGGAGATTGGAACCACCGTGGAGTTCTCTTTCGCGGGAGAAGGGGAAACTGTCAACGACAGCCGTTACTGCTCGGGCCCCATGTACGGACCCGACAGCACATTCCTCGGGACCGTCAGCGTGCTCCGCCCGGCACGGGTCATGTTCTTCGACTCACTGGGAAACGTGTTCCAGAGGATCGACGCCGTCCTTTCGGTTCTCCTTCTCCTGTTCGCGGGGTGGAGCGTCGCACGGCCGGTGGCTTCCGTGCGAAGTCCTGCCCTGGGGGCTCTCCTGATCACCGCGCTCATCTGGAGCATCCGGTACGCTCTTCTCTGGCTCGATGTCCCTTCCGGGTTCCTTTCGGGGGGGGCATTCGATCCCGGAATGTTCGCTTCGAAGTTCGGATTCGGCCTCGCCAAATCAATCGGCGAACTGACAATCACCACCGTTGCCCTCTCGCTCAACGTCGCTCTTGCCGCTCGTATGTGGGTTCGAAAATCCGCGTCGATCCCCTCCGCCGCGAGAGCTCCCCTGCCGGCACGGGTCGTCGCAGCCCTCGCTGCGACTATTCTCCTTTTCTGGATCCTGCGCGGATACGCCGCAGCCATACGGAGCGGGGTCTTTGACTCGGGCCTGACGTATTTTGACGCCCGTGTGCTCCTCCCTTCCCCGGGGCTTGTGTTCATGGTGTTTAATTTCTTCCTCCTGGGCACGTGCACGATCTTCGCCGGGATCGCGCTGGCGCTGGCAATTGCGCGATGGTGCTCGCCGGCTGAGGGGGATAGCGTATCTTCGTCGGGATGGATTGCGGCGGGGGGCCTCCTCGCGTTTGCGGGCGTTGCGTTCGGAATGGTCCGGGGAACGCCGCTCACGTCCACGCCGTATCGCCTCGTTTTCGGTTTCGGGGTACTCATGGCCGCCCGGGGATATCAGAAGCTCTCCGCCGCCGGGGATATCCTTGAACTGCGCCGCTATGCGCTCCTGATCCTCGCGGCCGCAGTCGTCCTGCTCTACCCCCTCCTCGACGACTTTGTTCATGAAAAGGACCGCGGGAGAGTCGAAGTGTATGCGGCCGATGAGCTGAAGCCGGTGGATGGATGGCTCAAACATGTTGTGGAAGAGGGCCTGCACGGATTTGAAAGCGAAGGTTACCGCGAGCGGCTCTCCGAAGGGGATGCGGGAGATGTGGCGGGAATTGCATTCGAGCGTTGGTCCTCCAGCCTTGCCTGCAGCCAGGGATATGACGCGATGTTCACGGTGATCGATCCTGACGGGCGGGAGGCAAGCCGGTTCGTCATCGGGTCGTCCATTGCAGGGATGACGGAGGCTGACACCGCACTCCCGCTTTCTTCCGAGACGATCGTCCGGGTCAGGAATTTCGGCACAGGTGTCAATGCGCTCAAGGTGTACGCGGGGTCCATGCCGATCCTGGGCTCCGACAGCGCGCTTCTGGGTCATGTGCGCGTTGTGGTCGCCGCGGGTCAGCAGGCACTTTTCCGGGGTGAGACCCCTGCGATTCTGCGCGGCTCTTCGGAAGCGCGCATGGAGTCCTTCTATCGCCGCGTGACGCTCTCCGAATACCGTGACGGGATCCTCCTGACCTCGAATAACCCTCTCGTTCCCATTGCACGACCTCTCCCGGAGCCGGTCAGCGAAGCGTTCACGGATTCTACGCGCGCGTCTCTCTGGGCAAGCGAAGAGATCGACGGCGACCGCTATGAGACTTTCTTTGTGCGCCGCGGACCGACGGGGATCATCTCCCTTGGGCTGAAGGAGCTGGGGGCGACCTGGCACATCGTCGGGATCGTGAAACTGGCCGCTGGCTGGGCCATCGTTGCGCTCCTGCTGATCCTGTGGTGGCGCATCGTTCAATGGCGCCGGAGGGTCCCGTTCAGGATGACGTTCCGGGACAGGCTGCTGATCGCTCTTCTTGTCACCGCAATCGTCCCGCTCACGTTTGTCGCCTTCTATGCACGAGTCTATGAAGGCGAACAGCAGATGGAGACTCTCGAGCAGCAACTGGACGAGGAAACACAGGGAGTCATCTACAACATCACCGAACACCCGGAGCAGGGGGTGAGCGTCCCCGCCTTCCCTGACACCCCGCTCAAGGCCGAGGAACTGGCCTCCGACATCGGAACGGATTTCAACATCTATACGGACAACCGGCTCCGCGTGAGCAGCCGGCCCACCCTGTACGATGTGGGAATTCTCGACACGCGCCTCAGCGGGAATGTCTATGCAAAGATCGTTCTCGGGGGAAAGCGCTTCGTCATTCAAACGGAAAAAATCGGTTCCGTCGAATACAGCGTCGGCTACCGGCCGATCCTCGACGCCAACCAGAACATCATCGGCGTGGTTTCCGTCCCGACCCTGTTCCGTTCCGAAGAGAGCGAAGAACAGGCAGCGCGCCGCAACGCACTTCTGCTCGGTACATATGCCGCCGTGCTCCTCCTTGTCGTCGCCATCGCCGCAGCGTTCGCGGGCCGGATCGCCGCGCCGGTTCAGAAGCTGACCGAGGCTACGCGGAGAGTCGCGAAGGGTGAACTGGATGTGCATGTCTCGCACGAGGGGGCTGAAGGGGAGATCAGCGAGCTGATCCGGGCGTTTGACCAGATGACCCACGACCTGCGCAGGAACCGGGAAGATCTGGTCCGCTATGAGCGGGAGCTTGCATGGAAGGAGATGGCCAAGCAGGTGGCGCACGAGATCAAGAACCCGCTGACGCCGATGCGGCTTTCCATCCAGCATCTGCGGCGGACGTACCTTGACGGTGCGGCGAACTTCAGGGAAATCCTTGAGAGCGTGACAAAGACGGTCATCGAACAGATCGACACGCTCAGCCGGATCGCTTCTGAGTTCTCCAGCTTTGCACGCATGCCGCGCCGGAATCTGGACCGCCTCGAGGTCGGTCGGGTGATCGAAGAGGCCGTGCGGCTGTTCGGCCAGGAAACATCGGTCGTGTTTGACATCCAGATCGGGGACGGGATCCCCCCGATCGTTGCGGACAGGGAAGAGCTTCGCAGGGCGCTGATCAACATCATTCGTAACGGCATCCAGGCGATGGACGGGGCCGGATCGATCCTCATACGGAGCTCGCGGGATGGTGGAGGAGTCGCACTCAGCGTGAAGGATCACGGGAAAGGGGTGCCGGCTGATATGATCGGCAAGCTCTTCATGCCGAACTTTTCGACGAAAACGGACGGGATGGGGCTGGGACTCGCGATCGTCAAGAAGACAATTGAGGATCTTCACGGCACGGTGATGTTGGAGAGCGAAGTGGGGGTGGGGACAACGGTCATGATCTGGCTCCCGTCGGCTGAGCCTGAACGGAAGGCACCGGCATGACGGTGATCCGGCCAGACGTTTTCCCCCCGGGGGTTACCGCGGCGTTCAGCACGCGGAACGGGGGAGTGAGCCCGCCCCCCCTGGGAATGAACCTGTCGTTCATGGTCGGAGATGATCCGGTCAATGTCCGGATGAACCGCGAGATTTTTTTCGGCGAACTCGGGATTCCACTCGGGCAGGTCGCCGTTCCCGGACAGGTCCATGGGACGACCGTGCGGCGGGTGAGCGGATCGGGAGACTACCCAGAAACTGATGCCCTGATCTCCTCCGAACGGGGACTCTTCCTCTGCGTATCCGTGGCGGACTGTGTCCCCATCCTCCTCTTCGATCCTCTCCATAATGCTTTCGGGGCGGTTCATGCCGGCTGGCGTGGGACGGCTTCAGGCATCGTGGTGGCAGCCGTAGAGGCCATGCATGCCGAGTTCGGGTCACTCCCGGCGGAGATCATCGCATCGATAGGGCCATCCGCGTCGGAATGCTGTTACAAGGTGGGAGCGGAAGTTGCTTCACAATTCTCCCCTTCGTTCGTCCGGGAAGAACGGGAGGGGTCCTTCGTCGACCTGAAGGGGGTGAATCGCGGTCAACTCCTTAATGCCGGGCTGCAACCGGGAAATGTCGAACTGAGCCCGTACTGCACTATTTCAGACTCCTCACTCTTCCATTCATACCGCAGGGACGGCGCAAAATCGGGCAGAATGATGGGCGTGATCGGACGCATGGCCTGATCTCCTTTCATTGATTATGTTACGCTAATTCGTTATCCTAACCATCGTATCATTTTTCAACAGAGGGGTTACTATGTGCGGCATTATCGGCTACATAGGAGAGAAGAACTGTGTCCCAATACTGCTCGAAGGCTTGAGGAGGCTGGAATACAGGGGATACGACTCCGCGGGTATCGCCCTCATCAAGGACGGGGTCTTCCATATACAGAAGAAGGCCGGCAAGGTCTCGGATCTCGCCGAAGCTATCCGATCGGCGCACGGGACCCTCTCTGCAACGATCGGCATGGGGCATACGCGCTGGGCAACGCACGGCGAACCAAATGATGCCAATGCGCATCCCCACTGGGACGCCGCGAAAAAGATTGCTGTGATCCATAATGGCATCATCGAGAACTATGCGGCGATCAAGACAAAGCTCGTGAGGGACGGGCACAAGTTCCTGGGCGCGACGGACACGGAAGTCCTGGCGCACCTGATCGGCGTCATGTACGATGAGTCAAAGGATCTGACGACAGCGGTCCGCCTCGCACTCGCGGAAGTTGACGGGACCTACGGTCTCGTCGTGCTCTCGGTGCACGAGCCGGACAAGCTTATCGCCGCACGCAAGGGAAGTCCTCTTATCCTGGGCGTGGGCAAAGGAGAGAACTTCGTCGCGTCGGACGCTTCCGCGATCGTGGACCACACGCGCAACGTGGTCTACCTGGATGACGGTGAGGTCGCCGTGCTGACCCGCGAGGGGTTCCGGACGGTTACCATCGATGACGTCTCGGTGACAAAGAAGGTGGAGGAAGTGACCCTGGAGCTCTCGCAGATCGAGCGGGGGGGCTACGAGCACTTCATGTTGAAGGAGATCAACGAACAGCCCGAAACGATAACAAACGCAATGCGCGGCCGGCTCCTCGTGGACCAGGGGAACGTCGTTCTCGGCGGCTTGCGGGAAGTGATGGACAAGCTTCTCTGCGCACGCAGGTTCCTTATCACTGCCTGCGGCACATCGTGGCACGCCGGGCTGGTCGGCAAGTACATGTTCGAGCAGATCGCGAAGATGCCCACCGAAGTGGAATACGCATCGGAGTTCCGTTACAGGAATCCGATCATCAGGAGCGACGACGTCGTATTCCTGATCAGCCAGAGCGGCGAGACCGCCGACACGCTGGCGGCTGCGCGCGAGGCGAAGTCGAAACATGCGACGGTTCTGGGAATCGTCAACGTCGTCGGGAGTTCGATAGCGCGCGAATCGCACGGCGGTGTCTACATCCATGCCGGCCCGGAGATCGGAGTCGCTTCGACGAAGGCGTTCACCTCTCAGCTCACCGTGCTCGCGTTGATTACGCTGATGGTCGCCCGGGCCCGGGGGATGTCTGAGGCTGACGGGAGGGTGCTCGCCGAGGAGATCGCGTCACTTCCCGATAAAGTGCGGACCATACTTCGGAACACGGACACGATCCAGGCGATCGCGCACGAATTCAAGGACACCCCCACAGCCCTCTATCTGGGCCGCGGTGCGAATTTCCCGGTTGCCCTCGAGGGGGCGTTGAAGCTGAAGGAGATTTCGTATATACACGCCGAGGGTTATCCCGCGGCGGAGATGAAGCACGGACCCATCGCGCTGATCGACGAAGAGATGCCGGTGGTGGTCGTGGTGCCGAAGGACGCGATCTATGAGAAGGTCATCAGCAACATCCAGGAAGTGCGCGCCCGGAAAGGACGCGTGATTGCGGTTGCCAACGAAGACGACGACGAGATCGAGGGCATGGCGGAGTACGTGATCCGCGTTCCCCGCACCTACGGTTTTTTCGGACCGATCATCAATGTCATCCCGCTGCAGCTCCTGGCGTACTATATCGCCGTTGCGCGCGGGACGAACGTCGACCAACCCCGTAATCTGGCGAAAAGCGTGACCGTCGAATGACGTTTGTATTTTCAAAGCGGAAAGGGATGCCATGAAACAGGAACCCCGTTTCAGACCGACTGATTGGGCGCTTGTCCTGGGAGCGTCGAGCGGGTTCGGCGGCGCGGCGGCGATTGAGCTTGCCCGGGCGGGGGTGAACATCTTCGGGGTGCACCTCGACCGCCAGGCGACAATGCCGAGCGTTCAACAGGTCATAAGGGACATCAAGCACACGGGGCGCGAGGCGATCTTCTACAACATCAACGCGGCCGACGCAATCAAAAGGTCGGAAACGCTGGATGAGATCAAGGAACGGTTCGGCAGCCATGGCAACACCGTGCGGGTTCTCATTCACTCCCTGGCGTTCGGGACACTCAAGCCGTTCATAAGCCGCAGCCCCGAGGATTCGGTGAACCAGGCCCAGATGGAGATGACGATCGATGTCATGGCAAACAGTCTTGTCTACTGGACTCAGGGATTGTTCTGGCGGAATCTGATCAAGCGGGGGGGAAGGATATTTGCGATGACGAGTTCGGGGGGGCACAGCACGCTCCCCTATTATGGCGCGGTATCGGCGGCCAAGGCGGCACTCGAATCCCATATCCGCCAGCTCGCGAACGAGCTCGGCCCCTTCGGCATCACGGCCAACGCGATCATGGCTGGGGTCACGGACACTCCCGCGCTCCGCAAGATCCCGGGAAGTGTCGACATGCTCCGGATCGCCAAGGCGAAGAATCCCGGCGGCCGTCTCACGACGCCCGAGGACATCGCGAGAATGATCGTCCTCCTTTCTGAAGAAAATGCCGGATGGGTGAGCGGGAACGTCATCGGCGTTGACGGCGGCGAGGACATCGTCAGTTACGTCGGCCAGAAAGGCGTCTCCGACTAAAGCCCTTGTCATTGCGAGACAGAGCCCACGGCGGGCCGTGGTTGAGATGGACCGTGGACAATAATACATTGTGGATTCAAACGGTTCATTACGTTGTGGATTGAGACGGTTCATTAACAG
>Ga0182019_10000792_pt1 | contig 15691 bp, 26 predicted proteins | sample 812E2MmetaG_FD_120483 | JGI IMG/M metagenome (GOLD analysis project Ga0182019, IMG submission 120483) | Permafrost microbial communities from Stordalen Mire, Sweden - 812E2M metaG | ecosystem: Environmental > Terrestrial > Soil > Wetlands > Permafrost | place: Sweden: Stordalen | collected...
ATGGACGCTCTGCAGGGGGCGGGGCAAGAATATGACGCCGCGCCCGCGACTGCTCAGGACGAACGCTCTGTCGCCATACATGAGCTCATGGACCGCGACCATGAAGCGTTGGCGCAAATGGGCGACGATGCAGAACAGCTGACCGCTGCGCACGAAGTTATGGCGGAAAACCGTGAGGCTTTGGCGCAATTGGCTGAGAGTGACGTTGACGCCAATGTTGCGGCGTATGGTGCGCACGGAGAAATCCCCGTAGAAAACGCTGATGCCACCGCCGCCACTCCAGACCGCAGTCTTGTCACGATTCGCATGGTTGATGCCTTGCGCCCGATCCCCGACGCCGACATGATCGAGATCGCTGAGGTTGGTGGCTGGCAAGTGGTTGTAAAGAAAGGGGAATTCAAGGTTGGCGACCTTGGTGTGTTCTACGAAATCGATAGCTTTCTCCCTGAGCGCCCTGAATACGAGTTCCTGCGCAAGTCTTGCTACAGAACGAACTATGACGGCTCCAAAGGGTTTAGGTTAAAGACAATCAGGCTCCGTGGGCAGTTGTCACAGGGCTTGTTATTGTCCATAAAGGACGTGTTTAGTTGCGGCGCCACGATTGATGACGACTTTGTCCCCTATGACATGAAGGAAGGGGAAGATGTAACTGTAGCACTTGGTGTTACGAAATGGGAGAAACCTATCCCGGCGCATCTCGCTGGGCGCTGCAAGGGCAATTTCCCGACACATCTTGTCCCGAAAACCGATGAACCCAGAATACAAAACCTCTCCCGCGACCGCGCCAGGATGCAGCAAGCATCCGGATGGTATGTGCGGGAGAAGCTGGATGGTTCAAGCCTGACGTTTTTCATGCATAAGGGCGAATTCGGGGTTTGTTCGCGCAATATCTGGCTCATGGAGACTGAAGACAACGCATATTGGCAAGTAATCCGCGCCAATGACATTGAAGCCAAGCTTGCTACGGTATGCGAGTTGTATAAGATGGATTTGGCTGTCCAAGGCGAGCTTTGTGGACCTGGAATCCAGGGAAATCACTATAAACTCCTTGCCCCAGCTCTGTATTTGTTCTCCGTATACAGCATAACTGAGCAGAAATACCTGTCGGATACCGATCTCGTGCATGTCGCCGATCTTCTCGACCTCCCAACTGCGCCGTTGTACAATGTGTTCCAGGATTTACCTGAAACTACGGCTGAAATACTGGAGTTTTCCAACAAAAATTCGCTGGTTTGTCCTGGAGTTGACGCTGAAGGCAGTGTTTGGCGCTGTTACGACGTCTATGGGCACCGGCAGCACAGTTTTAAGGCGATTTCTAACGCGTTTTTGCTTAAAGAGAAAGACTAAGTTGCCAACGGCTAAAGCTGTGTTATACTAGCTGGATAGCCTCTTAAGCATTGCGGCGATGTAGCGCACCTGTAATGCGCAGAGATCGGTTCGAATCCGGTAAGAGGCTCCGATAACCCAAGGAAAACAGAAAATGTGCCACAATATCCCCACTGAAGCCGATCTTGAAGCTGCCGCAGAGGCACCGAGAGTGACGAACGCTGACTTGGAAGATGTGATTAGCGCCGAGTACTATGGCAGAGCTTCGGAGTTGTTCTCTGGCGTAGCAACTGACGGCGTGGTCTATGAGCCTAAGGAGCTGCAGACGCTGACGATCTGTCTTCTGGTTCTCTACAATGGGTTCATCGTCGTTGGCACGTCGGCCTGCGCATCGCCCGCAAACTTCAATGAAGAAATTGGCCAGCGGTTGGCGCGCGCGGATGCGAAGCGGAAACTCTGGGCGTTTGAAGGCTATGCGTTGCGGGATCGCCTGCATGCCGAGGCGCAGATGTCGTTGCCAGCATGACGGTTATTTCCGAGGACGACGAGAGACTAAAATTCGTGCCGCTTGATGTGCTAGAGACGCCCCCAGTAGGACTGATAGAGCATATTAAGGACAGCTATTGGGTAACTCATCCAGATAAAGGGGCCGTTTTCTGGAGAAGCACGATGAGAGGGGACAACTATAGCTGCCAGTGCAATCGTGTTGAGTCGATGGTGAAGTCTTTACGAGACCGCATGTATCCTTGGGCGGGAGTTGTCTTTGTTCCATCTGCGTTCAGAAGAATCGACCCGCAGGACTACTGCTACTAAGCATGTCGGGAGCAATCTGGTGATGCAGCTTTATCGCGGACTTAGACTATGGCCTGCAAGTTGAGCGCTCAACCCAGGTCTTACGGTAAAGGCTAGTGGTTCGATTCCACTTCTGCGGCTTCTAAAGGCAAAACATGCCCACGTACTATCTTATGATTATAACGACAAAGTCCTGGGCAGGCGGCGCGGTTTGGCGTGAGCAAAACGGTAAACGCGTATGCGTTGAGGCCGATCCGATCCTGTCCTGGATGCTTGATACCGAGTATAACGCAGCTAAGGCGCTGGTGGACAAGCGTAAATGGCAATGCGATGAGATAAAGGAGCGCGAATTCAATAGAACGATGAGGAACAAATCTTAAGACTAACCACTTGCATTGAAATAGCCGCGCTGCTTGGGTTCCTCGCAGGCGGCTTTTTCTTTTTTAGGCTTCTGCCTTGTTAGCTTCTTCTTCTGCTATCGCGATAAACATCTTCTCCATCAACGCGATAATCCCCGGAAGATCGTCTCCTGGCACAAGAAGCGCGCCGAGTGCGGCTGCTAGCTGTGCGGGCGTGAGTTGCTCACCACCCATGCCACTGGTCCGCCATGAAGAGCAAGCCGACGAGGATGATCGCTAAGGGCGCGACTTTAATTGTTAGCATCATGACTACTCCTGAAAAACGAAAATACCTTACCAAAAAGCGAATAGTAGAGCTGTTCACTGCCCAAGATGGACGCTGCGCCAACTGTCAGCAAAAGCTTGCGGCTAAAGGCTATATGCTTGCTGGCGATCCCGGAGGGGAAGACTTCATCGTGGAGCACGTAACGGCGCTTAACTTCCTCGGCACCAACGATATCTCCAACCTACAGCTTTGGTGTAAACCCTGCGCCACGGTAAAAACCGCGAAAGAGGCCACGCAGCGCGGTAAAATGCTCCGCCAGCGTGACGCTCATATTGGAGCTAAGCGGCCTTCTAAGAACCCGATCCGTGGCAGCAAGGCAAGCGGGTGGAAATGCCGCCTTACGTCCGAGGGGCCGAAGTGGGAACGTCGGGATTGATGTTTGCCGTTGCGCCGGGATTGACGCCCATAATCTCCCCCGCCTTCTTCTCTGCTAGCGCCCACGCATCGTTGAACGAGAACCTTGTCCGCGCCAAGAAGTCTTCTGTTCTATTTGAACTTAACGGCTCATAGAGCCAGTCACCATCAGCGGTTAAGCATTCGCCAAGATGGGTTACAGCCCATAGCCCGTTGCTACGTAATTCCACATAGATGTGCATGTCATTCTTGGAGAACACGCAGAACTTTGTCGCCTTGGACAACCTATCAGCAACGATAGACTCAAGCTCTGTAATCCTAGCCTGCGCCTTATCCAGCGCGTCGTCTGTCTTCTTCGCCACTTCCCCGCCTTTCTTCGATTCTTGCACAGTCTTGAGCCACGTCTTACTGTGATGGCCGCCGTTAGCCCGTCTTGTTAGTTTCTTCAGGCTCATCGCCCCCCGCAAGGTCTAGTCCAGCCCAGGACTTTGTTGGTTTAATCGGCGCTGGCTTTGCACCTGCCGCCCGCATACGCTCGACAAGCTGCGCACTAGTACAGCCATATTCGGCGCACCATTGATCCACGACTGATGGGCGGTTGCACGCCTCTTCAAAGTCGTCGTCGTCTACGGGGGCCGCGTCCGGCGTCGGAGCCGTATAGTTCGTGATAGTGTCGCCGCCTATATGGATTCCTGTGCCGTTATTCACCCCTGAGATAGCCCTAGCAAGCTCCTGAGCAGCCTTGGCAAGCTCCGAGATGGACTCTGCAATAGCCTCAACTGCGCGGTAATGGGCGTCAGACGCGCCGGTGGATATGGTGCAGTCACTAAGCGTCGTGTATGCCATGGTCTGGCTCCTTCTGCTCTTTGTTAATCTTTCTATCCTGCTCCTGCCGCCGCATAGCCTCAGCTTCCTCACGGATCGCTTCGCCGACAACCTCGATAGCGCGACTAAATGCACACTCGCTATCGGGCTCAGGCTCGCCATGGTAGCCCCACCGCGCGTTTTCGATACGCTTGGCGACCGCCAACATGAAATCAGCCATTTTGTTAACTGTTACTGCTGTTTCCCAAGCCATGTTGCCACCTCCTCTATGTTACCCAGAAATCTACGCTTGGCCTTCCAGCTTCCGCCGCAAACTCAAAGAGCGCTCAGTTCCGCCATAAGGTCATTTTTGCTCATGTCAGCAAGTTCGTCCTCTTCTTTGCTGGCAAGTGCGGCAAGGAGTTTCGCCCGGCGCTGAGCTTTGGCAACCGCCATGGTCGCCGCGTCTTTCTCAGCCACCTTTACAGCGATGATGTGCTTCAAGACTTCAAGGTCAAGCTCCAATTCGTCTTTGCGCGGGTCTGGCTTACACTCCACAAAGCTGACCTCTTCGAGTCCCTTCAGTTCTGCGTGGATCGCGCGCGCGATGGCGTCAAGGTTGACTCGACCGTCTTTGCTTGTGAGGGGAAGGTCCCAAAGCTGCTCTGTGCTCAGTTCCCCAACATGGGACTGAAAGCGCAGTTTCTGGCGCGATGCACGTTCAAAAATATTCATCATCGTTTCCTTGTTAAGGTTGGTCGTTTAGTTAAAATATAATCGTGTAAGCGTTAGTGCGGAGCTGCTTCGACACAAGGACCGTTACTTTATCCTTACGCGTGGAAGAAAACCCTACACCTGACATCTGCTCTGCCACCACTGGACACTTCGTCTTATCACCAAGGACTTCGAACACCTTGCGATGTCTTTCGAGTCTTGAGTTCAAGAACTCGTTGAAAATGCCACGGGCAGGCTGTGGATTGTGGCAACCGTCGAGAATGAAGAAGTGATGCTTGTTCCCAGTGGCCGTGTCGCCCCAGTGATTTGGGCTCAGAATAATAGAGTTGACCTGGATTAGGCCAAGTGTCTTTAGCCCCCAAAAATCCTGGCTGGCGGCTCCGGATATCATCCCGTCCGCTACCTTTATCGCGATGACCTGCCCATTCTTTACCTCTATCTCGGCAACGGGCTGGTTCCCTTTGTTCGGCACTGCCTTCTCATAGCGAAGCGTCTGGACGGTCTGTGCGCTTTCGATCTCGATGACGAAGCCCACGTCCACACTTTCACGTTTGGTGTAGTTGTGAACCCAGAACTTGTAGGCGCCATCGCGCGGCGATTCCAGCCAGCGCATGTTCTCGACTGGCTGGCGCGTCTCGCCGCGCACGTTCATGTCAACGTCAAGGATGTTGCTCTTGTTGCTGAAGTTGACGTGGTTCCCGTTCGGCTCCTGGCAATGTAAGTCAAGATCGTCCGTGTTGTACCAAGCGAGACTCACCCTCAGGGAAACGTTTTCAACAATGCCGCCAGCGCGCTTGACTTTATCCTTGATTGAGTCCGCAACATCGCCAGTATAGGCCCATGCAAAGTTGTTGTCCCACTTGAAAAGCTTGCCTGAGTCCCTATGTACTGGAGCGGTCAGGCTCATAAAGTTCCGGATCATCTCGTTGTCGAGATAGAGCTGAACCGCCCGCGCGCCAGGAAGCACCTCTTCCATAAACGTGGCGGCTGATATCTCTGTGGCGCGGCTTGGATCGAACTGCTGAGGCTTTACTTCGTCCATCAGCAAGCCCTCAATACCGCCTTTCATCTTGCCGCGAACGGCGTTGTCAACGAACAGGACGCTGTTCACGCTGACATCAGAGAAACGAGCGTGGCGGCGCTCCAGCGCTAGCTCAAGATCAAGGTTCCTGATCGTGGCCATAGCGTCTTCGACCATTCGCTTGGTGATCAGCGCTGTTGGCCGCTTGTAATTGCTTGGCGCTACCTTGGCTTCGTAGGACCGAACGGCGGCCTCAATATCGACGCCATCCGACAAATCCTGTAACAAAGTGCCGATAACAGTGTTCCGGATGCGTGCAACGGGGCTGTCGATCATCGTCCAGACTAACAATCCTCGATCATTATCATCAGATATCGAAAGAAATCGCTCCTGCAGTGCTTGAAAATCGAGCACCTGTTTCTGAAATTCCTGACCCCGATAGATGGCATTATCCTGAATGAGTCCGGCGACCGTGGCGACAGCGTCAGTCCGCAGCTCTACTAGTCCACGCGTCAGGACTTGTTGTGTAGTCCGCATCGCCCCCAATTGCTCAGCAACGCGTTGCGACACATGACGGCGCGGGACACTGACAGAAAAGTGGTTCCACGTTCTAACGCCGTCTGCGATCTGCTCATGTGACGCCGCTGTGCCGAGACTGCCGAATGGCGTAAGGAATACATCGCGGATCGCCAGCGATCTGACATAGGCCGCCATCCTGTCAGCAACAGTTTGAAACGGTTCAGGTAAACAATTGATGTCCCAAATGGTGGACATAGCTCCGTTTTGGATTGCGACAACCGGCCCCGCAGCCCTGATGAAGGCACGGCAGCATGAACAGTCGTATTCTCGGCGCACGCGAAAAATCTTGTTCACTTCCGCAGGGAATGCCTCCAGATATGTTTCCCAGATCATATCCCGAGATGCGGCGACAATAAACAACTGGTCAGACGCCATCTCCTGAAAGCGTTTATTAACGGCAATAGAGAATACTCTAAAGTCTGTCATGTGTGCTCTCCACCAATCCTAATTCTTCCAAAAATCCACTGACGGCCTTCCCGCCTCTGCTGCAAACTCATCTGCACACTGCTCACGTCCACCATAGCCACGCGGGTTCGATATGACTTCGGCGGAGCCCAGCCTATACCGCGCCGGGACGTGAGTGTGTCCATGGCAGCATAGCATTACGTTCTGCCGCTTGGCAAGTAAGCCATGCAGCAGGTTGCTATAATATGCTGCGTCAAGCTCTCCGCCAAAGCGCTGATCGCCGCGCCCGGACAACAGACACGGCGCGTGGTGCATGATAAGGACGCAAGGCGTGTCCTGGTGCTTCTTCGTGGCCGCATAGATGTATTTCCGCGACCGTGTATGCATGGCGCGCACGTCGTCAATGGACAGATTCCGTGGGTGACCGTTGTCGTCCATGACATGGATCATAGGATAGTCGTTCATGCGCCCACGAATGATCAGCGCGTCAAGGTCATTGCCACAGTTTGTCCACAACGTCGCCCCTATAAAAGCTACCCCATCGTAAATAACGGTGTCATTGTCCAGTAGCGTAGCATGCGGCGCGTGTTCTAACAGGAATTTTGGGAGCCACAGGCGAGACTCATGCAAGAATAGCCCATAATGCTCGTGGTTCCCTAGCACCAGGAATACTCTGCGGTATTTTGCGAGTTCTTCCTTGCAGAAACGCACATAACACTTATGCTTATCTTGGCTTAACTCAGGATGCGCGATATGCCTTACGGTCCAGATGTCGCCTGCGAGAATAAGCACGTCGCCGCCTGGAAGAACGAGGTCAGCGAACTCCAAGTGCAGGTCGGACATAGTGTCGATAGCTGTGATGGACATGGGTCAGTCTCGCATCCTAAGAGCCCGGCGTAGGGCGAAATATACGGTAAAGCCAATTAGCTCAAGGAAGAATAGGCCAGACAACAGGTCGTGCCATTGCAAAGGGGCGTCGGTAACCGCAGCCTGCAAGCGCGAATGACAGAGATGTTGTCGCAACTAGGACGTCGAATGGCCTTATCAAGGAAACTGGAAGCTCCGGGGTTTAGCCCGGAGAGTGGTCACATAGCACGTTGGCTCGTCTATAGCGAACAACCAGTTTTTAATCCCCATCGCTAGCGCCCTCCATGAAAAACGCCGGATACTGCTCCTTTATGAGCGCCGCCATGGTGAGGAAATTCACCTCCTTGACCACGCCGACAAGAGCGTCAACGCCGCCGCATAGCCGAGGCGGTAAAGACTCACGAATCGCAGCGCCTCGTTTATAGCCGCGCGCAGTAGCGATATACGTTGGAAATGCGCTGGCGATCGCCCACATGCTGCCTGAAGCCACGAGGTCACTAACCGCAATGTACAGGTCAGCGCTTACCGGCCCTTGCGGACTTGGACGAAACCCGTAGGCAGTGGGCGTATCCGCGCCGTTCCCCGCCGCCAGAAGGAAAAGTGTCCTCTGCAACTGCACGGCGTCTAGCGCAAGATTAGGCTCGGTCGCCATGACTAGTAGCGTCACGGACCTTAGATCGAGTTGTTTCATTGCCGCTCCCAAATCCTCCTCATTGTCGAATCCACTTCCTCAAGGTATTGCCACCGCATATGCAATAACCCCACAAGATCACGCCGCTGTTTACGCTCTGCTGCACGCAATATGTAGATTAACCGCCCACGTTCTAGCAACATGTGGCCACCGCCACCAGCATTGCGTGGAGCTAGCGTCCTTACGCCGAGAATGAAATCTCTAAATTCGGCAATGGGCGCAATGGCGTCTGCGTTATTCTTTAGGTATAACTCCTCCGTTCCACGTGGAACACCAATGAAGCTCCACCCTGTCGCCACGCGCCGTCCCACAGTACACTGAAGCCAGAGAATATATTCCCCAACAGCAAGCTCAGACTCCACCGGCTGCTGTGTCTGCGCGCCCCAATCGCTGACTAGCGCATATATCGACTGTGCCTGTTTTAACATCGTCGCGCCCCCGCCGCACCCGCATTTCTAGTAGATCAGCATGAGCCACAAGGCCGTATTTTTGAAGCTCTAGAAACCCCTTATGGCGCGCCTTCATAAAGTGTGACGCGTATACCGTGAACGTCTCCTGCGGGTCTGTGAAGTCCTTGATCCACGGCGGCTTAATCTGCCATGGGAATATGCGCCCTGGGGCGACAACGCCATGCCACACTAGCGCAGGATCATCCTTGTGAAACCAGCGCAGAGTCTCGGTGACGTCGTCGTCCAGGATCACCCCAACGTGCTGCTTACCGTCGCGCTCGCGCGTAGTATATACAGCGCCAGGAAAACTTTCTATTGTGACGCGCGCGCCGTAGGGAATGTTAGTCTGTGGCATCGGTAAGATCTTGATATACCTCTACTTGCGGCACAGAAAGCACTGTAGCGATGCAGAAGATCAACACAGTCATACGATCTGGCCACTCACGGCGCAGGCCAACGTCGTATGCGCGGCTGTCCGGACCAGTGACGGGAGCCCAGACTTCTTCGCCAGTTGCTCCGTGACCGTAGATCGCGTAGACCGGGATGTTATTGACGGAAGCTGAGCGTATGAAGCTGAACCCGTTAAGCTCCAGCCACTGGCAAATGATCCGTGGGCTGATCTTCATCAGCGCTTGCGGCGACCAGACTGGCGGCGGCGTCTCCGCTGGCGGGAAGATTGCCTTTATTGCGCTTACCGACGAACCATGGGGGTTGTGGATTACCTGCTGCACGCCTTCGTTCCTTGTCTGCTGCTGTATGTAAGGCCATGAGATGTTTGTAGTATTCCAAGAGGCCTGGGAATTCCTCCAGCGCTGTGGCGAAATCCCAGGCCCATTTTGGAGCTTTGCCACGCTTGCGCCATGTCGCGGCGGTGCGTCCAAAGTAAGAGCTGAGCTCACCGACGCTAAGTGGTGGATCAAGCTGCTTTAGGTATACCAGGAAGTCGCCGTAGTTGGTCAACGCCTGTTCCAATAGAAAAACGCTAGACTAAGACATGCCGCCGTAATGGCAAGGTTAAAGATAGCATAGGTGAACCATAGCGGCGAGATGATTATCGTGTCCACGAAGCAAATGGATGCTGTGGCTAACGCGAGACCGCAGATTATCCTGGGATATGTCACCATGGCAGGGAAAGTCCCAGTAAAAGTGCTGCTGCGAGGAATAGGCAAATCCAGGCGATGGCTTTGGTCATTTGGGGAACCCCTCATTCAGTGCCTTGAGGATGCAGCCTAGCCTATAGGCGTCTTCGACACCCCAAGGCCGCATCTCGTAATTCATGGTCAAGATGACACGATCATTCGGCCATTGGTAGACCTGACGCCGATTGCGATCTGGCGCGCCGCCCAAAAGTGTTTGCGTGGCATAATAAACGCCATCTGTTAGCGTCGGGGCTTCTGGGTCCACAGGTATCTCCATTATAACAGGCTTCGCCACAGGCACGCCAGCTTCGCCCGCGATCTTACACATATGCGCCGTGCCAACGCCGCCTTTGAAGGCGACAACAAGCTCTGGCGCGTACTCGTGAAGCATGCGAATGTTTCTATGTGTGCCAGCGCGTCTGCCGTATTGCTTCCACTTTGCGGCCTCTGCGATATAATGGACATTTCGCAATACTGCCCACTGCTCGGCCATGCGATCTGCGCCTTGCGCATCCCCGTGAATTAACACAGAGAAGTTGTGTGCGGCATGCAGACTATCTAATGTCTCCCGCAAAAAGGGAAAATCATCGTAGGTCCGCCCGCCACAGACCAGAACACGGGTCATTTTACTAGCCCCGCCGCGACCAGTGTGACCACCATTGTTACGCCGTAGCATGACACCTGGGCGAGCCACAGAGAGTTCTCCGGCGTCGCCTGACACGCTGCAGGGACAGTGGCGATAGTCCAGACAATGAGCCCGAGCAACCCGATGGATGCTGTAAGGAAGATGTGATAAGGCAAGTTCATCTGTGCACAACCCTTTCCATTCCGTCATAATCCGCGATCTCGATGGTAAGCGCCACTTCTTCGATCTCAAGCTTGGAGCATGAGCCGCTGGCCTTCGCACCAAGAGCCCGAACGCAGGCGACAAGGTCAGGATGAGCGCGAAGATTGGGAAAGTTTCGCCCATCGGGCGTGCGAGGCTTCCAGGTCTCCATGCTGAAGTGCACAGCGTCCTCCCGCTCAACGCCTTCCACAAGCTCCGACCCCCACTCTTTAAGCCAGTCATAAGCCGCAAGTGAGAGTCCGAAGACGCCGTAGCAGCGGTTCAGCACAACTGCAATAGGGCCAAGTTTAACTGTTGTCATTTGTTGCACCTCTGCAGCACGGCCTTAAGATCATCCTGCGCCGCGTCCGTAATGTTGAGAATGTTGTCCAGCGCTAACGACGCGCCGACAGTGTCTAAATCTAAAGCAGCCTCCGCAAGCCGATCGATCTCCGCAAACTTGGCGCAGGCTGCTCGGAGCTCCCTGACTAAACTGGTGACATCGAGCAGCTGCGCCTCTAGGATGACGCTGCTGTATCGCCCCGTCGCTGGCTGGAAGCCTTGCACGCCATCGTTAACGCAACATTGAGACTCGACCGCACAGGATATGGCGTTTTCCCGCGCGCCAACAAAGGCCGGGCTGGCGTCATAGGTGATCTGTATGCGGCAGACAACGTCGATAAGTGCAGTTTGTTCAGTCATTTGCTGTCGCCTCTCGCAGCCCACCAGCCTCCGTAGCACCCGCATATCGCCGATGCGGGACTACCCTCATGTACTGAGGCATATTCTAGGTCCAGCTTGCCATCTTGGGTACTGTAATGGTCGAAACCGCGCGCCGTCATGCATTCAACTGGTCGTCCAGTGACTAAATGGATTACCTGCGTGCATAAGAAGTCGTCTTCGTTAATGGAATGTATGCAAGTGTTGCAGGTCTTGGGTGAGGGTAAGCTAGTCATTGTCGTTCTCCTTCGGAGCAAACCATAAACCATCGCGCCCACAGACATTGTATTCGCGGTCCTCATAGCCGCAGTCTGAGCTGTGGATAAAGTCATGGGGCTTCACTTCGTAGTCACCGAATCGAACCTCAACACAGAGTGCAGGCTTTCCTGTGATGATGTGCGCCATCTTCTTGCAGCGTAGCACGTTCTGGCTATAGTTTTCGGAATCCCACGTGGCGTTTGCGCCACGTGGCATGTTCGGCGCTACGCAATAGGCGCAATTAATGCAAACCTTAGATTCAGTCATTTGGGGCAACCTCGGGCTTCGCTTCCCACCAATGTCCATCGCGCCCACACGCAATCTGCAATGCGCCTGTTGCGACGTTAACCATGTCGTAAGAGAGTGGCGTCTTTCCTTCTAGTATGCGGAGCTTGTAACAAGCAACAGGCTCTCCCTCAATAAGGTCTACGATGAGTTTGCACTCTCTAGGAGAGAGCACAGAGCGCTTGGATGAATGCTTACAGTCTTTACAGAGAAGCATGACTTACTGCCAATCCAGTTGAAACAAAGCGTCACGGATGATCGACCAATGGTCGAAGGCAATGAAAAGCCCAGAAGGCTTGAGGTCGAGGACGCCACGGGTCGGTTCTTTATACCAGCCGGGAACCCAATCAGCTGTAGCCACGTCTCCTCCAGCCTGGAGGTCTTGCCGCCCAGTAAGCATGCAGCCGTAGGCGACAGAGACGATATGCCCACGAGGATCGCGCTTGGGGTTATCGTAGAAGCCAATATAGGAGAACCTCGTCTGTGGAATCGCTAGCCCTGTCTCCTCAGCAAGCACCCGTTGCGCCGTCTCGACACAGGACTCGCCATATTCAACAAAGCCGCCCGGCAACGCAAAGTCCCCGCTGGCCCCATGCTTGCGCGTAATGAGTAGAACGCTCCAGTTCGGGAGGAATACGGCGACGTCTACAGCGAGCTTCGGGCCTGATGGGCCTATGGTGTGTATGGTCATTCGGCATCTCCTCCCTTACCGCCTATGGCGACGCCCTTGCCGCCCACGAATGCGGAGCCACCATTCCCGCCTTGGGAACCGTTCCTGCCCTTGCCACCTTTACCGCCGACGGCTACGCTGCCTTCTTGCGCGTAGGCACTGCCCTCTTTACCATCTTGGGGCGCGGGATTGTCGGCGCGCAAGACAGTGAGCATGCGTTTAAGTGTCTCTTTTAACGACAGCATTATCTGCGCTCCCTTCCAGTCGGCGGCATTAAAGCCAATGTGTCTAGTATACTCTGGTTTTGCTCTGTCAGCGACAGCATGCGCCATGCGTAAGGCGGCGGATACTTGCTGCCGTTGCGGTTTGTCCAACCGTAGATCGTCTGCACGCCAAGTCCCCATGATTTGGCAAAGCGCCGGATAGGAATGCCCAGCGCCATTATACGGAGCCTAAAGGCTGCGCGCGGTGGATCAGGTTCAAGTGGTAATGGTAATTGCTGCATAACGACCTCCCATGCAGAGATAGTACTCCCTGGGCGTAATCGGCGCAAGGGGAAAGTGCGTTATTGGGCGCGGGGAATGGGTTTCCACACCGGCAATGGCATCCAGCCCGCATCGCGCGCGCCATTGAGAAAGGGTTTTCCGTCGCCGTGAGAGTCGATGACTTCCATGGAAATGGGTCGGGAGCCGCCGCCACGTAGACTGCGCTAGAGACCCAATCTTGGCCAAACGCGATGAGAATGGAAGTTCCGTCACGGGGCGCTGTGGACATTGGACGCCAGTTAGCGTTCACTAGATTCCTCCGCAATAGCAAGCTTGCGGATTTCTTCAGCTGCCCAGGTAAGGTTCTCAACAGCGCGATCACACTCCCAAGCAGCATCATAACTACCGTGAGAGCGATACGTGCTCGCGTCATTTTCCACCACCTCAGCTCTGCGTTCAGCTATGGCTGCGGCACTAGCGTAGGCACTCGCAAGCTGCTCCCCCATGAGCTCCAGGCGGGCGTCACGCTCTTGGATGAGCCGAGTAGCCAAATAGTGAAGCTTCTTTTCAGTCTTGAGCTTCGCCTCCAGCTCAGAAATGCGGGCGCGGAGTGATGCCTCGTCGGTCGCAGATAGGGTATCTTCCACGAGAGCTTCAGCAAGGTTGGCGAGCCTGGATTGCGCCGTGCGGGCATACCATACGCAACGAGTTGTTTCGCCTGCGGCTAAGAACTGAAACATCTTAGTGCAGCCATCCGTTGCTGGAACGTGGTTAACGCAAGTCGGGCAGAGGTATTCAGTGTGCGGATTGCCTGACATAGGAGGGCCTAAAGGGGTTAGCGCGCCGTAAAAAAATCAGGGCTGTTGCTGGGGCTGTGGAGGAGTGCGGGATGGGCCGAATAGAATGTAGGCGGGGTCCGTGCTCTTTTGCATGCGGTTGTACGCCCGATTGTAGTTTACCTGAAACAGGTGGCACCATTCACCTAAGCAGCGCCTCTCCCCGCTATAGTTGATCATTTTGCTGGTCCTTCTATTGCTGGCCTGCTGACGTGGCGTCGCCCACCGACAATTGCTTTTTTGATAGTTTCCGTCATTGTCAAGGCGATCAAGCTGGTATCCCGCAGGGGGAGGCCCCATGTCTTCAAAAAACTTTGAGAAGCTCGACCACTCATCGCAGACAGTTATGCCTCTTGCTCCATAGTCCCGGTAGCTTCTTGTCTTAGGATTGGTGCAGCGGACAATCATATTGTGCCATGAACTCTTTGCTCGTCTGTAGTCTGACGCCGAAACCCGTTCTGGATAGTCTGTTTTGGGGCCGCGCCACCCCGGCTTCGATAGACACCCGCAAGACTTTATATTGCCGTTCCGCAACTGCCGCAGCGACAGAGCCACCGACTACCGCCACCGAGGTAAGCAATGGGCGATAACCTGCCGAACTTCAAGCCCTTGAGGTCTTTTAGGCCAAGGGGATAAGGCGCTTCTACAGGCTCAGTCATCGGCGGTAACCTGCTCTGACTTCTTCGCAGATGGCCTGCCGCGAGGCTTTGGAGGCTGAGGTGGTGACTCGCGGAGAAGGGCGTCCATTATAGCCGGTTCTCGCATGAGATTGACGAGAAAGCTGACTGTGCGTGGCGGCCTTGATCTGCCCGAGAACCAGTCGTGGACTGATCCCAGCGGGGCGTCTATAAGCTCAGCAAAACGTCGCCGGGATAGGTCAAAAGTAGCGCAGGCGGTGCGAATTGCGATGTTAGAAGGGTCGTTATAGTGTTTTTGGGTAGGCATGAGCGTAAATCGTCGGACTTTCCGGTGCTAACCATAGTGGAGACATAAGACAATTGTATAGTATTTCCCGATAATTGCAAGAGCAAAGTGTAGATTCAGGTGGAAATAGCACAGAATTGAGCAAATCTTGAGACGTGAGTGCGGAGCTGTGGCGCAGGGTGCGCGCAATGGACGTGAGTATGCAACAACACAGAGAGAAAGGGCCTAGTAAAGTGTGCGCGCCGTAAAATTTTTAAGGGCAAGTTGTTGATTTTGTTGGGTATTTTGTAGAGAGGGTGAGAGTCGCGTAAAAAATGAATGGCCTTGTAAACCTCGTGTCGTATAAAGAGAGACTAAGTTACTGATATATAACGGTATTTTATGTGAGATGTGGCGCGCGTAAAAAAATGAATGGCCTAGAAGGGTTGACTCGTATAAAGAGAGACGTGGGGCCCACACCGGGGCCCATAAAAGCCGCCCCCCCGCCCACGGACTATCTGTGTACAGATCATAGGACCACGTACCATCCGTCCACTGATCCAGGTATAGTGGTCCATCCACCTTCCACCTACCATATCTAGTATTACACAGTACACTGTCAATCCCTTTCGCCTCCCCAGCTGCGCGTCAGGCGCATAGCTCGGCCCTCATTCCGCCCACATCATCCGCACACTGCACATTAGTTATCGGGTTACGATAATCTTTGGCTGCCTTACGATGACAAACTCCTCCGCACACTGTCAATTCGCGTAATATTTATTAAGGAATATCAGACACTTAGCATGTTAGAGCCTTTCTAGGCTAAAACCCGATTAATCTACTAGATTGGTAGACTAATGCG
>Ga0182019_10000796_pt1 | contig 15603 bp, 11 predicted proteins | sample 812E2MmetaG_FD_120483 | JGI IMG/M metagenome (GOLD analysis project Ga0182019, IMG submission 120483) | Permafrost microbial communities from Stordalen Mire, Sweden - 812E2M metaG | ecosystem: Environmental > Terrestrial > Soil > Wetlands > Permafrost | place: Sweden: Stordalen | collected...
ACGCGGAGCGCGACCAGACCGCCCGGCGCGAGGAGGGCGCGGACCTCGGCCAGGACCGCGGCCGGCGCCGGCACGTGCTCCAGGACCGACCAGAGCGTCGCAATCGAGAACGCCCCGTCCTTGAACCTGACCTGGCCGAACTCGCCGCGGACGACCGGATGTCGTCTCCCGCCGATCTCCGAGGCGCGCCGCGAGGGCTCGAGGCCGTAGGCCTGGAATCCGGCCCGGGCGGCCACGTCGAGGAATTCGCCCATCCCGCAGCCGATATCGAGCAGCCGGCCTCCCGTTGCGCTCGCCCGGATGAGCGCCAGATCGCGCTCGTATTGGGGGCAACGGAACTCGACCATGAATTTCGCGTAGGTTTCGAGATCGAATCCCTCGTAGTCCTCGCCGGGCTCCTCCGGCACCGGAAGGGGGTTCATCTGGACAAGGCCGCAGGAGCGGCATTCGAGAAAGCGGTCCGGGCCGACGGCGAACAGCACGCGGGCGAGCGGCGCTCCGCAGAGGACACAGGACAAGGGATTATTCATGGGGCCCCTCCAGGATGTCCTTGAACATGGCATACCGGTCGATGAGGAACGACTTGAGATCGGGGATAATCCGGAGGCGGTCGAACGCCGCGTCCGCGCCACGGTCAAGGCGCAGGCGCAGCCGGACCGTCGCCCGGAACGATTCGGGCCTGACGTGCAGGACACAAGTCGAGATCCTCCCGCCGCCGGGCTTGGGGAGGTCGATCGGGAAGACGTCCGCCTTTTCGACGCCGTCCGTGCGGGCCACGGCTTCGGCTGTGCCGACGCGGCCGGTCCTCCCCGAAGGGTTGAAGAAATCGAGCTCGAAGCGATAGCCCTGCGGGACGAGCCGGAGCTCGGGCGAAAGGCCCGAGCAGGGGCCAGCCGCGGGATCCGGCGACGGCCGGCGGGCCGACTTGTTGCCCAGGGAATTGTCCGCGACGACGACCGCGTTCTCGAACCCGAACGCGTCGTCCTCGAGAAGGATGGTCTGGGTCGTCTCGTACAGGGGGACGCTGATGCCGGCGTACCGTTCGAAGGGCCGCTCCCAGGCGCGGCCGCCGGGCAAAGCGGCGTAGAACGAGCGGAACAGACCCGCGATCTCCGGGTCGGGGGCGAAGCGGGGCCGCGCCCCCCCCGCGGAGCCGGCCCTCCCCGCCATCTTCTCGCAATAGGCGAGATAAAGGGGGATCTCGGAAGCGAGAACGCCCGGCCGCGCCGCGGCCGCGGCCCGCCGGAAGAAGTCCTCGGCGCGGGCGTATTCTCCGGAGCGGACGAGCTCGAGGCCGATCTCGAAGTCGTCGGTCGTGACCTTGACGAAGCTCGCGGGGAGCCCGGGCGAGGCGCTCAGGCCGAGCTTGTAGAAATAGGGATAGAACGGGAAGGCGCGGGCCGGCTCGATGACGGCGAACGCGTCCCCGCCCTTGCGGACCGGGATCGTCGTCCGCCGCAGGCCGCTCCGGACGACGATTTCCCCGTCGCCCGCCGCCCCGCGGACGAAGACGGCTGCGCGGTCGATCCGGGTCCGGCTGATGAACAGCCGTTCCACCGGCCGCCCGTCCCCGGCCAGCCAGAAGGCCCCGACGTCCTTGCCGTAGGGCGAGCCGTCGGCGATGACGAATTCTCGGGCGGGGGCGTCGGGCGCGGCCGCGGCAGGAAGGGCGAGCCGCTGCTTCGGCCGCCGCTCGTATTCCCCGCCGTAGAGCCGGACCTCGGGATTCTTGTACTCGATGTCGCGGAAGAAGAAGTCCTTCAGGAGCTCCCGTCCGGCGTCGAGCCGCGCGTAGACGGCGAGCTGGGCGGGATAATATTTCGCGTACCTGGCGAAGAATCCGCCCTGGACGCTCGAGCTCTCGATGAAATCGAATTTCGAGAACGCCGGGAAGTCGCCGTAGATCAGGAACGGCCGGGTGAAGAAGACAGCCGGGTAGGCGGGATCCGTGACTTCGGGCGTGAACAGCTCGCGGCCGAAGATCCCGCCGGCGGGGAGGTTCCGCCGGATCCAGCGCTCGGCGATCTGGGTCGTATCGTCCTCGGCCAGATAATAGACGCGCCCCAGGCTGCGCGCGCCGACGACGGCGAGGACCAGGACGGCGAGGGCCGCGAACGCCGTCCGGCCGCGCCGGCCCCGGCCGAGGGTCTCGCCGAGGAACGTCAGGCCGAACGCGGCAAATGCCGCATAGAACAGGGCGAGCGTGCTCAGGTCGCGGTAGCGGGAGAAGCCCATGAAGCCCAGCGCGCCCAGGAAATAGACGAGGGCGGACAGGGTGAAGAACTTGGATTCGCGCGTCGGGCGGCGAAGGACCCAGGCCAGGCCGAGAAGGATGAGGGCAAAAAACACGACACCCTCGGCGGACACGATGTTCACGAGGCCCTTGACGTAGTTGCTCTCCCAGATCTTCTCGAGGATCGCCTGGGGCTTGATGAGCACCAGATACCATTCGGTGTCATGGACGAGGTTCGCCAGATTCCTCGTCGCGCGGACGAAGGACGGGAACCACAAGAAGGCATACGGGTGGCCGGCGAAGAAGCTCAGGATGCTCACCCCGGCCGCGGCCGCGAGCTTGTGGTCGAAGAAGATCTTCAGGACGTTCCTGCGCGTCTCCCGGCTCTTCCAGAAATGGGCGATGGCGATCGAGGCCGTGACGAACACGGCGTCGTACTTGGTCGCGACCGCGATCCCGGCGAAGAAGGCAGCCAGGAGATAGTGGGACCATCGTCCGGTCCGGAGGATCCGGACGCAGAAATAAAGGGCGATCGCGTAGAAAAGCGTCATCGGGACATCGAGCACGATCTGGCGGCTGTAGAGGATGGGGACGAAAGACAGGGCGAAGAAAGCCGCCGCGGCCAGGGCCGTCGTCTCCGAGAAAAGGCGCTTCACGATCTTGAAGACGACCGGGATGGTCAAAGTCCCCATCGCCGCGGAAGCGAGCCGGGCGACAAGGAGCACTTGGTCGAGCGTGAATTCGTACCGGCCGGGCGACGGGTTCCGTCCCAGAAGGCCGAGGAGCGCCGAGCCCAGCTTGAGGAGGATGCCGACGATGTAATTGAAGAAGATGGGATAGAACAGGAGCGGATCGGGGCTCCAGTAGCCCTGGTAGATGGCGAAAATCTGCCGCGCCGCGGGAATGTCCTCGATCCGCTGGTAGACCGCCGAAACGCCCCAGACGCGGAGGGCGAAGCCGCCCAGGACGATCGCCGCCAGGGCCAGCCCGATCCTGCGGGCGGCGATCCAGGAGGCGAGCTTCTTCATCGACGTCCCCCGGTCCCGGGTCCGGCCGCTTCCGCCGCGGGCGGCCGGACCGCCTCGACGACCAGCGTCGTGCCGAAGAGGCGGGGGATCACGCCCGGCGTCGCATTGCCGGGCACGGACGCGGTCCGGCCGAAGGGATAGAACGGGAACCGGTAGGCGCGCACCGTCCCGCCGGCCGCGCGGACCAATCCGGCGATCTCGCGGTAGGGATACAGCCGGAACCGGCGGTACTTGTCCCGCTCGATGAGGCGGAGCAGGGCCAGGGCGGCATGGCCGGCGTTGGTCGTGCAGATGATCACGCGGCCTCCCGGCTTGGCGACGCGCAGGATTTCCCGGACGACGGCCCCGCCGTCGGAGATGAACTGGAGGACGCTCGTGGCCAGGACGACGTCGAACCGCCCGTCGCCGAACGGGAGGGCTTCGGCCAGGGCCCGGACCGGCCGAAGCCCCTTCGACCGGGCGAAGGCCAGCATCGACGCCGACAGGTCCAAGCCGACGACGGCGTTGGCCGCGGCGAGCGGTTTCGTGAAATGGCCCGTGCCGCAGCCAACGTCCAGGATCCGCGCGCCGCGGAGGTCCCCGAGCACGGAGAGGACGTCGGCCCGCAGGCGGCGGAAGTTTCCGACCGAGATGTAGTCGTTCGTCTCCTCGCGGTCGCCCTTGGACCGGGAGATCTCATTGAAGAAGCGGCTCCAGAGGGTGCGGCGGTCTTCGCCCATCACAGCCCCACTTCCCGCCGGAAGAATTTCCCGACGAGGCGGGTCAGCCCGAGCGGCAGGAGTGTCCTCCAGATCGCCGGCGCCGCGGCCATGAGCCCGCCCCCGCCGGAGAAGGTGTTCCGGATGCAGTCCGGCCGGCCGGTGACGTAGGCGTACGAATAATCCAGCAGGTCCATCCGCCATTTCTTCTTGAAGATCTCCTGGCCGCGGTAGCGGACGGGGCCGAAATCGAAGGTCTCGTAGCCGGCCTCGCGCGCCCAGCGCAGGAATTCCCATACGGCGAAGTCGTTCGGCTTAAGGAAGAAGGCCGCCCGGTCCGAGCACATGTCCGTGACGTGGACGGTCGAGCCGACCGCCCAGGCGACCAAGGCGGCTACCGGCCGCCCATGGAACCGGACGAGGAAGATCTTCATCGCCCGCCCGAGGCCGCGCGACAGCCGGAGGAAGAAGGCCAGGGGATGCGGCGGCGATCCCAGGCGCTTCATGGTCGCGAGGTAGAGCGGGTAGAATGCGCCCCGGAGCGCCGCTTCGCCCGGCTCCTCGGCGAACGTAAGACCGTAGCCGCGCGCTTTCTGGATCACGTTCCGGTCCTTGGGATCGAGCGCCTTCCACATGGCCTCGGGAGCGGCGAGCATCCGGACGGCGCGCTTGAAGAGCGGCGCGCCACGGAAGCGGCGGCCCTCCTCGGCGGTCAGGCTCAGGGGAGAGCGCATCTCCAGGTGGGCGAAGCCCTTGACCGCGAGCGCCCGCTTCGCCGCCGCTTCGAACGCGTCGAGGATCGCGGCCCGCTCCGCGGCCGGCGACGACGAGGACAGGAGGATCCCGCCGTATTCCGAGAAGGGCTGGGACAGGATCTTGCGGCCGTAGAGGCGGCTCGCGTGGAAGAACCCCGGGAACACGGCCCGGATCTCGCCGCCCGATTCGTACATCCGGTAGAAGGGTTCGAGGCCGTAGGTCGCCTCGACGGCCGGCTTGTACCCCGCAAGATGGACCATCCGTCCGCCGGGCTGGGCCCGGACGAAGGCGTCCCAGGCGTCGGCCGCGGCCTCTTCGAACGGCTTCCAGCTCATGGGTCGGAGGATTCCCGGCCGGCCTTCAGCAGGCCGATCTCCTGGACGAGCTTCTTCTGCGTCCCCTTGAGCTCGGAGATGGCGGTCGAGAAATGGATGAGGATGAGCATGAGCCCCATGATGAGGATCAGGAACAGGGCGGCGGGCGGATACCCGATGCCGATGAGATACGAGAACCTGTCGAGGAGGCCGCGGAAGACCGAGAGGCACAAGAAGACGACACCCATGGCCAGCCACAGGATGGCGAACTCCTCGCGCAGCCGCCTGCGCCGGATGAGCTCGAGGATGAAGAGGATCAGGAGGACGCTCCCGATGACGGCCAGTATCTGGATGCGGACGATTTGGACGTTGTCCATGCTCGCTCTCCTCAGCCGGCCCGGTCGTCCCGGCGCAGGAGCAGGACGAAGATGGCCAGGCAGACCTTGACCATGTAATAAAGGGAATGCCAGAACCCGATCGACGATCGGCCGGCGGCCCGGCCGGCCATGTCCACCGGGACTTCGACGACGGTCAGGCCCCGCTTCCGGAGGATGTAAATCGCCTCGGGCTCGGGGTAATCATCCGGATAGGTCCCGCTCAGGACATCGATCGCCCGCCGGTTGAAGGCCCGGAAGCCCGAGGTGCTGTCCGTGATCCGCTGCCCGAGCAGGACGGCGTTCAACGCCTGGAACACCCGTATCCCCGCCCGCCGGTAAGGGCTCCCCCGGAATCCCGCCTTTTCCAGGAACCGCGAGCCGATCGCCGCGTCGGCCGTCCCGGCCAGGACCGGGGCGGAGATCTTGGAGATTTCGGACGGCACATGCTGGCCGTCGCCGTCCACCTGCACGGCCAGGCCGTAGCCGCCGGCGCGGGCATAGAGGAAGCCCGTCTGGACGGCCCCGCCGATGCCGATGTTCTCGGGGAGATCGATCACCCGCACGCCCTCGACCGCCCGGGCGGCGGCCGACGTGCCGTCCGTCGAGCCGTCGTTGACCACCACGACGTCGAAATCCGGGGCGTCGGCCCGCAGGGCGCGCAGGACGGCGGGCAGGGATTTCTCCTCGTTGTAGGCCGGGACGATCGCGATTTTTTCCATGCCGGGTGAAAGAATCATACAAGAATTCGGAGGGGGACACAACCGAGCCGGCCGGCGCGCTCTCGGGGCGGCACGCCCGCGGCGGCCCCGTTTTGACACGGTCGGCCGATTCGCCCATAATGGGTTCCGCCCCGAGAGATCCGGCCGCCGCCGGCCTCCGGAGCGGGACTGACATGAAGCCGAACCGCGCCGCCGTTTGCCTCGTCGCCGCCCTCGCCGGCGCCTTGTTTTCCGCCGGCTGCCGCCGCGAAGCCCGCCCGCGGAACTTCATCCTCGTCACCCTGGACACGACGCGGGCCGACCACATCGGCGCTTCGGGCAAGGGCCGGGCGGCGACCCCGAACTTCGACGCCCTGGCCGCCCGGGGGACGTATTTCAAGAACGCCTACGCCTTGACGCCGGTGACGCTGCCCTCGCACGCCGTGATGTTCTATTCCCAGCCCCCGGCCGAGCTCAAGCTCTACAACAACGGCCAGACGTTCCGGAACCCCGGCTCTCTCCCGTCGCTCGCGGCTCTATTCAAGAAAGCCGGGTACGCCACGGCGGCTTTCGTCTCGCTCGGCGTCCTCCAGCCCGTCTTCGGGCTCAATCAGGGCTTCGACACCTACGCGGCCGATTTTCCGGCCGACCGCTGGTACCTGCGCGCCGGCGAGGTGAACGCCCGCGTCTTTCCCTGGCTCGAGGCCCACCGCGGGACGCGGTTCTTCCTCTGGGTCCACTATTCCGATCCCCACGAGCCGTATGCGCCGCCCGGCGCCCCCGACGACCTGACCATCTACGTCAACGACAAGCGCCTGGGATCGTATTGCCTGAGCAACTATACGCTGAACGCCGCCGACCTCGTCCTGGCCCCGGGCATGAACGAGATCCGGTTCGAGGTCAAGAACGACTCCGACGCGTTCCCCTTCCACGCCCGGTTCGACGTGTTCAAGCTCGAAGGCGAGGACGAGTCCGGCCTGAAGATCAAGAGGTACCGGGACTGGATCTTCAACAAGGACGACGGGACGTATTTCTTCAAGAGGACCTCGTCGGTCCTGGTCGAGAACGCCGGCCGGACGCGGACCGTCCGGATGACGTTCCGGGGCAAGCTGATCCTCCCGATCAACACGACGCTCCGAGCCGATTACCGGCGCGAGGTCGAGTACATGGACGGGGAATTCGGGCGGCTCGCGGCGAAGCTCGACGAGCTGGGATTGGCCGGCGACACGGCGATCCTGGCCGCCGGCGACCACGGCGAAGGCCTGGGCGAATACAATGACGAGGCCGGCATCCGCTACGTGGGGCACATCCACTTCCTCCAGGACGTCTACATGAAGGTCCCCCTGATCCTCGCCGACCCGAAGCGCCCCGGGCCGGCCCGGGTCCGCGAGGACTTCGTCTCGCTTCTGGACGTCGCGCCGACCGCGGCCGGTCTCATGGGGCTCGGGCGGCTTTCGCACGCCCGGGGCCGGGACCTGCGCCGGACGGGCGAGACGGCGGGGCCCGAGATCTACCAGGAGACCTATAAGCCCGAAGCCGTCCGGGACCGGTTCGGGATTCTGGCCTTTCCCTGGCACCTGATCTTCACCCCGGAGCTTCGGAAGCTCGAGGCCTACGACCTGGGGACGGACCCGGACGAGATGCGCGACCTGGCGGCGGCCGGCCCGCTGCCCGGCAGCGCGGAGGCGCTCCGCCGGAAGCTCGAAGCCCGGGCGCGCGAAGTCCTGGCGGGGAAAGAGACCGTCAAGGTCGACAAAAGCGCCGAGGACATGCTCCGGGGCCTGGGCTACATCAAGTAGACATTCCTAGCCCTTACGTCTAGCTTTGGGGAGGGGCAAGCCAGTAAAACCACGCGGCTTTTCCCCAGCGAGGAAAAGCCGCTCGGCTTCGGCCTTCGCTCTCGTCCTATGCCCTTCGGGCATAGGACGAACCGTGCCCGCTCGGCCTCAGACGGGTTTTACTTGGCATGCCCCTCCCCCAATCAGAAAGCCAGCGTGAAGCCGCGTGATTTCGCCGGCGTGCCCCTCCCCCCTTCCAAACATCCGAGCCTCCGACCCCGCGTTGAAGCCCGTTTTCCATTTGTGTTATAGTGGCCGCGATGTCGACTCCCCCGAAAATCGCCGTCTCTTTCGTCCTCCCGATCTATAACGAGGAGGGCAGCCTTTCCGAGCTCCGCCGCCAGCTCGTCGCGGCCGGGCAGAAGCTGGGCGAGGCGTTCGAGATCGTCCTGATCGACGACGGCAGCACCGACGGGTCCTTTACCGCCCTCAAGAAGATGCAGGCCGAGGATCCGCGGATCAAGGTCATCCGCCTCCGGAAGAACTTCGGGCAGACGGCCGCCCTGACGGCCGGATTCGACTACGCGCACGGCGAGATCGTCATCACCCTCGACGCCGACCTCCAGAACGACCCGGCCGACGCCTCGCTCCTCGTGGCCAAGATCCGCGAAGGATACGACATCGTCAGCGGCTGGCGGCAAAAGCGCAAGGACAGGTATTTCTCCAAGAGGCTGCCGTCGAAGCTCGCCAACTGGCTCATCAGCCGGATCACCAAGGTCCGGCTCCGCGACTACGGCTGCACGCTCAAGGCCTACCGCCGGGAGGTCGTCCAGAACATCCAGCTCTACGGCGAGATGCACCGCTTCATCCCGGCCATCGCCAGCCAGATCGGCGTGTCCATCGCCGAAGTGCCGGTCAACCACCGCCCGCGCCTCTACGGCAAATCGAAATACAAGCTGACCAAGTCCATCCGGGTCTTCCTCGACCTCCTGACCGTCAAGTTCCTCCTGAGCTACTCCACCCGGCCGCTGCAGATCTTCGGCCTGTTCGGGCTGATCGCCGGGGCCGTCGGCGGCGTCCTGGGGATTTTCCTTTCCTACGAACGCCTCGTCCTCAAGCAGAGCATCGCCAACCGGCCGCTGCTTCTCCTGTCCATCCTCCTCATCGTGATCGGCATCCAATTCATCACCATGGGCCTGCTCGGCGAGATCATGGTCCGGACCTATCACGAGGCGGTCGAGAAGCGCATCTACGCCGTCCGCGAAGTCCTCGACTCGGAGCCCGGCGAAACCCTTTGAGCGGACGGCCGATGAACGTCCTCATGCTCGCCCCCGAGCCCTTTTTCCAGCCGCGGGGCACGCCGATCAGCATCCACTTCCGGATCAAGGCCCTGGCCGACCTGGGCCACCGGACCGATCTCGTCACCTACCCGCTCGGCCAGGACCTGACGTTCCCGAACTTCACCATCTTCCGCGTCCCGAACATCCTCGGCCTCGACCGGATCAAGATCGGCCCGTCCGCGGCCAAGCTCCCGCTCGACGGGCTGATGATCATCAAGACGCTGTCCGCCCTGCTCCGCCGCCGCTACGACGTCATCTTCTCCCACGAGGAAGCCGGCTGGTTCGGGGCGTTTTTCGGCAAGCTCTTCCGCATCCCCCACATCTACGACATGCACTCCAGCCTCCCCCAGCAGCTCGAGAACTTCGATTTCTCCCGGTCGCGCGCCCTGAAGGGGATTTTTGACATGCTCGAGCGGTTCGTCCTCCGCAACTCGCGGTCGGTCATCGTCATCTGCCGGGATCTCCTGGACTACGTCCGGAGCCAGGGATTCGGGGACAAGGCCGTCTTCCTCGAGAATTTCATGGACTTCGCCGATTTCGCCGCGGCGCCGCCGACCGCGGCGGACATCGCGGGGGTAAGGGCGGCGGCGGCGCCGGGCGGGGAGAAGATCGTCCTCTACGCCGGAAACTTCGAGCCCTACCAGGGCATTCCGCTCCTCATCGAGTCCTTCGCCCGGGTCAAATCGCGGGCCGTGCTGCTCATCGTGGGCGGGGTCAAGGCCGAGCACGACGCGGCGCGGGCGGCAGCCGAGAGGCTGGGCGCGGCCGGCCGGATCGCTTTCATCGAGAAGGTCGCCCCCCAGAAGGTGCCGCTCTACGTGGCGGCGAGCGACGTCCTCGTGTCGCCTCGCGTCAGCGGCACGAACACGCCGCTCAAAATCTACTCGTTTCTCAAGGCGGGGAAGCCGCTCGTCGCGACCCGGCTTTGGACGCACACCCAGGTCCTCGACGACGCGGAGTCCATCCTGGCCGATCCCGACCCGGCGAACTTCGCCGCCGGGCTGACGCTCGCCCTGGAATCGGGGGAGGCGCAAGCCCGGGCGCGCGAGGCGAAGCGGCGGGCCGACCGGGATTACACCTATCCCCGCTACCTGGAAAAGATCACGGAAGCGTTGAATAAGGCCGTCGGCCGCTGAAGAAATGCGGGCGTTCATCACGGGAGCCTCGGGTTTCATAGGAAGCCATCTGGCCGCCCACCTTGTCCGCGACGGGTGGCAAGTCGCGGCCCTGGTCCATGGCCGTTCGGTCGATTCGGCGGAGGGGATCGAGCGCGTCGAGGGCGACATCCGCGACGCCGCGCTCCTCACGGGCGCGATGAAGGGCACGGACGTCCTCTTCCACCTGGCCTCGGCGCTCGGCGCGTCGCGCCTCGGCGAGGAGGAGTTCCGGGCGATCAACGCTGGCGGAACGCGGGCCGCTCTCTCGGCGGCGCGCGAAGCGGGCGTTAAGCGCGTCGTCCATTTCAGCTCGGCCGGCGTCCTGGGCCACGTGGCCGAGGCGCGGGCCGCCGCCGAAGACCACGCCCTCGACCCGCGGGACGCCTATGACCGGACTAAGCTCGAGGGCGAGCGGATCGCCCTCGAATCCGCCGCGAAAGGAATGGACGTGGTGGTCATCCGGCCGGGCTGGGTCTACGGCCCCGGCGACCGGCGGACGCTCAAGCTGTTCCGGGCGGCCGCCCGGAGGCGCGTCCCCGTCGTCGGACGCGGACGCACGCTGCAGACGCCGGTCTTCATCGACGATCTGATCGACGGGACGCTTCGGGCCGCGGACCGAGGCCGCGCCGGAGAAATCTACAACTTGGCCGGCCCCGAGGTCCTCACCGTCAGGGAGATTGCGGCGATCGCCGCCGAAGCGGCCGGCGCGACGCCGATCCGGTTCGGCGTCCCCGCTCTTCCGACCAAAGCCGCGGCCTGGGCGCTGGGCAAGGCCTTCGGCGCGGTCGGCCGCGAGGCCCCGCTCAACCCCTCCCGGCTGGCCTTCTTCGTGCACCCCAAGCCGCTCGACATCCGCAAAGCCGCGACCGAGCTGGGCTATGCGCCCGCCTGGGATTTCCGCCGCGGCGCCGCCGCGGCCGTGGCCTGGTACCGAGCGCAGGGGTGGATGTGAATTGATTCCTCTGTCGCGCTTGTGCTAGATTACGATCAAATGCCCCAGGATTTTCCCGGCAGCACCCAGAAGGAGCTCCTCGACGGCGCGCGGTCGCCGGCCGCGAAATACCGCCGCCTGTTCGTCGGGAGGAAGGGCTTCTGGTTCCTGCTGAAATACGAATTCATCAGCATGTTCGTGGCGCCCTTCCCCGGCGCGCTCGGCTTCGTCCTCCGCAGGATCTTTTTCCCGCGGATTTTGAAGAACGTCGGCCGGGGCGTCGCTTTCGGGCGGAACATCACCCTCCGCCACCCGCACAAGATCGCGATCGGCGACAATGTCGCGATCGACGACAACGTCGTCCTGGACGCCAAGGGCGAAGCGAACGAAGGCTTGACGCTGGGGTCCAGCGTCTACATCGGGCGGAACACTTCCCTGAGCTGCAAGGAGGGATCGATCGCGGTCGGCGATTACGCCAACATCTCGGCAGACTGCAGCCTCCTCAGCGAGACGAGGATCACGCTCGGCCGCTACAGCTTCCTCGCGGGCGGCTGCTACCTCGTCGCCGGCGGCAACCACCCCGTGGCCGACACATCGAAGCCGATCATGTTCCAGCCGTCCGAAGCCAAGGGCGGAATCGCGATCGGCGAGGACGTCTGGCTCGGGGCGGGGGTCATCGTCCTCGACGGCGTCACCATCGGCCGCGGGGCGGTGGTCGGCGCGGGGTCGGTGGTCGCGGCCTCGCTGCCCGAATATGCGACGGCCGTCCCCAATCGCACGCTCCGGATCGGCGACCGGCGCGGGCTCGGCAAGTGATGGGTTTCCCGTCATCCCGAGCTTTGCGAGGGATCTCCCTCCAGCCTAAGAATTCGATGAGACGATGGGCGGGAATCGGTGACACGAACCCAATTCCAGAGAATTGGGATCGCGTCACCGAATCCCGTCAGTTCGTTGGTTTCGCATCACCTACGTCCGTATGTCTTCGGATTCAGCTAACCGACTAACCTTTTTCCTGCCTCCATGATAATTAAGTCATGGAGAACATTCGGCATGAAAAACCAGTATAAGATATTTTCCGCCCTCCTCGGCGCGGCGTTCGTCGTTGCGGCCGTCGTCCATCCGCCCGTTGCCATCCTGGCCGGCCAAGCCGCGCCGTCGCGGGTCATCCCCAACGATCCGTTCTTCAAATACCAGGCGAGCTTCCTGAATCCCGGCGGGACGATCGTCCTCGAGCGGACCTCGACCAAATCCTCGCCGGTGGCGTTCGACGCCGTCGCGGGCATCGACGCCGACGTCACCCGCGCCTGGGCGATCTCGACCGGCAGCCGCAAGGTCGTCGTGGCCCTCCTGGACGACGGCTTTTTCTACAATCACGAGGACCTGGCCGGCAACATCTGGGCCAATCCCGGCGAAACCGGCTTGGACGCCTCCGGGCATCCCAAGGAGACCAACGGGATCGACGACGACGGCAACGGATATGTCGACGACGTGATGGGATGGGACTTCGCCTTCGACGACCCCGACCCCGACTGCTACATCTTCGACGGAAGACGAATGGATCGCATCCAGCCTTATTGGCACAGCATCTCAGCCCTGGGCATCATCGGCGCGCGCGGGAACAACGGGATCGGCGTGGCGGGCATCAACTGGGACGTCTCGATGATGCTGCTCAAGATCGGCGCCCAAGGGGGGGCCGAATCGCAAAAGGAGCGCCCCGGACGCGCGGCCAAGGCCATCCGCTACGCGGCGGACAACGGCGCGCGGGTCATCAATTGGAGCGGATTCGTCAGCGATCCGACGCCCGCGGCGCTGGCTGAGCTCAAGGCGGCGATCGAGTACGCCGGCCGCAAGAACGTGTTGCTCGTCGTGGGCGCGGGCAATAACGGGCTGGACATCGACCGGCCCGAAAACGCGACGTACCCGGCCTGCTTCCCCGACGACAACATCCTGACCGTGGCCATGATCGATTTCCGGGGCGATCTCGTCCGCTACAAAGCCGGCGACCAATGGCTAGGCTCGAACTTCGGGGCGCGCAACGTCGACATCGCCGCCCTCGACGAGAACTTCTCGACGTTCCTCCAGGACGGGCGGAGCACCTACCGGTTGGCGGAAGGGACGTCGAACAGCGCCCCGGTCGTCACCGGCGTCGCCGCCTTGACCCTCTCGGTCCGGCCCGATTTGAGCGCCGTCGCCTTGAAGAAAATCCTCATGGACGGCGCGAGGCGCCTCCCCGCGCTTGAGGGCAAAGTCGCCTGCGGGGGGATGGTCAGCGCCTATGCGGCCCTGCGGGCGGCCGATCTCACCGCGCGATAGGCGTCACCAGAAAGATGTTCGCCGTGATCTCGTCGACCGCGAAGATGATCTTGTCCGCGGCCACGTCGATGAACCCGAAGGCCCGCGGATAGTTCAGGCTAAAGCGCTCGCGGCTCGAGAAGAACACCGCCCGGGCGGGGGCGCCGGGCTTGCCGGCCCGCGGATCGAACGTCCGGGCATAGAGGCCGCACCGGCCGCTCTCTTCGGAAAGATAATAGACGGTCCGCCCGTCCGGCGACCAACGCGGATTGCCGAGGTAACGGTCGCTCGCGGCGAGGGTCACGAGATCCTTCTCCTCGGCGGGCGCGGCGCCGATCGGCACGGCTTCGATCGCGACCCGGCCGTCCGGGAATCCCCGCTGGACGGCCGCCCACCTCCCGTCGGCCGACAAGCTGGCGTTGCCGAGAGCGTCCGCGCTCAGCTTGAGAACGGGCGTGTTCTCGCCCGTCTTGAGGCTCCGTTTCACGAGCCCCGCGGGCGTATCGACCAAGGCGAACGACGGATCGGGGAAGAAGTCGACCAGCTGACCGATCGCCCCCACGTCCGCGCCGGTCGTCGCTCCCGTGGGGACGAGCAGGGTCCGCCACGCGCCCTCGATGAAATCCCGGTAAGCGAAGAGGATTCCGTCGGGGCCGAACCGGGGCAGCTGGCCGAATTGCATGCCCTGGACCCGCAGGGGGAAGACCGTTTCCCGGCCGGTGTCGAGATCGCGGCGCCGGAGCTCGAGCCGGGCCCCCTGGAGACCGCCGAAGGCGGTGAAGACGAGGCGCTTCCCGTCGCGGCTGACCGCGGGATAGAACTTCTGCATCACGTCGGCCGTGAGCTTGTGGAAGTCCGCGCCGACGATCCCCTGGTCGGCGCGGGCCGAAACGCCCCAGACGTCCAAGGAGACGTTCGTCTGGGCGTAGGCGAAGCGGCCGTCCCGGGCATCGGAAAGCATGATTTTCATGCCCTGGCCGCTCGTGACCGCGACCGGCGGGCCCGTGATGGCATAGGTCTTCGGGTCGATGGCCGCCCGGAAGATGTTCACGCCCTCGATCGTCGTCCCGTAGACGTAGTAGACGCTCGTGCCGATCCACAGGGCGGGGTACTCGACCGCGGGGCTCTGGCCCAGATTGGCGAGGGCGCGGGTCCGGACGGGCTCGGCGCCGTCGACCGGGATCACCCACCAGTCGCTCGACGAGGCCGGGTCCGCATGGAGCGCTGCGCTGATCAGGATCGCTTTGCCGTCCGGGGACCAGATCGGGGTCGCGCCTTGGCTGAGGTAGCTGGTCAGGAACTCCGGATGGACCGGCATCGGCGCGCCGCCTTGGGCGGGCACGACATAGAGATTGAACAGCCGGGTGTCGAGGGAGGCCGGCAGGCTCACGAAGGCCAGGCGCGTGCCGTCGGGGGAGAAGCGGAGGCCGAGCCCGGACGCGTCCACGATCTTACGCGGCTCTCCCCCGAGGGCGTCGATGACGAAGATGCCGCCGCCGGCGCCATCGGCGCAGTAGGCGATCTTCGTCCCGTCGGCCGAAAAGGTGGGGGAATGCTCGTTGCAGGGCGTGTTCGTCAGCCGGAGCGGCTTCCCGCCCGAGACCTGCTGCACCCACAGCTCGAGGTTCCCGTCCCCCTCGCGGTCCGAGACGTAGGCCACCATCTTCCCGTCGGGCGAGAGCGCCGGCATGGCGGTGAACCCGGCGTCATAGGTGAGCCGGGTCGTCGCGTAGGCCGGCGCCGGGGCCGGCTTCCTCATGCGCGGCAGGAGGACGAAGATGACGGCAGCCAGGAGGAGGATCACGCCGCCAGCGGCGGCCGCCCAGAAGATCCCCGGACGCCGGCGGCCTCGTCCCCTCTGGGCGGAGGCCGCCGGCAGCTTCCCCGATTCCGACTCCTCCTTCAGGTCCTGGAGCGCAACCCGGAGGTCGGAGGCCGTCTGCCAGCGCCGGGCGGGATCCTTGCGCAGGCAGCGGACGAGAAGCCGCTCGATCTCGGCGG
>Ga0182019_10000798_pt1 | contig 15593 bp, 15 predicted proteins | sample 812E2MmetaG_FD_120483 | JGI IMG/M metagenome (GOLD analysis project Ga0182019, IMG submission 120483) | Permafrost microbial communities from Stordalen Mire, Sweden - 812E2M metaG | ecosystem: Environmental > Terrestrial > Soil > Wetlands > Permafrost | place: Sweden: Stordalen | collected...
GGACGGACGAACGATCGCTCGTCCGCCCCGGTTTATGTATTTTTTCGAGGCGAAACCTCGTAGAGCCGAGGTTTTGCCTCAGCCGTCAGATGGTTCCCCGTGCTTCGCTCGCGGTTGGCGCGGGCGCCGGCGCGGCTTCCTCCTTCGCGGGCTTGTCTGATCCTTCTTCCGAAGAAGAGGACTTTGACGATTCCGTGAAGTCGCCGAAGTTGAACACCGTCGCGAAATTGACCATCACACCCAGCGCCGTCGGCGTGCTGTGACCGTTGCTCAATTCCGCTCCAAGGAACAGCGTCGGCGTGAGAAGCAGCGTGACCTTCTTCGCCGGCATGAAGGCGAAGATCGGGCCGAGCACCCCGCCGGCTTCGGCGTAGGTGAACTTGCCCTGGTTCGTCATGCCGAGCGGTTCGTAGACCCCGCCAATGCGCATGCCGATGTGGTCGGAGAAGTACAGCATGAGTCCGCCTTCGGCGATACCGGAGAAGTACCACCGTTTCTTGGACCCGTCGTCATTCAGGACGGCGTTGCCGTTCTCGTCCGTCTTGACCGCGCCGGGAAGTCCCAGCCCGAGCTCAACGTAGAGCGACATCAGCTTGGAGACGTCGAGGGTCAGCCCGCCCGCGAGGAATCCGCCGGCGTACTTGGGGTGATTCACCGTGCTGAATTTGAGCTCCAGCATCGGATGAACCGCCATTCCGTACCGGCTGCACGTGTAGCTGTCCTTGAAGATCAAGGTCTTGGACGGGGTCGCCGGCTTCCCGACGCAGACGAAGTTCCGGTCCTTGTCCCTGCCTTCCATCGTGTTCGGCATGGTGCACTTGCAGTGGCCGTCGGGCAGGGTCTGCCCGTTCGAAAGCTCGCAAGCCGTCTTCGGCTTTTCCACGCAAACGAACGCGTCGCCCTGCTTACCTTCCGCCGTTCCCGGCTTCAGGCACTTGCAATGGCCGTCGGGCTGGATCTCTCCGCCCGAAAGCTCGCAAGCGGACTTCTCGTGAAGCTTGCAGACGAAGATGTTGTCCGCGAGCTTCTCATCGAAACCGGCGGGGCATTTGCAACCCTTGTCGGGAAGGATCTCTCCGCCCGACAGCTCGCAAGCCGTCTTCGGCCGTTCCACGCAAATGAAAGAACCGTAGTTGCTCTTCCCTTCCACCGTTCCCGGCTTCAGGCAATTGCAATGACTGTCGTTCTTGATCTCTCCGCCCGACAGCTCGCATGGCGTCTTTTCCGGCGGCGCAACGACTTGCACTACCTTCGGCGCGCGGTGCTTCTTCGGCTTGGCCGTCGTCCCAGCGCCCTTCTTGGCACTGGGATCGTCCACGCAGATGTCCGCCGCATTGCTCACGGTGCCCTTGGACCAGTTGTTGACCTTGCCCTCGGGACACTTGCAGCGCGGCGCGGTGTGCGGGTAGAGATACTTCCCGCCCGAAGCCACGCAGCCCTCGCGATTCGAGTTCTCGCTCGCGTCCGAGAGGAGGTCGTCCGCGTACGCGCGCGGAGCGGCCAAAACGACCGATGCCATGATTGCGAACAACAGATACTTCAGGGTCTTCTCCATCGCGTTCTCCTTTTCCTTCGTGAGTTTTCTTCGGTCAAGGTACGACACAGTCGCCGTTCCATCTGACCGTTATTCCGAATTCGCTTCGACTGTGAAGTGGCGCGACAGGCGACACAATAGAAAAGGAGGGATCTCTATAGATCGTTTGTCACGCCGCTTCAAAGCTGAAACTTTTTTTGATTTTCAAAGAAGTTCTGTCGGCGCGCGCGGAAAAGTATCCGCGCGCGCCGACAGGTTTTGTGTTTCGCCTACGGTTTCTTGTGGCAGCTTGGCGTGGGATGCGCGTCCCGCTTTGGCGCCGCCGGTTGGCAGTCGCCGCAGAAATCCGCGCCAACGCACTTGCCTTCAAAGAACGCCCAGTCCCCCGCCATCTTCCAAAGGAGCTGAATGCCGTCCTCGGTCACCGTTTGCGCGTCGCACTGGGCGCACTTGTCCGGCTTGGGTGCCGGCGAAACCGTTTGCGCCGCGGGTTGTACCGGAGGCGGCGGGATCAGCCCTTTCACCTGGTTCGGCAAGTCGCCGACCTTGACCATCACATGGCGCAGGTCGCGAAGGATCAGGTTCTGCTTCACCAGATTGCGATGGCCCAGGGCGATCGAACCCGCGATGCCCAAGAGCAGAACTCCGAAGGCGGCCCAGGACAGCCACTTCTCGATGAGCTCTTTCGGTTTGCCGGTCTTCGCGGCCGCGGGCTTGTCCGCTGCAATGGGAATGGTCGGCTCGTCCGGCGCTTCCGCGTCGGGCGCGCCGTTCGCCGCTGCCGCTCCCTTTCCCTTCTTCGGAGCGAGCTCGGCCCGCAATTGCGCCAAGAGCTGGGCGCGTTCCTCCTTCCGGTGCCTTATGTAGCGCTTGCGCGCCGCAAGCAAGCCGAGAATCACGACGACTCCCGCGACGATCCAATGCCAGGTTTCTGGATGCATGCGATTCCTCCTTCTTTTCTCGAAATCATTTGTGAACCAAGACGGCCGATGCCGCCTCACGCCAACTTCGGGAACGTACCCGAGCAAGCGCTTGCCGTGTCGTTGGAACTCCCGCCAACAGCCCGGCAAACTCTTGTCTGAATTAATTCTCTTGGCGCATTTCTTTGTCGCGGCTCCGGTACTCCCTCGACGTACATAATGGTACGTCTTGGTTCGTTCCTCGCCGCTCCTCGAACTGCGCACAAGCGAATTAATTCATAGGAAACTTCCCTATTTCTAACTATTTGACGACAATTTTCACCCGAAACCGAATACCGCAACTTAGCACAAAAAATTTAAAATGTCAAGGTTATTCGGGCGCCGGCGCTTAAAAAACGAAAAATACGGCTTTTTGCCGTATTTTATGGGCTATTTATTATAAATGGAATTTTAGACGAAGGTCGGTGGGTGTTCAACCAGATATCGGCGCGATTTGTCGGTCAAAAGCACGTAACCGATGGCGAGGAACATTCCGACGACGAAACCGATGAAGCCGTTCGCCAGAATGTTCGGCTTGACCGGGAAATTGGACACGAGCGGGTCGTCCACGAGCTTGATCTGCAGGCCGGATCCGCCGACGTAACCGCTCCCCTCGGTGGTCATCACGTAGGCGATGGCGCGGGCGATCTCCGTGGCCTGGTCCTTGTCGGTGTGATAGACGGTGATGTTCAAAAGGCCGGAACCCTGCTCGACGCGGACCGAGACCATCTGTCCCCATTTTTTCCGGCGCTTGGCGTCGTTATCGGGAAAGTACGACGCGTCGATATTGTACTTCGAGGCCAAAACGCGGTTGAAAAAATCGGTCGTGTAAACGATCTGCGCGAGATTCCCGCCGACGGAGGCCGAAGCGCGGATCGCCGTGTACGGATCGTAATTCAGCGCCGCCGGCTGAATGATGAGGAGGCGGATGGAAGACGAGTACTGGAGCGGTTCGATGAAAGAGACGCCGCAGGCCAAAACCAAAAGCAACGAAGAAACCAGGGCGATCAGTTTCCATTTTCCCAGGATGATCTTTCCGTAATGCGGATTGGCCGGCATATTATTTGGAGGGCGGACCCAGGGTCACGGATGTTTTTATCTGGCTCCCGGCGCGCATGACCGTAAGCTCCAGCTTCGCGCCCGGATCGTACTCGCTTATTAGTTCGGCGAGCGGAGTCGCTTTTTCTATTCTATCACGTTCCACGGCGATAATCACGTCGCCTTCGCGGAGCCCCGCGGCCTCGGCCGGCGATCCGGCGGCGACGGCGCGGTTCTTTCCGCCGCTCGTGATAAGCGCGCCCGCGGACGCGAGTCCGGCCGCGGGCGATGCCGCGGCGTCTGCGAGCGAAAGATAACGCGCGCCCAAGACCGGCCGGATGATCTTCCGGTCGCGGAACAGGCCGTCGAGCGCGCCCGTGAAATACGGCGCCGGCACGGCCGCGCCGGCGCCCGCGTAAACGGCGACGACTTTTCCCGACGGATCGATGACCGGCGCGCCGGGGGGCGGATTGGCGTCGGCGAGCATGAGACGGCGCGATAATTTTTCCGACGACTCGACGAGGTCGGCGCGGGCGGAAACGGGCAGCTCGCGCACGGCCAAGACGGGGTAAGCGCCGAGGCCGTCGCCCGTCGGCGCGTAAACCGTTTCGCCGGGCGAAAGCGCGGTATCGTCGCCGAACGCCGCGACCGCGAGATGATCGAGTTCCAGGCGGACGAAGGCGAGCCCGGTCGCGTCGTCCTTAACCACGGCGGAAAGCGGAACGGTCGCGGAAACGTTGTCGGCAAAAACCGCGACAAGCTGGTTCGGTCCCGCGAAAACGCCCGCCGCGCTCATGACCCAGCCGTCGGAGGTCAGCGTCACGCCTTCGCCGGCGAGGTCCGACGGCAAAAATACCCCGTCCAATCCCGTACCCGGCCGGGCGCGGTAAAAACGAACCGTATCGCGTTGCGTTTCCCCGACGGCGCCCAAGTCGGCGCTGCTTTTCGCCGGCTCCGCGGCGGGCGCGTTCTGATTTCCGACGATGACGACCTCGGAATTCGAGGTCGCGGAACGAACGATGACGGCCGCGCCGGCCGCGCCGGCCGCGACCGCGAGCCCGACGATGACCAAAAAATTCACCAGATTTTTTCCGAAATTATTTTCCATATGCGATTTGCGATTGCCGTTAGCCGGAAACTAGCTCCAGCGCGAAGTTCCCAAAAGCGCGGCCGCCGCCAAAACGGCGGTGTAAGCCGCGCGCTTCAGTTCGCGCCCGCCCGCGCCCCGCGTTATTCCGATGAGCGTGTAAGTGATCGTCGCGAGGATCCCGGCGCTTACCCAGTAAGAGAACGGGAAAAAATAAAGCGCCAGGAAACCTTCGGAAACGACGACGGCGAAAGCGGCGGCCGAGGCGAGCGTCGGCGCCGGGGAAAGCGTGTAAAGGACGAAGGCGAGAAGGACGCTCACGCCCGCGAAGATCAAGAACGCCGCGTACTGGTTGAAATTCAAAAAAACCGCGGCCGCCAAAAGCCCCGCCCCGGTGAAAAAAATGATGAGAAGGACGCTCCACTCCGAGATGGCGCGCAGGAGATCGGTGTAATAATTTTCCGCGACCGCTGCGGGGAGCTGTTTTACCAGCACGAAGAAAAGAAAAGCCGTGACAAGGGAGATCGCGATCCGCAAAACGTCCTCCTCGACGAAAACCATCGCGAAAAAAGAGCTGGCCGCGAGGAGAGCCGGCAAAATTTCCGGCGCGATCGGCTGGCGTTTCCTGAACGCGAAAACCGCGAGCGTGCCGCTCGCGGCCGCGGCGAGTCCGATGATAGTAAAAAAACTTATCGCGAACCGCGCCGGCGCGACCGACGCGAGCAGAAAAGCCCCGAAAAGCGCGAGGCTGGCGAGATACGGAATTATTTTTCGGAATAATTTCATTGGCTTTGGAAAGGGGCCGCCGTTTTTAACCATTGATCCGCCTCGGCCGCCGCTTTAAGCTCGTTCCAAATTTTTTCCGCGCCCGTCCCTCCGTTCAGGGCCGCGGCGTAAGCGGTCAGTTTCGAGACCAGCGCGAAGTGCGCGTCGCGGTCGGCGGCCGGCACGCGCAAAGCCAAGAGGCGATCGCGGGCGGCGAGCGCGGAAGCGGCGTCGTTCGCTTTGAGTCCGGCGAGGGCCGCGACGGCCGCGGCCTCGTAATCGGCCGTTGTCACGGCCGGCGCGCCGGTTTCCGCGAACGCGGCGGCGAGCGGCTTTGACCCGGCCGCCGGCGCCGGTTTCGATTTCAGGAACAGGAAAAGCGAGGCGGTCAAAAGCAGGCCGAGGGCGGGGAAAATTATGTACGAACGGGTTAAGAATTTCAGATGCGTGATCGTTTAACGGTTAGCGGTTCGTTTTTTCCAGGTAATCGGAAAGGATGACGTTTCCGGCCGTGGCCACGGGGATCGCCAAGAGGCCGCCGGCGATGCCGCCGACGGTGAAGCCGACGGCGAGCGCCAGGATCGCCATGATCGGATTAAGGCCGGTCGCCTTCTGCATGATCTTCGGAACCAGGATCATGTTTTCAAGGCGATGAATGAGCGCGTACCAGATCAAAATTATTATTCCCTTGGTCGGAGAATCGGCGAAGGCGAAAACGAACGCCGGAACGACCGCCACGACCGGTCCGAGGTATGGCACGGCTTCCGAAAGGCCGGCGACGACCGAAAGAAGCAGGGCGTATTTGACGCCGAAGACGGCCAAGCCGAGATACGTCAGGAGCCCGATGCCCACCATTAAAATGAGTTCGCCCAAAAGCCATTGGCCGATCTTTTTCTGGACCTTGCCGGTCAGGTCGAAGATCGTTTCATGATAGCGCTTGGGCGTGACCGCGACGGCCATATCGCGGATGCGGTTCCGATCGACGACCATGAAAAAAGAAACGACCAGGATGATGAAGAAGGAAACGATGCCGGAAAACACGTTGGAGACGGTGGAGAACAAGCCGCCGAACCAATCGCTCGCCGCCGCGTTGACCGCGTTAACGCTCTGGTCGAAGCTGGCCTCAAAACCGTAACGCGCGCTCACCGACTGCAAACTGTAAAAACCCGAAACCGCCTTGGTCCAAATGGCGCCGAAGCTGTGCAAAAGGCCGCCCCATTCTTCGATCGCGAGCGGCACGAAAAGCAATATCAAAACGCCCAGGAGTGAGAAGAAGACGACGTACACGGCAAGGACGGTGAATGAGCGCGGGATCTTCCTTTTTTCCAAAACATCGGCGATCGGCTCGATCGCGAGCGCGAGCAGAATGGAAACCAAAAGCGCGCCGACCAAATTGCGGAAAAGATAAACGAAAAACACTCCGATCACGACCAAAACAAAACGGAGCATCGAGCCGGTCGTAATGGAAATCACCTGTTTTTCCGAGGGCATATATTTATCACATTATATGCGTTTTTGGGGTGCGCGGTCAACGGATCAAAAACAACGCCAAAGAAGCGGAAAACATGGCTCCCGTGGCGATCCAGCCGACGGTATTGGCGAGCGGACCGTTCGCGCGGCGGCCCATTATTTTTTTGCTGCCCGCGATAAGCATGATGAGCGTCATGAGCACGGGCGCGATCACTCCGTTCAAGGCCGCCGCGTAATAGAGCATGCGAAAGGGCGGGATCTTCGTGAAGTTCACGAGCAATCCGACCAGGGTGGCGATGGTGATGACGCCGTAAAATCCGTGAGCGTCCTTGAACTTACGGTACAGGCCCGACCTCCAGCCCAAAGTTTCGGCAACGGCGTAGGAAACCGAACCCGCGAGCACGGGCACGGCCAGGAGCCCCGTGCCGACGACGCCGAGCGCGAAGATGAACGAAGCGAAAGCTCCGGCGAGCGGACGGAGCGCGGCCGCGGCTTCGGTCGCGGTGCCGACGCTCAAAATACCGGCGCGGCCCAAGGTCGAGGCGGTCGTGGCGATGATGAAGAACGTGATGATGTTAGAAAAGATCATGCCGGCCGCGGTGTCAAAACGCATTTTCTTAAGATCGTTGTTCGTCACTTTGGGAACGCCTTCGTCCATGCCCTTAAGTTTTCCGTCGACTATCTCCTCTTCGTTCTCTTCGCTCGCCTGCCAGAAAAAAAGATACGGCGAAATGGTCGTGCCCATGATCGCGACGAGATTGAAAAAATAATCGCGCGAAACGACGATGGTGGGTATCAGGGTCGAGCGCAGAATTTGCGGCCAGTCCTGTTTCACGACGAAAGCGGTGACGACGTAGGCCAAAAGCGACAAGGTCAGATATTTCAAATACCGCGCGTAAACTTTGTAAGAAACGAAGATCTCCAGAACGAGGATGAGGACGGCCATGCCGACGAGCCAGACGACGAACGGGCCGCCGAACACCAATCCTGCCGACGAGGCCATCGCTCCCAGGTCCGCGCCGATGTTCACGGTGTTCGCGAAAAGAAGCAGCGCGACGGCGCCGAAAAGCACCGGCCGGCCGTAGCGCGTCTTCACGACCGCGGCGAGTCCCCTTCCCGTCACGAGTCCGATCCGGCCGCACATTTCCTGAATGCCGATCATGAGCGGGGTCGCGAAGAGCGCGATCCAGAGCTGGGCGTAGCCGAACATGGCGCCGGTCTGCGAATAGGTGGCGATGCCCGACGGGTCGTCGTCGGCCGAGCCGGTGATGAACCCCGGCCCGAGGCGCTTTAAAAATTTCGTTATCTTAAACACGCTTTGATTATACCAGAAATTAAAAACTCCGGAGCCGAACGGTCGGCCCCGGAGCGATGATGCGAATGCCAAGATATCCATTCCTCCATGCTAACCCGCCCTTCCCCCTCCTGGCTATTTTCGCGTATGGACGCTACTCGGCCACCCCCTGCTTTTGCCTGTAGACGGCCCGCAAGGTAACGTAGATCGTCGCGAAGCGGCCGACATAGCTGTTGGGAAACCTCAACGCGCCCCTTAACGCTTCTTCCATGCTGCGCCTCGGCGTCACTTCCAGATAATTGGGCATGAGCTCTTCGAGCGCTGAGAGATCGTTCAGCATCTCGTCCGTGCCGGTCGCTTCTTCAAGCGACGAAAGGCATAGGCGATACTGATGGTATCTGATGAACGTCTCGAAAAGCAGGGGCCGGTTTTGGGACAGCGTCGCGCGCAACGCCGAGAGATCCCTTCCGGACGCGGATCGTTCCCGGTTGCGAAGAACGCGATCAAGCCGCTCTAGAAAGGCGATGACGACCTTGTCATGGTGCGGAACGCCGAACCCGACCGTCTGAGCGCCAAGAACCGACAACAGCAATGCGACCAGCTCCGGGTTCGCATCCAGCATTTCTATCGCATAGTGCGGTTCTTCTTGGTCGGTCTTGAGGAACTTCTGAACCAGCATCGCGACGGCTTTTTCATGCAGCTGCAGGTATCCGCAACCCGCGTAGCAAGGATGGCCTTCGTGCCCTTCGTGGCGCCCGACCGTTCCGTGGATCAAGGCGATGAGATGCATGACCGCCCGCGGTTCAAAAGCCAACGCGCCGTCAAAGATCCCGTGCAGCATCCCAAGCGCCCAGTCAAAATGCCGGTTTTCCCGCCAGCGATCGAACCATCGTTCCCAGCTCATGGCCCGGTTCAGGAAAAAAGGAACAACCCCTTCAGCCTCGCTCATCTCTCGGAGTGTTGTCATGGTGCGTCTCCTCATTTTTACTATGCCGCCACATTGGGTCGGCACCAAAACCTTCGCACAATTGTTTTTTAGAGTCAAATAAAAAAATCCGGGACCGATCAGTCGATCGATCCCGTCGTATTGAGTTCGCTCACGCGCGGCGCGCCCCTTTGAGCGCGCGAAGGCGGTACCAGGCGACCGCCGCCGGCGACTGGCCTTGGCGCCTTGCCTCGCTCGCGAGATGCAACGCTTCTCCAAGGTCTTCGAACGGCGCGGCATTTTCATTCAAACGCCCGCCCGAATCGAAATCCCTTCGCGTCGTCGGGCCGTGCTTTCCGAGCAGATTCATCACCTCTTTGCCGTAGGCGAAGATCACGACGAACGACCGGTTGCGTTTTCTCCGGAACGCGTCAAGATCGCTCTCGTTCTCGGCGATCTCCATGCGGATCCGTCCGACGCCGACGGCGGCGTTCTTCAAAACCCGGCGGCCGTCCGCAAAACGTCCGGCGATGAAGCGCGCTTCGCCAAGGCTTGGGATCGGGACAAGCCCGTTCGTTTCAAGATTCTCGGCGTCGCCGCTCATGTCGGTTTCGACCGGTCCGAAGAACAGGAGCCGCTCATTCGTCCTCGCGGTAACGACATACCCATCGACCATTTTCATTTGATCCCCTCCAGTTCCAGTTGCGGGTCGCGTTCGGGCGGTTTCGCGTCCGGAAGACTGACGATCTCTGAGATGAATTCGCCGCCGTCCCCGCGCAGGTATTGCGTCCGCCGTTTAAAGAAATCGGATTGACTCAAGGTCTGCGAAACGCCGTTCACGTTCAATCCCGTTCGCGCGGCGATTTCCCGAGCCGTGGCTTTTCCTCCCAATTCAACGAGCGCCTGAAAGATCGTCTGCTGACGATTCGTCCTTTTGTTCATCTCGCCTCCTTGCGATGAAATTACCCTTCTCCGCTCCGTCTGTCAAACTCGGGATCGGAAAAATATGATCGTCGCTGATTGCCGCGGCCGATGCTATAATTGAATCGCATCCGTATGACGAAGTTTCTCCGCTATCTCCTCGTCGCGTCGCTTTTCGTGCTCGCGCTCGCCGTCATGAGCAACAGTTTTGATCTTGACCTGGGCTGGCACCTCCGGTTCGGCCAGGCCTTTTGGAATACCGGCGCGATCCCTTTTTTGAATTCAAGCACCTGGACCTTTGCCGGCCGGCCGTGGGTGAATCACGAGTGGGGCGGCGACCTCCTCGTCTGGAAGATCTATTCGAGCGCCGGCTATTTCGCGCTCCTGATCATAATGTCGGCGTCGATCACGGCCGCTTTCCTTTTTATTCACCGCGCCTTAAAACAAAAACTCACGGTCTTCGCCCTCGTCGCGTCGCTTGCGGGCGTCTGGTTCACGGAACAGACGCTTGTCATGCGCCTCGCCATGCTGACGCCGCTTTTTTTGACGCTAACGATCTTCATCCTTGAACGCGCCGGATCAAAAAAAACGATCGTCTTCCTGCCGCCGCTTCTATATATATGGTCGATCCTTCACGGCAGCTGGATCCTGGGTTTCATAACGGCCGCGATCTACGCCGCCGGCCTGCTCGCTGAAAACGTTCTGGGAAACCGTTTCCCTTGGCGAATTTCAAAACCTAAAGATCGGCGGCCGTTCCGGAACATCGTCATTGCCGCGGCCGTTGCCGCGCCGCTCCCCCTCCTGAATCCTTACGGCTTCGGAGTGTATCGCGAGGTCGCGAGTTATTTTACGAACGTTTTTTATCGGCAATTCATCATCGAGTGGCTGCCGATCTACGCGCCGCCGGTTTACGCGCGCTCGCTCGTCGCGGCCGGCGCCCTGCTCGTCCTGTTTTGTTTCGCGTGGAAAAGCCGCCGGCTCTCGCTTCCGCAGATCCTGCTTTTTTGCGCCCTGTTTTTCGCGGGCGTGACCGCGAAACGGAACATGATCCTTTTGGTCCTGGTCTCGGTCCCGCTCGTCGCCGCTTTTGCGGAATCGGCGTTAAAGCGCGCCGCGGAAAAGATCGGCCGCGACGCTTGGAAAGTTTACGAACGGACGGCGATCGCCTTCGGCTGCGTCGGACTGTTCCTCGCTCTCTTGCTGAACGGGCTCACCGTCCGCTTTTCCAAGGACGTTTGGTCCGACGATGCCCTCCTCGCCCTTAATCGCGTGCCCGCGGCCGCAATTCGCTTTCTCGCTCATGAAGACAACGCCCCGCAATTCGTTTTCAATTATTTCAACTGGGGCGGCGCCCTGGTTTGGATGGATCCCGGCGCCAAGATCTTCCTGGACGGGAGCGGTACGGTCACGTGGCGCCGAAACGGCAATGAAACCATCTTTGAGGAATATCTTTCAATTTTTAACGAACCGGGCGGACTTGCGAAGCTCGCCGCCGGTCCGGCGCAATACGCCATTCTGCCGAATTCGCCCGCTTCGGCGCTCGGCCGCGATCTTGACCGCTCGGCACAGTGGCAGCGCGTCTACGCCGATAGCATGGCGGTCGTTTGGGAACGGCTGAAATAAAAAAACCGCGGCCAAGCGGTTGCCGGCGGGCGCCGTTATTTGCCCGCCAGATCATCGATCAAATTTCCGCGGACAACGGCGTCCGACACCCGAAGCGTTGCCGACTGCTCGTCATAGAGCGCCTGGCACTCTTTGAGCGGAACCGGCTGCCGCGTGTCGGCAGTTAAGCAGCTTCCGTTCGCGAAATCCCCGTCGGCCGAAGCCGCGTAATCGACTTTTCCGCCCAGGATGGCGCTGATGCCGCCGGTTCCGCTTTTGCGATCCACGACCACCGGCGACGCGGTTTTGAGCAGGTCTTGGCCGAGTACGCTCCGCGGCGGCGCGAGCCCCAAAAGATCCGCCACGGTCGGGTAAACGTCAATATGGCTTCCCGGGGTCGTTTTTTCCCCGGCCAGTCCGGTGCCGGGCGCCAGAATGATCAGCGGCACCCGGTTCCCGTTCAGGTCGCCGATGCCGTCCGTTTCGGTTCCCAGCGCGTTGCTGATCCCGGTATGGCTTCCATGATCGCCGAAAATAACAATGACGGAATCGCCGTAAATATCCGACTGCTTAAGCCGGTCAATGAATTCGCCCAGCGCCGCGTCGGCGTAATGCAAGCTTTGCAGGTATTGCGTTTGCGTATCGTTTAAGCCGCTCGCGGACGGAATGGCGAGAGTCCGCAGGTCGTTAGGCAGGATGAACGGCGTGTGAGAACTCAAGGTGATGAGCGTCGCCATGAACGGCTGCGGCAGAGCTTCGATCTTCGGGACCGTTTGTTTGAAAAAATCCTCGTCGCCCAAGCCGGTGATGCCGATCTTTCTCGCGGAGGTATACGCATCCTCCATGAACAGCGTTTGGTAGCCGAGGTTGGGATAAATGTTCGCGCGATTCCAAAACGTCGGCGCGTCGCCGTGGAAGACGAAGGTCCGGTATCCGTTCGCGTCAAGGAATTTCGGCAGGGCCGAATACTTGTTTTGCGCGTCGGAGACGAACGCGACGCTGTCCGGCAGCGGATACAGCGAATTAAGCGTTGAAAATTCCGCGTCGGCCGTATTCCCCATGCCGACCTGGGCGTAATAATCGGAAAAATACAAACCGTCTTTCGCGAGCGCATTCAAGTTCGGCGTAATTTCCGCGCCGCCGATCTTGGCGTTCACGACGGCGTTCTCGAGCGATTCAACCTGGATGAAAATAAGATTGCGGCCTTTCGCCGCGCCGAAATATTTTCCGGCCGCGGCCGGAGCCGGCCGGGCCGCGGCCCATTCTTTGACGAACGCCTTGTCCGCGGCCGTCACTTTTCCGCTCGCAAGCGCGCGCTTGACCGCGTCTTCCAAAAAATAATTCACCACCCCCATCTTCCCCACGACCCCGTTCAAATCGTACATCTGGCTGTACAAGCGGGAATCGTTTCCCCACTCGCGCTTCTCGGCCGCGAGCAAGGTCGTATAGCCGCCGAAAACCGACGCCAAAACCAGCAACCCGACCGCCGCGGCCTCGCCGATCGTGAGGACTGCCGTAACGGATTTTGCGCGATACGCGAGAATGGCGGCCGAAAGCGCCAAGAACAAATTCCCTAAAAATAAAATGAGTCTGGGCTTGACCAAACGGATCGCGGTCCCGATCGCCGCGCCCGAATCTCCCGCCATTTTTAAGGACGAGATCTGCAAAAATCCTCCCGAATAAGAAAAAAACAGATATTCTGCGATCAGGATGACGGAAACGAGGGCCGAAATCGTAATAAGATACGCATAACGCCAGCGTTTCCGCAGAAAAGCGGCCGGCCCGTATATCAGCATGCCGAGCGCGAACGACGACGCGTACAGCCGAAAATACGTTTCGGGCGCGATATGAAGCCATTCGTTAAACGCGGTATTTTGCCCAACAAGCGCGAGCGCCAAAACGATCGGCAGAAAGACGGCCGCCAAACACCTTTTCCCCGATCTTATAACGCGCAACTTTGCCGCTATTACGGTTTTCTTCATATCTAGGATTAATAATACGACATTTTCGCCGTTCTGTGTTTGCGGCGGCGATCTCCTTAACCGGAGGCGCCCGAACCGGCTCGCAGAGGCCGTTACGAAACAGGGGGTATTTTCTCAAAACTGACCATAAAATACAAAACCCGCGGCGAAGCCGTAAGGCAACCGACGCGGGTTTACCCGCCGCTTAGGCGGGCGTTAACGTTGGATTATTTTGCTTTAAGGATGTTCAGCAAGGCCTGGCTCTTTGCCTCATCCGGTCCGATGACGCAGACATACGCCCCGGCGCGGAAACCGCAGACGCCGGCGCGGCCGGAGAGATCCTGCGTCGTGTCGGCGCCGTCCGGCGTTGCGCCGACGATCCAGTCGGTAGGCAAAATGCTGACCGCGACGAGATCGGCGATATTGTTCGCTTTCCATTCCGGGTGCGTCGCGGCGACGGTTTCTCCGACGTGAAAATACATGACCGGCGCGGCAAACCCGCCCCCGGCCGGCGGCTGAACGGTCGGGTTGGTAAAGCCGGCGGCGGTCAGGTCTTGCGCCGTCACGGCCGGAACGCCGGTCGGCGTGGCCGCGACCGCTTGCGGATGAAATAAACCGAATTTTGACATTCCGACGGCAAAAACCGCAATAATAACGATCGCGCCCCAAACCATGCGTTTTAAAAAAGTTCTCATAATTCAATCGACTAAATGCTTATTAAGCTATTATATAACAAATCGGCGAAAGACTAAAAATCTACTGATCGCTCACTCCGTTTCTCTGTCGGCAAAAACCACCAGCCGCTTGGAATATTGTTTGGCGAGCTTGTCCCACTTTCCGAAGCAGGTCACGAGGTTAAGGTGCGCTTTCCCGTCCGCGGAAGTGAAAACATCGGCGACATCCGCCGCCGCGTCGTACGCCCGGCTTCCGCGCACCGTGAAAAATATGATCGCTCCCCGGTCGTCCTGGACCGAGATCTTGTCGCCCGGCTTCAGCTTGCGCAAATTCGCGAACGCCGCTTTGGCGCCGTACCACCAATCGACGTGTCCGGCCATGACCGCGCTCCCCGTTTCCCCCGGCCTCGGCCCAAACCCGTACCAAGCGACGTCCATGGGATGCGCGGGCACGTCCATTGATCCGTCTTTTTTTAAACCAACCTTCTCGATCACCGCGTTCACGCCGATGCGGTAGATCTTGAGGCGCACGGGCAGGCCGACGTTTTCCGGCGAAACGGCGTCCGGCGCCGTCGCTATCCGCGCCGAAGAAATTTTATTTGCAGCCGCGTCCGCGGCCGGAAACGCAGGCACGCGAACGAAAAAAAGATCTCGCAACAGGAAAACGCTCAAGACCGCCAAAAGGACCGCGAACGCCTTCGGCGCCTGCGTCATTATCCGGATCCCGATCTTATCGCGGATATTTTTTTTAGATCTTTTCCCGGGCATACCCTATTAAAGAAGAGCCGTACGAACCACGTCCGGCTCTTCTTTATTGATTTCTCAAGGTGTCGCTACGCGGTCCGTTTCTTCCGAATGACGAAGACGGCGAGGAGCGTTACCGAGATTCCGAGCGTGACGGCCAGAAGGGCGAGAATGTTTCCCATGGGTGCGACGCCCGTGTTCGGCAATTTGGGAACGGCGCTCGCGACGACGACCGTCGCGATCGCGATGTCGCGGATGGTCAAGCCGTTCGCCGCTCCGGACGCGATGACGGTGTTCGTTGTCGTTTTCGCGAGGCGCGCCGTGCAGGTGTAGGTCCAAGTTTCCGAAGGATCAAGCTTGCCGTCGCCGTTCGCGTCGCCGGAAACGTATTTCACCGGAACGCATTTGTCGTCGGTCAAGACGACGTTGCTTAACGGAACCGTTCCCGGATCCGTCACTTTTTCGGTGTAAGTGACCATGCCGCCGCCGGCGGGCAAGGTGAGCGGGCTCGGGACCTTGGTCACGTGGATCAAAGGAGGCACGATCGGCGCGCCGACGACGACCGTCGCGCTCGCGATGTCGGTGGCGGAAAGGCCGTTGGCCCAGCCGGTCGCGACAA
>Ga0182019_10000799_pt1 | contig 15589 bp, 17 predicted proteins | sample 812E2MmetaG_FD_120483 | JGI IMG/M metagenome (GOLD analysis project Ga0182019, IMG submission 120483) | Permafrost microbial communities from Stordalen Mire, Sweden - 812E2M metaG | ecosystem: Environmental > Terrestrial > Soil > Wetlands > Permafrost | place: Sweden: Stordalen | collected...
ATGATGCCGCGGAGGTCCATTATTGTTTTCTCGAGTGAACGATAGGCCCACACGCCTTCTGAGATATCGTACGCGGTCGTGGGCTGGACGCCGAATATGAGATCGCTTCCGGCGAATATGTTCTTCCATTTCACATATGCATCCTTGACGTACAGCTGCGAGAGAGAGCTTCCGCTGACGCGGGAGGCGGTCGACGAGCTTCCGTTTTCAGAGGCGATCATGTTCCCCTCGAGCCGGAACCGCGCGGTGAACTTCTCCGAGATGTCGTTGTCGTATGTCAGGTAGATCCGGCGGATCTGGAACGCCTGGAAGTCCTTGCTTCCCGGGACTACCGTCTTGGAAAGCTTCGAGAAAGCTGTGTCTTTGGCCACATTATAGAAGTAGTCGCCGAAGACAAGGCCGGAGAACTTTCCCTGAGCACCCGCGAGGGCGACGCCAAGGACGGCGAGAGTGCACATGAGCATAGCAATGCGTTTCATACCACCTCTTGTAAATGGTTGATGGATAGGAAATAATTAAAGAGTAGCGTAATTGCGCGGCTGGATCGACCCCTGCGGATTCAAATATACAACCGGACCGTTACCCCAGTATTACCCGCGCGTTAAGAAATTGTTAAGGGACCCATTGATTCAGCGTTGACGACCGGAATTAGCAGGTTTTCATCTGCCAGCGCAAGAACAGCAGGGCCCCCGGTAGGCAGGGGTCAGGATCCGCCTGAGGGGCCCGTACTGTTCCCGGGGGCAAAGCCCACCGGTACCAAATCGATAGCAGGGGTGCCTCCGCCCACGCACATTGCCGAAGGCGGGAGAATATACAGACTGAAGATTACGCCGGTGTAAACGGGAGGTTAAGTTTGTGTTAATCCGGGGGGGAAAAAGGGAACCTGAACGGCATCACTCGAAACGGTCGCCGGGAGAAATCCTGTAGCCGCGGAGAAAGTCCCCGGCGGCCATCCGGTTTTTCCCCTCCTGCTGCAGTTCTTCGATCTCAATCGGATCATCTGCTGTTCCGACAAGGAGGGCGTCCTTCCTGACATCGACGATCCCGGGCATGATCCCGGGCGCGAGCGACTCCGTAGCGATGCGCACGCGGAAGAGCTTGAGGACTCTCCCATCGTGCGTCGTGAACGCGGCGGGAGAAGGGGAAAGCCCGCGTATATGGTTACGGATCTGTTCGGAGGGTGTATGCCAATTGATCCGGCAGTCCTCCTTGAATATCTTGGGCGCCGGGCTCGCGAGAGCCGGATCCTGAAGGCGGGGGACCGCTTTTCCCTGTTCAATGAGCCTCACAGTATGGAGGACAATCTCGGCCCCCACGTCGGCAAGCCTGTCGTGAAGCGTCCCCGCATCGTCGCCGGGGAGTATCGGGGTTCGCGCCTGAAGGAGCACGCTTCCCGTGTCGACGGACTCCTCCAGGAAAAACGTCGTTACTCCCGTTTCGACTTCACCGTTCATGATCGCGCGGTTGATAGGGGCGGCGCCGCGATAGCGGGGCAGGAGCGAGGCGTGGAGGTTAATCGAACCGAGGCGGGGTATACTGAACACCTCAGGGGGGAGTATCCGGTACGCGACGACGACGATAAGATCGGGATCCAGGGAACGGACTTCGCCGGCGAACGCCTGATCCTTCAATTTTTCCGGCTGCAGGACGTGGAGTCCGCGAGCAACCGCCAGCTCCTTCACGGGAGTGGGGCTCATCTTTCTCCCCCTCCCGCGGGGCCTGTCGGGACCCGTTACCACGGCAGGGATCGCGTACCCGTTCTCGGCGAGTATCGCGAGGCTGGGCACCGCAAAAGAAGCGGTGCCCATGAACATGATGCGGAGTATGGCCATGGGGGTTCCCCTAACGGGGGTCCGTGCCAGTCGCCGGCGGCGAGTTGCCGACGATCGGGTAATCGACGTCCACTTCCCCGCGTTCGAGCTTGTTCAACCTCCCGCGCAGGAGTTTTCTCCTCATCGCACCGAGGTGGTCGAGGAAGAGGACCCCGTTCAGATGGTCGATCTCGTGGAGTATCACCCTCCCCAGCAGACCTTCAGCCGAAACCTCCTGCACGTTAAAGCCGGTGTCGAGGTACCGAACCCGGATATTCTCTGCCCGGTTGACCTCTTCCCTGATGTCCGGGATGCTCAGGCACCCTTCCTCAATCGTCCATGTCCCTTCTTCGCTGAGGACCTCCGGATTGATCATGGCGATCGGGGGTACGCCGGGCGCTTCCTCGATCGCTCCCGCATCGACAACGATGACGCGGTGAAGCTCCCCGACCTGATTCGCCGCCAGTCCGATCCCGTTCGCTTTGCGCATTGTCTCAATCATATCGGCGGCGAGGACGGAAATCTCCTCCGCGGGTTTCCTCACAGGACGGGCTTTCTTCCGGAGGACGGATTGGCCGTAAATGTAGATGGGGAGGACGGACACAACGCTGTTCAAGGCTAGTGTTAACCAGTTTGCCCCGCCTGCGGCGGGACGCAAGGAACGCGCTTCATGGCGCCTGTGGCGCCATGACCTTGCAATGACTTTACCGGATGATCCTGGCAATGACTCTACTTCATGATCCTCGCAATGACTTTACCGGATGATCCTGCGGGCGCCTATAAAGCGGTCGCGGTAGTAAGAGCTCTCCATCGAGGAGATAGTCACTCCATACGAAACGCTCGCATGGGCGAACAGGTCGTCTTCGATGTAGACGCCGACGTGCGAAGGAGACTCCCCGGTCGTGTTGAAGAAGACCAGGTCGCCGAACCGGAGGCGATCCCGTCCTATTTCCGTCCCCTCCCTGTACTGATCGGAGGTCGAGCGCGGGAGCCGCAGGCGAAGCGCATTGCCGTACACCGCTTCCGTGAATGCGGAACAGTCCATCCCCCCCCTGTCGGCCCCGCCGTATTCGTACGGGACCCCCAGCAATGACACGATCTCCAGGAGAACATGGTCCCTGTTAAGCGCACCCGGTAGAGGCTCATCCTCCCAGGGGCGCGCCTTGATGGCACGTACGCCGCTGAGTTCCTTCGTCCGGGAAATCCCGCCGGCCCTCTCCGCGGGATATCCCGCCCGGAAGCGGGGAGAGGTGGATGCGCAGCCCGCCAGGCCTGCCGCGGCCAACGCCAGCGCAAACGCCGCCGGAAGCGCGGCACGGCGGCAGAGTTCACCGAGTGTTCTCATTCCCATCATCGACCCCCCGACATCCCCGGAGGGGGTTCACCCCAGGTATGCCCGCAATTGTTTGCTTCGGGATGCGTGACGCAGGCGGCGGATCGCTTTCTCCTTTATCTGCCGGACCCGCTCTCGGGTCAGTTTGAATTTTTCGCCGATCTCTTCCAATGTCAGCGAATGCTCGCGGCCGAGTCCAAAATAAAGGCGGATCACTTCGGCCTCCCGTTCGCTCAGCGTCGAGAGGGCACGCTCGACTTCCTTGCTGAGCGATTCTTTCATCAGTTCGTTATCGGGAGCAGGCTGTCGTTCGTCCTGGATCACGTCCAGAAGCCGGTTGTCCTCTCCCTGAGCAAACGGCGCATCCATGGAGAGGTGGCGGCCCGAGATCTTGAGCGTATCGGATACCTCGAACAGGGACATGTCGAGTTCTTCCGCAAGCTCGCTCGCACTTGGTTCGCGCTCAAACTCCTGTTCAAGCGAGCTGAACGCCTTCCCGATCTTGTTCAGCGCACCGACACGGTTGAGCGGGAGACGGACAATGCGGGATTGCTCGGCAAGGGCCTGGAGGATCGACTGGCGGATCCACCAGACCGCGTACGATATGAACTTGAATCCGCGCGTCTCATCGAACCGCTTGGCCGCCTTGATGAGTCCGAGGTTCCCCTCGTTGATCAGGTCGCCGAGGGAAAGCCCCTGGTTCTGATACTGCTTCGCCACGCTGACGACGAACCGGAGGTTCGCCTTGGTGAGTTTTTCGAGAGCCCGCTGGTCCCCCTTCTTGATCCTCTGGGCGAGCTCGATTTCTTCCTCGGATTTGAGGAGATCGACCTTGCCGATCTCCTGCAGATACTTGTCGAGAGACTGGCTCTCCCGATTCGTATACTGCTTGGTAATCTTCACCATTCACTCACCTTCCGCTATTCACTGATATCGATCCGATCTACAATTCCCACGATACTGGCATCAACCGGAGCCTCATCGACGGGGAGAGGGATCACCGCCTCGCGGGCGGTGATGTACATGATGGTCTCTCCCGCCCCCGCCCCGACGGTATCAACGGCAACAATGGGATCCCCGACATCGTTCCGCCGCCGGTCTATGGGCTGGATAAATTGCAGCTTGAACCCTTTCAGGTGCTCGTCTTTCCTGGTAGCCCAGACCGTCCCTATCACGCGCGCGAGGAACATCTCAGTCCGTCACGTCCAGCTTGTCTACGACCGCCATGATCACGGCATCAACGGGCTTGTTCTTCGTCTGAGCAGTCTGCCGGGCGGAGCTTCCGCTGCAGACCAGGACAACGTCCCCCACACCCGCCTGCACCGTGTCCACCGCAACGACGAAGGTCTCCCTGACACGGTACTGAAGGTCGATGTGCCTCACGATCTGGAACTTCATCCCGACAAGCTCTTCATCTTTCCGCGTCGCCCACACTGTGCCTACGACTTTTCCGAGTACCATGCGATCACCGTCCGAGTCCGTTGAGTATGTCCGACGCGTTTTTCCCCCGTGTGATCATCCGCGGAGAGATAAGCTTCAGCCCCTTTATACCCGCAAACTCCTTCCCCCGTCCGGTCAGCAGGGGCAGTCTGGCTTCGATGCAGAGCCCGGCAACAAGGAGATCCATCGGGCTGCGGCCGGGGTGCCTGGCGAACAACCTCCCGTAGCGTGGAGCGTTTTTCGGATTTAATCCGAGCAGCTTCATCGCCGACATCGCGTCTTCCGCCCACCTCCGCTCCACCGCTGTCCGCATTCCCGCAAATACCTCGATCGCCTGAAACACCGTCGTGTAGCAGAAAAAGAGCCCCATCGTCCTCCGTAGAATCGACGGGTGGTCCGCACCCCGCAGATGATCGAGGAGGACATCGCTGTGGACGACGAGTTTCGCCTCCCTCACTTCTTTCGCCCTTTCGTCCGCTGATGCCTCCCCCCACCGGTCGCCAGGACTCCTTCCGAAAGCAGGAAGGAGATCACGTTGGCCTGCGGTTCGAGCTGCAGGGCGGCGATCCGTTCCACCTCATCGATCGTGACATTCCTCCGGCCGAGCGCCGCAGCAATGACCGCCGGTATCAGACGGACGCGGACGCGCGATCCGGCATGCGCGCCCAGGCGGCGCAGCACCTCTCCCGGAACACCGATCTTCCCTTCCCCGTCGATCGACGATTCAAACTCAAACACTTCTTCTTCAGTCTTCATCCAGCACTCACCGCCGCAAGGAAGCTGGTCCCCGCCAGTGTGTTGGAAACTCCGAAATAATCGGCAACGGTCTTACCCACATCGGCAAATGTCTCCCGCGTCCCGAGACTGGCGCCACACGCGCCGCCGGGAGCATAGCACAGAAGCGGCACGTACTCGCGCGAATGGTCGGTGCTCGCGCTGACGGGATCATTCCCGTGATCGGCGGCAATTATCAGGAGGTCTCCTTTTTCAATCGTCGCGAGTATTCCGGGGAGACCCGCATCGAACCGCTCGAGCGCACCTGCAAAACCCCGCGGGTCGTTCCGGTGCCCGAACAGCGTGTCAAAATCCCCGAGGTTCGCAAAGATCAATCCGCGTCCGGTCCCCGAGGCGGCCCGGATGATCTCGGCAATGCCTTCTTCGTTCGTCTTCGAGTGATGCATCTCCGCCAGGCCTCGCCCATCGAAGAGATCATCCACCTTCCCCACCGACACGGTCCGTACGCCGGCCGCCTGAAGTACGTCCAGCAGTGTCTCCCCGCCGGGGGGGAGAGAAAAATCCTTCCTGTTCGTTGTCCGCGTGAACTCCTCTCTCCGGCCGGTGAACGGACGCGCAATAACCCGTCCGACCGCAAACTCCCCCGTGCAAACCTCTGTCCGGGTCTTTGCGCAGATATCGTACAGCCGGGGGAGCGGGATTATTTCCTCGTGAGCGGCGATCTGAAACACCGAATCCGCCGACGTGTACACGATCGGGAAGCCGGTTCTCAGATGCTCGTCCCCCAGGTCCCGCATGATGGCCGTCCCCGAAGCGGTCCTGTTTCCGAGAAACCCCCGGCAGCCGGTCACAGAGAGGAACCGATCCATCAGGCCGCCGGGAAACCCGGAAGGGAACGTGGGGAACGCCTTCTCGACGATCAAGCCGGCAATCTCCCAGTGGCCGGTTGTACTGTCCTTCCCCTTTGAGCGCTCAGCCATCCGTCCGAAGTTGGCCGCCGGACGGGGCGCAGGCTCTACTCCCCGAATGGGCGCAATGTTCCCCAGCCCGAGGCGGGCCAGCGTCGGAAGCCGCAGCCCGCCTGTCACGCGGGCGATGTTCGCGAGCGTATTGCTTCCCGTATCGCCGTAGAGAGAGGCGTCAGGGAGCTCTCCGCAGCCCACACCGTCCAGGATTATGAGAACGATCTTCTTCGTGGTGAATCGGGTACAAGACGTGAAAACTTGGGGATCTCCCCCCGCCCGGGCGGAAAGAGATCCCCGATGACATCTTCTTGAGAGGGACCCCTCAAGCGTAGACCTGTTTTTCGTTGCACTTACAGACCTGAACCCTGTGTTCGTTGAATTTCCAGCTCGAGCCGGCTTTGGAGCGCTCCGAGGAGACCATCAGGATAGGCTGAAAGATTGCGCCACAGACCGGGCACTTGGAGCCTTTTATCTGAGCGGCCTTCGTGGCCTTGTCCGCAAACGATTGCTGTTTTGCCATTTCTTAGCCTTTCGATATGCTGTTAATACACCCGTACGAGGTTTCCCCCGTGTTCCAGCGCTTTGCCGAGGACCTGAGACGTCCCGGCAACGAGGTCGTCCGTTCCCATTCCTTCGCTCAGTCCACACACCCCCGCGCTTACCGTGACGGAAAAACTCCGCTTCCCCACAACCATGACATGACTCGATACCGCCTTGCGCATCTTTTCCGCCCAGAGATACGCGTCGCTGGCGGCCGTGTTGACGAGCAGCACGCCGAGACGGTCATCTTCAAGACGCCCGACCGCGTCATACGGGCGTATGTTCGCGCGGAGGATTTTTACCGCTTCGTTGAGTATGGCGTCACATCCCTCCCGGCCGTACCGTGCGAGGTGCTCGCCCATGCCGTCGACCGCAATCGATACGGACGCAAGCTCCGCGGCGAAATCGGCCGCCCTGCGGACTTCCTCTTCGACTTTCCGCAGAAAAAACTTCCTCGTCAGCGACCCCGTGAGCTGGTCGACGTGGACGAACTCCTTCGCCAGGTTGTTCATATACAGGACTTCGAGCGAACCGGCCGCGTTCTCGACGAGCCGGTACATCGTCTCGACTTCGTTTCCCGAGAATTGTCCGGGGGACTTGCTTTCCAGCGTCATCGCGCCGTAACACCTGTTCATCGAGCTGATCGGGATGCAGACAAACGATCCCTGCTTCCCGATATTCTCAGATGCGTGGAACCGGAATCGCGGCTCCGCGGACATATCGGCGACCGTCACGACCCGGTTTGTCGCGATCGCGCAGCCGACGATGCTCCCCTCGTCCTCGATGAGCTGGTCGGGGGCGGCATACGGCTCCCCCATCCTGTTGACCACTTTCTGGAGGCTCCAGCCGCGCCGCTCGTCGGCGTACATTGCCACGGTGAGGAAATCCCAGTTCGCCAGGCGGCGGGCTTCTTCCGCGAGCGCCGTCAGAATAGTTTGTTCGCCCGGCTCGGAGCGGACACGATCCTGCATACGGCGTATGGAGGAAAGAAGTTCCGAGTCAAGGAGCAGGTCGTATTTGTCCGTGTAGCTCTTGATCAGAGCCGAGACGAGCTTCGTGAACCTTCCGAGAAGCTCCAGCGTCTCCTGTCCGAATGCATCTTCCGCTTTGCTGTCCGCGACGATCGTGCCGACCGGAAGTATCCCCTTGGCGCGGTCCATGAAAAAGACCGGGACGACGAAGACCGATTTGACATACGCGGGAGACTCGTAAAAAGGGAGCAACTCCTTTTCGGTCGCGGGATTCACGCGCCCGAGGAGCTGCGGTTTCCCGCTGGCGGCCACCTGGCTCACGATATCGTCCCCCATCGCGAACCGCTTCGCAGCCATGAACTGCCGGCTGTCGGTCGCCATCGACTCGAGCACCATCTGGGATTTTTCACGGTTCGCCCAGAAGAACGCCACGGAATGTGCGAACAGCACATCCTTCAACACGAGGAGGACCTTGTTGAGCAGAGAATGAAACTCGCTCTTCGGCTCCGTCTCGCTGTACGGCACGTCAGAATCGAGATCGAAGAAATCCGGAATCTCCATCTCGCGAACCGATTCCGGTTTTACCGCCTGAGGCACCGGTTGTGTCGTCTTCGATGAAGGAACCACGGCGGACTCCCCCAGGTTCACTTCCCGGACAACGTATTTCCCTGCGGACGACTGGTAGTCGTCAAAGAGGAGCTTCTTCATGTTCCCCTCCTGTCCCGGTGAATCGACTCTCTCGGGCTCCGACGGTTCATTCTCCTCCTCTTTCATCTCTGTACGCCACCACGCGAACAGATAGACCCCCGCCGAGGCAGCAACGAGGCTCCCTGCGATGCGCCCTACCGTGGAACCCGCGAAAATGACGATGCCGAGGGCGACTATCCCTATCAGGGCGATGACGCCGTTAACAGAATAAAACAGTTGCCGAAACCTCGCCGCTACCGAGCCGGAGACGTCATCGGTCATATCCACCTCAGAAAAGGGGAAGGCAACTTAAAAATCGTTAAAATCTAACAAATTAGGGGGGGAAAGTCAAGGAAACTGCCACCCAAACCCCCTGAACGAATGAAAACGCTGGCAGGTAATGCGGATTTGAAGCGGAAGCTTCAGCAATGGGAGGGTCCGACCGCGGCGACGGGCCTTGTCTTGCCTTCAATCGCAAATATCGAACAAGGAGTCAATAAAATGGCGCGTGAGTGCGACTGTTCAAATCCTCATCTGGATGCCTTTGACGTCTTAGTATCGGATAAGCTGATCTTGCTTAATATCATCGCCCGCCTTAACTAATGATGATGTCGTTTGGCATGATTTCACCGAACACTTCGATCATTCCATTACTTTCATTCCCAGTTCTCACATCTATCAAGCTGGCCACATGATTTCTTACATTGATGACGTATTTCCTTTGTATGACATGGCCTCTCCATCACGCTTTTAACAAAGCGCTCGGTTATTTCGTTCGCCCTGGAAAGGATCCAAAGGGGGGACAATGCATCGGATGCATACACGTACCGGTCAGTCAGCGGCGAGAAATCGTATATTCCCTCCAACTGTGTGAGCATAAATTGGATCCCCGCCACCATTGATCTTTGCCTCGAGCTCGTTCTCCCGAATTTCCCCGACCAGACGGCCCGGCAAGGAACATTTCACTTCACCGGCAACAGCCTCGGCATCAATATTGCCGGCGACCGAAGGCGGAAGAATAACTGATATGTCACCGCCGGATGACTCGACATGCACCCCCTCGTTCGATCCCCTCATCCTGACGACCATGTCCCCTCCCGCAGTCCATGCGCGGACTTTTCCGCCAACATCCAGAATCCTCACGTCCCCGGCGGACGTGCTGACGTCGACATCCCCTGTGATTGCGGAAAAGTTAATCCCACCGCATGAGGTCCGCATGCCAATGGTACCAGCGCAGCTATCCGCCCTCAAGCTGCCACCGAATGTCTCAAGGTTAATATCACCGTCGCAGTTGGAGATCGAAATGTCCCCTTCTGACGTTCCGCCTTTCAGAACCCCCTTTACGTTGTGGACCGTGATGTATCCCTGCGAGGTGTGCACACTCAACCTGCACTTCCGTGGGACTTTCACCTCATACGAAACTCTGAGATCCGGGGAGTACCAGATCCACGTATCCTCAGTCTGCAGTAATCCGCTGACATCGATCTGATCGCCGGTTTGCTCCGCCGTGACTTCAAAATCTTTGACGTCCTTGTCCCTCCCCCGGACGTTCACATCAATGGAGATCTCGTCAGAGGGGCCTCCGGTGATCGACACCGAACCGGCGTGGGTTTTCAGAGCGAGCATCGCCCCCGATCCGACCCGGAAACGCTTTTGAACCCTTTTCTGCGATGCAGCGGCCAACCTTGCAGGTACCATCCACAGGGAAAGGGCCAGCACACAGCAGATGAGCACCTGCACAGCAACCACCCGGCCCCGCGGGATGCAAATCGCGAGCCTGTGATTCCGCAGATCATGAGACCGTCGCATGCATCCCTCCTCGATCAAGCGCATCATCGTTTGATGAAATTCTCATCTCGTGAATGGAACTCCTGCAGAAGCAGCCCAAACGATCATCGACGGCATGATCAGCGACCGTCGGAGATACCTCGCTGAGATGTTCACTGGAGGTTTCTTGTTGATTCATCCACCTCCCTGCTGCGATAGGCCTTACGGGCGCACTCGGGACAGATCCCCTGAAAAAACCTTGCTTTCGAATTTGATTCGATGTATGCCTCGAGCGGGATCCAGTACCCAGTTTCATCACGAACACGCTTGCACGATTCGCATATCCTCAGTAAACCCTGAAGCACGCGCAGTTCAGCTAACGCATCGTAGAGAAGGCCGGTCAACGCGTGCATTTCCTGTTCGGCCTTTGCGCGCTCCCTTTTTTCCTCCACCAGTTCGCTCCAACGCCTCCATGAATACCAAGCAAGACCGAACGTCAGGGTGATGCTCAGCGTGAAAAGTTCGTCGAGTTTCCAGTTGTCGTGCCTGTAGACCCATGCGACCGCCCGGCTGAAAGGATCGAACCAGAGGGAACCCGCCAGAGTCAGAAGCGCGAGTACAACGAGGACCACCAGGTCCCGGAATGATCTGGAGTTTTGGGAAAGCATACGTGACTCTTGTGGAAGGTGAATTTATGGTAGTTCCTGATGTGACAGTCCTGAACCTGACGGCGACGGGTGCGTTGATCTCTCTCCCGTTCGCTACAAAAGGGCATACCGGATGGCGATAAGGAGGAGGATTGCCGCGGCCGCGATGGCCAGAATACCGAGCAATGTTCGCCGGGTGCCGAGAGAGATAGGCGACATCTCCAGGCGGTCGTTCTTCGGATGTGGTTCCCGCGACATTGAATTCCCTGTGCCTCCTGCATATAAGAACGCAGCGAAGATGGCGGGACGGTGACAGGGACATTACAGAATTGTCATGCAAGGCTGATATGGAACGGGCGGGGGGGGAGACTACGGCCTTATGGAACTGATCGTTTCAGGAGAATGAAACGTGAGATGGACAGTAAAACAAGAGCCTTTTCCTGGCGTGCTCTGAACACTGATGGATCCATGGTGCGCCTCGGCGATCCACTTTGCAATCGAAAGCCCCAGACCGCTCCCGCCCTGAGCGCGCGAACGCGCTTCATCGACCCTGTAGAACCGGTCGAAAATCTTGTCGAGGCTTTCCGCCGGAATTCCAAGACCGGAATCCTCGACGGATACGGACACAGCGTTCTCACTCCGTTCGTTCCGGATCCGGACCCACCCCCCGGGGTCGGTATAGCGGACCGCGTTCGAGATCAGTGCGCGAAGCAGCTGCCTGAGACGAACAGGATCTCCGGAGACCATCCCCTGGTCATTCCGGTCCAGTGTGACCGAAATTCGCCTGTCCGCCGCGAGGATGAGTGCGTCTTCGTAGATGCCATCCACCAGTTCGTGCAGCCGGACAGGTTCCTCGTGGAGGGTCATCTGTCCGGCCTCCACTTTCGCGAGGGTCAGGAGATCGTCCACTATACGTGACAGGCGCGAAGATTCTTCCAGATACGTCGCGGCGAGCCGTTGCGCCTCACGGGACGTGAGAGATTTCGTCAATGCAAGTTCAGACTCCCCTTTCAGTATCGTCAGGGGAGTCTTGAGTTCATGCGCAATGCTCAATGAAAACTCTCTGATGTTCCGGAAGGACATTTCCAGGCGTGAAATCATGCCATTGATCGTGGAGATCAACTCGCCGAGTTCATCGTCGGTCGAGCGGGTGTGGATCCGGCCCGAGAGGTTGCTGGCCGTAATGTCCTTGGCACGTATGGAGATATCCCTGATCGGCCGGAGCATGATCCCGGCCATAAGCCAACCTCCGGATACAGCGACGAAAAGGACCACAGGTGCGAGCACCGCGAAAATAGAAAGCAGATGCTCCAGGACTGCCCGCATGACGTTTTCTGTGTAGGCCACCTGTATGACAAACGGTGCATCCCGCCGTGCCGCCACGCGCATCACTGTTCCGTCGCTATCCCGTACCGTGTAGACAAGAGTCGCTCCGGCCAGGATATTCTCTCCTATCAGGTCCCTGTTCTGCCTGTTGTCCGATTCATAGAGGACATTTCCGCCCGATGTAGTGAGCATAACGATGTAATTGCGCGGATTGAACACGAAGTGCTCGGTAATCCTCCGCTCGACATCGGACGAGAGTTCCTCCAGCGCCGCCAGGTCGCTGACTCTGGTCCGCTCCACGTCCACGATGCGCGCGATCCAGTCCACCTCCTCCAGCAGATCCTCCTGGAGCGAGGTTTCCTGCAAATGCTTCAGGTAAATATAGACCGCCGATCCGAATAGGACGAATGCAATCAGCAGGATAACCGAATACCAAAGGGTGAGGATAAAACGGATGGATCGTACCTTATGAAGGATCTGCATCGGCCGATTCCTTCATGACATATCCAACGCCTCGGATTGTAAGGATCACTTTTGTCGCAAAACCGTCCTCCAACTTGCGACGCAAGCGGTTAACAAGGACATCGACGACATTTGTTTCGGTGTCGAAATCCATGTCCCAGATGTGTTCTGTGAGCGTAACACGGGAAAGGACGCGTCCCTTGTTCCTGAGCAGGTACTCGAGAAGCTCAAATTCCTTGTTGGTGAGCGTGATCGGTTTTGTCCCTCGCGCCACGGACCGGGTCAGCAGGTCCATGCGCACGTCCCCCATTTCGAGAACGGAACCACGGACATCCGCCGAAGTGCGGCGAACTATCGCGCGGACCCGCGCGAGGACCTCCGAGAACGAAAAGGGCTTCGGGAGATAGTCATCGGCCCCCGAGTTAAGTCCTTTCACCCGGTCCTCCACGTCACTTCTGGCCGTGAGTATCAGGATAGGTGTGGTAATCCGCTGGCGGCGAAGCTCCTCGAGGACTTCCAGCCCGCTCATTTTCGGGAGCATCACATCGAGAACGATGGCATCGTAGGTATTGGACATCGCCAGACGCAAACCCTCGGATCCGTCCGGAGCGATATCCACGGCAAACGCCTCCGACTGGAAGCCCTTTTTCAGGAACTGGGCAACCTTCCTTTCATCTTCAACGATGAGAACACGCATGACGTCACCGGACTGTTCCCCCAAAAGATATGTGAAGCCCTCCCGACAATCAAGCAGGCAGGATCAAGACATCGACAGGCTGCGCGCACACCGCACCCTCTACTTCTCAACCGCCGCGCGACTCGATTCCAGCCTCTCGTCGGCCGTCGCCCTGCGAATCGCGCGCGCACTCAAAGCCGCGTTTTACGCTACCGCCGCAGGAACGAACCGTTTAATGATCGCAACCTTCACAGTGTCGTTCACGCCCAGGCACATGACCATGGCATAAATGAATACCGCGAGCGTCTGCCACCAGGGCAATGGCATGAGTCCCGGGAGACCCACGAACGTCAGTACGGTCCCCGTGAGCGCATCGGCCGCGAGAGCTAACAGGAAGGTTTTGCTGGGCATCGTCGCCCAGAACCACCGGCGCTCCCGAGCGGACACGATGGAGAATACCGCAAAGTAGAGCAGCATAAGAAAGCTGAAGGTGTAGAGGGCATTATCGTTGGTTGCCAGACCGAAAAACGACCAACCGAACCAGAGAAAGAGCAGCGTTTCGGCAACCATTGCGACACCAAGGACCACGGACACCGCAACAAAGCCTCCGATGTTCCACGTTTCCGGTTTCCTGGAGGGGCGAACGTGGTCGGTGGCAAGGGAAATCTTCGCGAAGTCTGTCATGAAGACAAGCAGCAGCATTGCAAAGGCGGAGACAACGAACTTACCGGTCACCACGAATGAGATGGCCACGAATGCAGCCTTCAGGATTGTCCGGCTGATCTTATTGATGATCCACGTCAGAATGCGCTGGTAGATCGTCCGCCCCTGCTCTACCAGCGCCACGATATTTGTCAACCCCGGTTCGGTCAGAACGACGCTTGCGGCACCCTTGGCTACGTCGGTTGCGGTGCTGACGGCGATGCCCACCTCAGCCTGGCGAAGCGCGGGCGCGTCGTTGACGCCGTCGCCCGTCATGCCGGTCACATGCCCCGCAGCCTGCAGGTGCTGCACTACGATGTACTTGTCCTCCGGATACACTTCGGCAAAACCATCGGCGCCCGCCCACGGGTCAGCCGCTTTGTCGCCGGCCTGAGCGCCCGCAGCTTTCAGGTCCGCAACGCGCCGGATATCGGGCAAGCCAACCTCGTGCGCGATTTCACTCGCGACCGCCAATGCGTCGCCGGTCAGCATCTTTACCGGAACGCCCAGCTCCCGCAGTTCGGCGATAAGTTGTTTGGCATCCGCCCTGGGCGGATCATAGAGCATCACCAATCCGAGCAATGCCGGCGTGCCCGTCTCGGGGCCGCGCGCCACCGCCAGCGTGCGATATCCCTTCAGTGCCGATTCGCTGACCTTCGCCTCCAACCCATCGATCGCCGGAGGCTGAAGCCCACAGGCCTCGGCGACCGTTCGCACGGCGCCTTTCATCATGCGTAGTCGCTGACCGTTCTGCTCGACTACGGCTTCCGTCCGACGGTTTGTCGCATCAAACGGCGCGAACGAAACTGGCGTGACCGCGGGCAGGCCGCCAAAGACCTTCCGCTCCTTCGCTATGGCAAGGAATGCCCGGTCAATCGGATCCTGATTGGCTTCCTGGGACGCAAGTGCGCCTGCGAAAAGCACGTCGGATTCCGTCGCGTGCTCCAGCGGGATCACACCGGTGACGGCCAGTTGGTTCATCGTGATCGTGCCCGTCTTGTCCACGCAGAGCACGTCCATCGTTGCGGCATCCTCCGCGGCGCTGAGGCGTGTGACCAGCACGCCGCGCTTCGCCAGCTCCTTCGACCCGACGGCCATGCTGACAGTGAACATGACGGGGAGAGCGACCGGCACCGCGCTCATCAACAGGACGAGCATGAGCGGAACCATCTCCAGAATCGGTGCGCCGCGGATCAGAGACAGCACGATCACCACGCCGAGCAGCGCACCGACGATAACGAAGAGCCAGCGGACGACCTTCGCCACCACCGCTTCGATGTGAAGTTTCGGACGGGCCTGCTGCACGAGTTCGGTTGTACGGCCGAAGGAGGTTTTTGCCCCCGTCAGCATTACCACCCCGTTACCTTCGCCCCGGCGGACGACGGAGCCCGACGAGAGCATGTCGCCGGGCACCCTGTCGACGTCCTTCGACTCGCCGGTGAGAGCCGACTGGTCAACGCTCAGCGTTCCGGTCAGGAGCTTGACATCGGCGGGAACGATGTCGCCCGCGCGCACACGGAGGATGTC
>Ga0182019_10000800_pt1 | contig 15588 bp, 19 predicted proteins | sample 812E2MmetaG_FD_120483 | JGI IMG/M metagenome (GOLD analysis project Ga0182019, IMG submission 120483) | Permafrost microbial communities from Stordalen Mire, Sweden - 812E2M metaG | ecosystem: Environmental > Terrestrial > Soil > Wetlands > Permafrost | place: Sweden: Stordalen | collected...
AACGCAGATGCAGGAGAAGGCCGACAGAGCGCGAATACCCATGCGCGGCAGAGTACGTGAAATTGGGTGGGATTGACAACCGTGGAATCAGTAGTCGCGTACAACTGCAATCGCGCGAGGTCGGCCGTCAGGCTCGACAGGACGTGGTAGTCTGGCGACCAGGATAGCGGGCACCGACTCCAATGTTTGAATCGCTCAGCGTTCCAAGGCGTCCCAATTGGAAACTGCGCATGGTTGTGGCTGCGATTGTTCCTGCACTCGTTTGGGGCATTGTGTGGCTCCTCAGGATGACGCAGATGCCTCTCACGTCCTACGGGGACCTCTTCCTCCGTTGTCACAGGAGCAGTCGCAACTCGCTGAGCGGCTTTCGGCGCACGTGAAGTACCTGTCTGTAACCATCGGCGAAAGGAGCATTCCACGGGCCGGATCGCTGAAGGCAACCACGAACTACCTGCGCAGCAATCTCCTACAAGCGGGTTACTCAGTTCAAGAGCACACATATTCAGTAGCGGGCCAGGAAGTGAGCAACGTTGAAGCGGATCTGCCCGGAAGCGACAGCGCGACCGGAACGATCATTGTTGGTGCCCACTACGATAGCGTTGCCGGAACGGTTGGAGCTAATGACAATGCCACGGGCGTCGCCGCCGTACTAGAGCTGGCGCGACAGCTGCGAGCGAGCAAGCTGCGCAGGACGGTGCGCTTCGTGCTTTTCGTCAACGAAGAGCCCCCGTACTTCCAAACTGACAACATGGGAAGCTTGGCCTATGCTCGTCAACTCCGCCGTGAAGGCATACCAGTCTCGGCCATGATTTCGCTTGAGACCATTGGTTTTTTTCCGACGCGCCGGGCAGCCAGAAGTACCCGCCCGTGCTCAGTCTTTTCTATCCCAGTCGCGGCAATTTCATAGGCTTTGTGGGCAATGAAGAATCTCGCGGCTTGGTACGGCGATCGATCCACAGGTTTCGCGAATCTACCAACTTCCCGTCTGAGGGGGTTGCTGCCCCAGCGAATTGGCCGGGCGTGGGATGGTCGGACCACTGGTCTTTCTGGCAAGAGAACTACCCGGCCATCATGGTCACCGACACGGCGGCGTTCCGTTATCCGCACTACCACACCCCACGCGACACCTTCGATAAAGTTGATTCGAGAAGATGGCCAGAGTTGTGGATGGCGTTCGCGGGGTAGTCGAGTTCCTGGCCAACGAGCGATAACCTCCACAGGATTCGGCTCACGCCGCCGCACTCGTTGGTTTCCGCATCCAGTTCCACGCGTTCGCGACGATGTCGGCTAGATTGCGCTGGGCGGCCCACCCCAGCACGCTCTGAGCTTTCGCCGGATCGGCCACCAGAACGGGAGGATCGCCCGGCCGCCGCGGTCCCATCACTCGCCGAACCGGGCGTCCCGTGGCAGTTGCCACCGCCTGGATGACTTCGAGAATGGAATGTCCCCGGCCCGTCCCGAGATTGACGGCCAGCGAGTCGCCCTCGTTTTCTTCGCGCCGCGTTTCAAGATACTGCAACGCCCGCACGTGCGCATCGGCCAGGTCGTTGACGTGAATGTAGTCGCGAACGCAGGTGCCGTCGGCCGTCGGATAATCGGACCCGTGGATTTGCAACTCGCGACCGTTCGCAGTCGAGGCGGCCAGCGCGAGTGGAATGAGGTGAGTTTCCGGATCGTGGAGTTCGCCAATCTCGCCGCTTTCATCGGCTCCCGCAGCGTTGAAATAGCGCAGGCTCACCGAGCGCAGTCCGTAAGCGCGGCTGTAAGCCTCGAGCGCGTTTTCGAAAAACAGCTTCGACGCGCCATAGGGATTGATGGGCTCGCGCGGCGCTTGCTCAGTGATCGGAATCTGCCCGGGGATGCCGTACACGGCACAGCTAGAAGAAAACACGAAGCGCCGAATACCGGCGTGCAGCGCTGAGTCCAGCAAGCTGAGCGCCGCGAGAACATTGTTCCGGAAATACTTGCGCGGGTTCTCGACCGACTCTCCCACATAGGCGTGAGCCGCGAAGTGCATCACCGCGTCCACGCGCGCGAGCACGGGTCGGAGCCTAGTGTCGTCGGCGATGTCGCCCTCTACCAGTTCGAAGCTTCGCGTCAGGTGGCGGAACCCGGTGGAGAGATTGTCATAGATCACGACCTCATAGCCGGAGCGCCGCAGCGCGCGCGCCGCATGACTGCCAATGTAACCCGCTCCGCCCGCGACCAGGATCGCCAAAAGAACCTCGCATAATTCCGCGGGCCTTCCACGGCCTGCGCGTCTTCCACTGCGACTATGTTGCCGCGAGAAGCGCGAGTCTGAAGGTGACCGTCATCACTCTGCGTTTGTGACAGAGGGTTGCTTCTTCGATGTAGGAGCAGGCGTCCTCGCCCGGGGCTGCCGACTGGTGTAGAATTTGAAAGTCAAACTCCACGCTGCCGTCATAAATCTGGGCAGCGGATTCCATCGGGACGTAGCGCAGCCTGGTAGCGCACTTGCTTGGGGTGCAAGGGGTCGCGAGTTCAAATCTCGCCGTCCCGACCATTCTTTAGCGGCTCAACGGTTTATCTGAGTTTCCTCCAATCTACTGAGGGTCAAATGACCCCAAGCCTTGGAGGGCTCATGGAACCGCGTTTCGAGCAGTTCATTCAAGAGAAGAAATACCTTGCCAACGTATCGCCTGCAACGTGCGAGTGGTACGCGAGTAGCCTGCGTTGGCTGCCGGGCCCGTCACCTGATGAGGACCAGCTAAAAGAGATGGTCATGCGGATGCGCACGCGCGGCCTGAAGGCGTTCTCATGCAACTGCCATATCCGGGCCATCAATTCCTACTTGCATTGGAGTAGTGGCGCGAGGGCGGGGTGCTGTGCGGCCTGCACCCACTTGCGAGTGCCCCGGCTAAAGGAAGAGCAACGCATCCTGCCCACATTCTCTTTTGCGAGACGCGGCTACACGTCTTCATCCTCACGCTGATTGACACAGGCTGTCGTAGCAGCGAGGCCATGGCGCTGCGATGGTCTGACGTGGACTTTGACAACCTGCTCCTGAAGCTCCACGGCAAGGGCGCAAAGGACCGGCTTGTCCCGGTCAGCTTCGAGCTGAGGCGGCACTTGTATCGCTGGAGGCAGCTCAATAAATTTGACCTCGTATTCGCACCGCAGTAAGGCCAGTGGCTCGGGCGTCGGGACCAACTCAGAGACGTGAATCTTCTGTGTAAGCGGCTGGGCATCGTGGCCCCGGCACGGACAATTCACAGTTTTAAGCATACGTTCAGCGTGAATTATTTGAGGCTCGGCGGGTCCGTGTTCCACCTGCAAAAAATGTTGGGTCACAGCACGCTGGAGATGACGCGGCGGTACGCCAACTTGGTGACTGCGGACCTCCAGGCGGTTCATGAGCGGCTTTCGCTGCTATCGACGCGCTCCGGGAGTGCTTGACCACTTTTCGATTTCGGCCTCATAAGCAGAGCATGAGCGTTCTAGCGATATTGTTGCCCTTCATCGCGGCTGTATTCACGGCAATTTGGCCCAACATCTGGGAGTGCCGCAAGCAGCGCCAAGCCCAGAAGAGTGCCCAGGCTAATCCCCCCACAACCGAAGCCGCCACAACGGAAGCCATGCAGGCAGATTGTCTGTCGTCTTTTCCTTTCGGTTTCCGCTTATCCCAAGTAGAGTCCAGTAATTCCGGCCTCTGGCACGGAATCTTTTGGGCGTTGGAGGAGCTTCCGCTGTAACGAATACACGCGGATCCGCACCATAAGCAAGGGTTCGCGTCGAATGCGAAGGGGGGACGCTTCGACTCCGAAACAAGACGTAAGGCGGCCCGGAGCAATCCCGCCTTGTCGTGTTTCATCGCCAGTTTCCGATTATCCCTAAGTAGGGAGAAGTACATCCGAGCGCACTTCTTTATTGACGCAGGGGGGGCATTCCAGCACAATGCATGGGTTGTCATCGGCCAGTGACTCCCCCATCCGGACGGGCGTTTCGAACGAATAGCCAACATTTTGAGAAGGAGACAACTATGCAGGTATGGGGGAAAGTTCTGAGGTTAACCAGTGTCGCCGTTTTGTTCACTGGAATGGCAGCACAAGCGCAAATGATCGACAACACGCAGGCGCCGAACACGGCGAAGGCGGGAATCAACAAGTCGCTGCTGGATGAGATCGGCGCGGGGCGCGGCGATGTCATGACGGCGGGCTCGTCCGTTTACATCATCAACCGGGACCCGTTCCGCTCGGTGCGCCGGGGACGGCAACTGTTCCAGCGCAAGTTCACTCGTCTGCAGGGGCAGGGTGCAAACGAAAAGGATGGCGTCGGCGATATCAACAACGACATCGCTATTGGTGCCGGATTGTCCGATAGTTGCGCCCTGTGTCATGGGCGTCCGCGGGGATCGGCGGGAACTGGTGGCAACGTGGTGACTCGTCCTGACAGCCGCGATGCTGGACATCTGTTCGGTCTCGGACTGAAGGAAATGCTGGCGGACGAGATCACGACCGATCTGCGCTCGACTCGCGACCTGGCCATCTTGCTGGCGCAGCAGATGAAGCGTCCCATGACCCTGAAGCTGACCAGCAAGGGCGTGAAGTACGGCAGCATCACCGGGAACCCGGACGGTTCCGTCGATACTTCGCAGGTACAGGGCGTGGATTCCGACCTGCGCGTGAAGCCGTTTTTTGCTGAAGGAAGCACGATTTCGCTGCGTGAGTTCATCGTGGGTGCGCTGCACAACGAGATGGGGCTGGAGGCGTCGGTTGATCCGGATCTGCTCACGGCGAGTGCCGGCGGGCGCGTCGTGACTCCGTCGGGGATGGTCCTGGACGGGTCGAAGGACAAGATCAGCGCGCCGCCGGCGCCGGATCCCGACAACGGGAACGAGGTCGATCCCGCGATCGTGGATCATCTGGAGTTTTATTTGCTCAACTACTTCAAGCCAGGACACGGCGAACCGAATCCGATCGTTGATCGTGGGCGGAACGTTTTCCATCAGGTAGGCTGTGGGACCTGCCACGTGACAGACATGACCATCAACCACGACCGCCGCGTGGCCGACCTGGAGACTGTCTACGATCCGGTACGGGGAATCTTCAACAGTATGTTTGCCACGGCAACGCCGCTCTATCGGGAAGTGGACGACGGTTCGGGCCTGCCGCATCTGAAGCTTCCCTTGGGGAATTCGTTCCTGGTGAAGGACATCCTCACCGACTTCAAGCGGCATGATGTGGGAGTGAATTTCTACGAGCGCAACTGGGATGGAACGATACAGACGCAGTTCTTGACGCGTCCGCTGTGGGGTGTGGGCTCGACCGGGCCTTACGGACACGATGGCCGAAGCATCACATTGAACGACGTGATCCTGCGCCATGGTGGAGAAGCGCAGGTGTCGCGCGACAAGTATGCGCGGCTGACCAGCGGTCAGAAGGTCGCGCTCCAGACCTTCCTGAATTCGCTGGTGTTGTTTCCGCCGGATGATACCGCGTCGACCTTGGACCCGGGCGATCCGACGAAACCCAACTTTCCACAATTCGGCCACGGTAGCATCAAGTTGACGGTGCTGTTTAACGATACGACTGACCCCGAGTGAGAAGGCTGGCTTTGCCAGCGATTTTCAGCCCTGGGGTTGCCCCATCCTTTCACGTTCTGCGCCAGAGGATGGGGCTTTGGAACTGTGGCCTTGTTCCCCCGGCTAATCGGGCGTCCCGTAACAAGACTCCGGTTTGTCCGCGTAACTCCGAGCCGATTTGCACTATAGCAAAGCGCTTTCCTCGACTTCGAACATCCTTCTCGCCAAGACATTGAGACCGACCGGAGGTGTATGAACGAGGACCCAGACAAAACGGGGCGCTCGGCCCCGCCTTCTGCAAGTTGGAGACTGCCCCGCTCGACGGTTGCCTCCCCCTTCGGGGTAATAGCTTTCTCGATGCTCGAAATGGTGCGCAGCGCAGGAGTCCTGCTACGCAGAGCCGTCGCCGCGCTGCGGAGCCGCACGCGAACGCCGCAGACTCGCGCCTCAGGGCGCAACCAGGAAGAAGGCGTCCACCAGAACGAGGTTGAGGGCACTACTCAACGATCCGGCGGACCTGGAGTGAGAAGTCGTAAGTCATTGCTGGACAATCGGTTCCAAATGAATACAACCGAAGGGGCCCCGGTCGCCGTGTTCCAGCCAGAACGCATTTGTTCCCTCGTCTGACAATTTCCCGCTCTTTTGTGATCTTCGCCCTTGCATTTCTGCCGCGGTTGTAGCAACTTTCTCGACAGCGAAAGGAGTGCCCCAAAATCATGATCAACGTTCTTATCCACCACGAAGTGGCCGATTATTCGGCTTGGAAAGCGGTGTTCGATTCCGCCTTTGACTGGCGGCACAAAAACGGCGAGCTCAGCTGCCATGTCTTCCGCAGCGCAGGAAACGTAAACGACGTTACACTTTTCTTCGAATGGGAGAGTCTGGAAAAGGCGCGCGCGTTCGTTGCTTCCGAGGAACTCAAAGCCAAAATGGCAAGCGCGGGAGTCAAAGGCCCACCTCGAGTCGACGTCCTGACCGAGGTGCACAGCGTACGGCGCAGCGCCGCCGACTGAGCGTGCAAGGCTGACACTTTGTCCACCAACTAACGGGCATACCCTGCGATAGAGTCTCCACTTGGGAAGGCTCGGAATCCGTTTCCGCCGGTTCGCATCCAATAGAGTTTGAACCGGCAAACAGGACCGGAAGCGGACACCTCCGTTTGTGGTAGTTTCCTCCTCTTCTGCATTGCCCAAAATTCATATGTTTTAGGAGAACCGAATGACTAAGAAACCAAGCTCCAGCAATTCGCACAAAGCTTCAGCGCAACCCCGTTTCCACCAGACAGCCCACGAACTCCAGCCATTTGGCACCGTGACCAGCGTGCTGCCATTGCAATTGGAAGAACCGATCCGGCTGGAAATGACTGAGCAACTCAATCAACTGCTAGCCGACACCATGACCCTTCGAGATCTCTACAAGAAGTCGCATTGGCAGGTTTCGGGAGCGACTTTCTATCAACTCCATCTTCTGTTCGATAAGCACTACGAAGAACAGAACGAAATCGTCGATACGATCGCGGAACGAATCCAGCTTTTGGGCGGAGTCAGTATCGCCATGGCGGCCGACGTCGCCGAGTTGGCCCGCATCCCGCGCCCGCCCAAGGGCCGCGAAGAGGTTCCGGTGCAACTGTCTCGCCTGCTGGACGCGCACGAGGTCATCATCATCCATTGCCGCGAACTCGCGGAGCTGGCCACCAAACTGGGCGATGCTGGCACCAATGATCTGGTGGTGAGTGATGTGCTTCGCCCCAGCGAGCTGCAGGTCTGGTTCCTGAGCGAACACCTGGTCAATTCGCCGCTGGTCGAAGCCGAGCCACTAAAGGAATCGGCATAAGCAACATTGATTTGCGATGGAACGCACGCGGGCTTTCGGGCCCGCGTTTTTTTTGGCAGATGGTGGCGGGATTCGCCGGGCTAGTGGCGCGCAGAAAGAATGTGCAGGATCTGCTGCAGTTCATGCCGTAAGTGCGCCACACTCGCCGAAGGATTCATCGGAAACGGAAGGGCTGTCTGGGTCCGGTCGGACCTGTTCTCATCGCGCAACTGCGCACGCGCACCCGCGATGGTGAATCCATCCTCATAAAGCAGCTTCTTGATCCGCACTACGGATTCCACGTCGCGCTTACGGTACATGCGCTGCCCGGTGCTGCTTTTCACCGGCCTGAGCTGCGCGAATTCCGTTTCCCAGAACCGAAGTACGTAGGCAGGCAGACGGCACAAGCTGGCGACTTCGCCGATGCGGAAATAGAGCTTGTCCGGAATAATGATTTCGGTGTTGCGGGTTTTTTTTGACGCTTTCTTGCGGAGGCTCATGGATGCCGCTTCCGTAATCCTGTATACGCGTTTCTAGCACGACCCGCGCCGCGGGACAACCCCCAAAAGTAGCCCACAAGTACAGATTGGCCGCCGCGAGGGCGCTTTGACGCTTCGCTTTCCGTAGTGTCGCGCTCCTTTGAGGGAGGAGCCCTAAGCCGCGGAACGGACGTTTTTTGCCAGCCCGGCCAGACTGATTCCGAACCCTACGACCATGCACAGGCCGAGGACCGCGAGCGTCGCCGCGGAAACACCGCCTTTGTGGAGGAACACGAACCAGCGATCCCATCCTAGCCCCAGACGCGCCGGTTCGCTGCTTGCCAGGTACTTCCACAACAGATCAATCTGTCCGCGAAGTGAGTAGCCGAGGCGGTAGTTCCAGTTCGCGTTATAGTAGCGCCCTCGCGGGACTTCGTCTTCCATGAAACTGGTGGCGAGCGAGACACATTGCACAAACGCCCCGAGTACGAGCAGCAACAGTGCGACCTTCTTCATTCGCGCTGCGCCCTCGGCGAGCATCGGCCCCAATGCGAAGCAGAGCAGCACAATCGCAGGGACCATGTACCGTGGTCCGACGCAATACCCACCTTCCCACTGGGTGTAGCGGGCAAAGAAAAAGAGATACGTTACCGGAAACAACATGGCTACCGTCGCCGCGCCGCGCTCCAGTTTCCAAAGCCGCCGGAGTCCAGCCAGCGCTAGGATCAGCGGAGGCGCGAAGACAAACATCGACTTACCCGGAGACAGCAGAAATCCGTAAAGGCCTGTCACGAGCGGAGTATCAAAGGTATTCAGGCGCTTGGCGCCTTCTGCTGCCGCCGGATAACCAAACTCGAACGGGCCACCAAATAACAGCGCGTTGTGGGCCAGTAGAGCCACCACCCCGATCGCCGATGTTGCGCACAAAAAAAACGCGGCCCGCAGCGCTGCCTTTCCGTCACGCACCAGAACCGCCACCGCAAACGCGGGAATGGCAAGGCCGTTCGTCGGTCGGACGATCGTTGCTAGACCCAGAACCAGCCCCGCAATCGACGCGGTCCGAACTGCAGTCGGCTCATGGCCGTGGCCGAATAGCAGCAGCGCCACTCCGACAAAAACCGCAGCCGATAATGGCTCCGAGAACAGCCAACCGGAATAGGCAAAGATCGGAGTGCCGAGACCCACCATCGCCGCGGCAAACAGGGAAGGGCGCGAAGGGGTCCCGATCCCCACCAGCAATGAAAAGAAGAACGCCACCGTCAACGCGGAAAAAGTTGCGCTGCTGAGGCACGAAGAGAAGGCCACCACCAGGTCGGTATCGTCGGCGGGTACACCAGGTAATCGAGCCAGCAAATACTGACCGAGTGCATACCAGGGCGTGCAAAGCAAAGCTTGTCCTGGTGTGTACGCCGCGCGTGGCTGGCCGTGCACATCGTATCTTCCGTAGAAATTATGCAACTGCACTGCTTGCGGGACAGCCGTGGACCCCCGGAGGACGAGGCTCTCGGTAGTGTAGAGAGTGTTGTACTCGTCCGGCGTGCGAACCCGGCCAGTGGAAGTAAGCAGGTAGAAGAACTGAAACGCTGCAAATAGCCACAAACCAACGCGCCGCGATGAGTGCGAGCGGGTTCCATTAGCGGCGGGTTCGGACTGCATGTCTGAAGACAGCACGTTGACCTGATCGTATCAATCGTTGAGGCTCGATGGGGTGATTGAGAATCCACCCGGTTACTCCTGTAGAGACGGGTGGAGCCCCGTCTCCGCGGAGAATCAAACGCTCTCCAGTCCACCGCCAAATGGAAAAGCCTCTCAAGAGGTGCTTCTCCTGAGAGGCTTGGGGATTTCTTGAACGAGCATCCGTCCGCTTAGTGTTTCTTTTTCTTGGCGGCTTTCTTCTTGGTTGCCATGAAGTATTTCCTCCGTTTGAACGATTTGTTCTCCCAAGGTTCTCGACAGGGCACCTTGATGCCCAGGCTACTCAAGTTGTTGTATGAGTAGCTGTCCTACCACAAGATATTGCCATTCGTATGTAATTTGTCAACAAGTATTTTGCTTCGAAGAGCGATTTTGGTGAAGTGCGTGCATAGTGCGTTCCGGCGAAGTCATGCAGAATTTCACCATCTTCGCTAAACCTCCCGGTCAGAAGCCTGTGAAGGCGAGCTGCCTGTGCGATAATTTCAGAACAAATTTATGTCCGATCACAAGGTCTTTTGCGCAAAATTGAAACAGGAACTGCCCGGACTCTCCGAGCCTCCCTTCGACAGCGAGTTGGGAAAAAGGATCTACGAACACGTCTCGCAACAGGCCTGGGGCCAGTGGATGGAACACTGCAAGATGCTGTTGAATGAATATCGTCTGAACCCGGCGCGCAAGCAGGATCAGGAAGTCATCGTGAAGCAGATGGAGCAATTCTTCTTCGGTGAGGGATCCGCGCGTCCCGCCGAATACGTTCCTCCGGCGAACTGAGAACGCTGAGACGGACAAACGAAGTGAGCCAGCAACGGCGCGCGACGAGCCAACTGCGGCCGTCAGCTGACTTCGCCAGCAGGTTACTGATAGATTACCCCGGGCTGCTCAGGGAGTTCCCAATTCATCACCTCGTAACACTCCCCGGCGACAATTGAAGCCGTGGCGCCGCAGGTTTACGACACACTGATCGTTTCGGATCTGCACCTGGGCGCGGACATGAGCCGCGCGCGCGAGGCCTTGCACGTGCTCCGCGAAAATCAATATCGCCGTCTGATTCTACTGGGCGATATTTTTGCCGACCTCAATTTCGGACGCCTGAAGAAAGAGCACTGGAAATTTCTCGGCTTCATTCGCAAGCTCTCCAATCCCAAGCGCAACGTCGAGGTGGTGTGGGTCGAGGGCAATCACGACCACGGCCTGGCCGAAATCATGTCCCATTTGGTCGGCGTCCGCGTGTACCAGGAATATCAATGGGAATACGACGGTTTGCGCCACATCGCTGTCCACGGTCACCAGTTTGACGGCTTCGTGGTCAGCAACGTTCGCGTCAGCTACCTGATCGGGACCCTGCTCTACCTGCAACTGCAGAAGTGGGATTCAAAAAACAAAGCCCTGACTCGTTTTCTCGACCGGCTCAATACTCGGTGGCTGCGTTTGTCGCCAAAGGTTGCCGACGGTGCACTAGCCCATGCCCGTCATCATCAGGCGGCGCGCATCTTCTGCGGTCACACTCATGCCGCCATGCACAAGCGCGATCACGGAGTCGATTATTACAATTGCGGTAGCTGGATTGACGCGCATCCTACCTTTATCACCGTCGGTGAAGAGGGAGTCGAGATCTATGAGTACGTCGAGCGGCCTGACGATCTCCACCGGGGCGAAGAACCAAATGATTCCGAACCCGCTGAAGTTGCGGGCGAGGCAGGATTGCTCGAAGATGGCGAGTACGAGGGTGTTGGTCTCACGCCAGACCCATTTACCAAGACGCACGCCAGGTGAATTTTGCGCAAACTGACCATCGTTTTCCACCACGCCGGCGGCGGACATCAAAGTGCAGCGGACGCTCTCAAGGCCGTCCTTTCCAGCCAGGAGCATCCTTGGGAGGTCACCCTTCTAGACATTCAGGAATTACTCGATCCCCTTGACCTGATTCGCCGGGCCACGGGCATCCGTATTCAGGACACCTACAACCTGATCCTGCGCAAAGGCTGGACGCGCTTCACGCCGCAACTGCTGCTCATTCTGCAGGGCACCATCCGTCTCTACCATTCTCCGATCGTGACGCTGCTCCGAACTTGCTGGGCGCAACATCCGGTGGATCTTGTGGTCTCCGTAATCCCCCACTTCGATCGCGAGATCGCCGACAGCCTTCAGGGCCCTGGCACAAAAACGCCTTTTGTCACCTTAATAACGGATTTGGCCGATTACCCGCCACACTTTTGGATTGAGCGGGAGTCGGAATACGTCATTGCCGGGACGGAACGCGCCCGGCAACAAGCCTTAACCATGGGCCACCCTGCCGACCATATCTTCCAGACATCGGGAATGATCCTGAAGCCGAGGTTCTACGAGAAGACCACTGTAGATCGCGTGACCGAAAGGAAACGGCTTGGTCTGGAACCCGATTGCCCAACTGGCATCGTCCTGTTCGGAGGCCATGGCTCGCAGGTGATGGTCGACATCACGAGGCAACTCAACGAATCCGGCAGCGGCGTCCAGTTGATCTTGATATGCGGACACAACCAGAAGCTCGCCGCTGAACTCAAGAACCTGCAAAACAGAAAGCCAATCGCCGTTGTCGGATTTGCACAGAATGTCGAATACTATATGGCCTTGGCCGACTTCTTTATTGGGAAACCAGGCCCTGGCTCAATAAGCGAGGCACTGCAGTTCCACCTGCCCGTCATCGTGGAATGCAATTCCAGAACGCTGCCGCAAGAGCGCTACAACGCGGAATGGGTGACGGAGCAGGGCTACGGGATCGTCGTTCCGAGTTTTAAAGAAATTGCGCCCGCCGTTCAGCGCTTACTTCAGAGCGCGACTTTCAATGAGTTCCGTCGGAATGTCAGCGAGTATTCTAATCGGGCATTGTTTGAAGTGCCCGCAATCCTGGAAAAATGCGCGGCGCAAACCGCGGTTCCAACGCAGGCTGCTGTCTGAATTAGTCGCCCTACGATTGGGCTCTAGCCCCTAGAAGTGCCCCGCTGTGTCCGTGCATCCCAGCCTGGGCACCTCAATGGAACAACGCGGCAAAAAATCCGCCGAGCTTTTTGAAAAATCCGCGCGTCGGCGCGTGATTCGTCGATGCGGTTCTAGTGCGCCCCGGTTTCGTATGTTCGCTCGCGGGAGGGGGAAGCGGCGCGGTCAAAGCTGGCGCCGCCTGTGGATGCGAATCGAGGGGCAGCGCCCGCACATCCTCAACTGGCGCCGGCGGAGGGCCGGTCGCGTGGAACACGAACGGCGCCTCTATCTGCACGCGAAGTTCGTTCGGCGCGACGGAGGCGTCAAGCGGAGCAGCGGCTGCTGGTATTCCAGTCGAAGGCGCATTGTCCGCGTGTGCCGTCTCCGCAGCCGGAGATTGATTCACGGGCGCGAGCGCTGCGCTCTGCACTTCATTCTGTGCCTGGCTCTCTATGGGCAGATTGTTCAGCGCGCGCAGTGGAGCGTCCCGCGGTGGCGGACATCCGCACTCGATCGGCACCGCCATATCTATGCGATCGAGTTGCCCGGAACGAAACACGAGCTGGTCGGTTGCCTTGACCTGATAAGTGCGGTCGCCGAGCAACTCGGTGACAATCGCCGATGCTGTATTGCCAGGCAGCGCGCGTACGCAGGTATTGCCCTGACTGTCAGCACTGATGGCATAGTGAAATTCTCCCGGACCCACCAGCAGGATGCGGAAGTCTGGCGTCATCACGGAATCCGAGGAAGCGTCGAGAGTGAAGTGCGCCTCCAGTGCGCCTGTGTTCATGCTGAGCATAAGGTTATGCCGGTTCTGCGAGGGAGTAACCGACACGGTCGTTCCCGGACAAACATGCACCTCACCGCCACTCGATAGATTGAGAACGGCGGTCTCGGGCCCGGCCGTAATCGAAGAACCCGAGCCTGAGTCATTGCCAGCCAGAGCGAGCGGACCGGCCGCGCGTACTGCTGCCACGACCGGTTGTGGCGCGGGCGTCAGGCTGGGAACCGTGGGAGGCTGAAACGGCGATTTGTTCCCATGGTCAGGATTTGCCCCGAAGTGCACGACCAGACGGTTCCCGGCAGCATCCCAGGTGTAGGCGCGCGGCGCGAGCAAATCGACGACCACGCGCACCACCGGCGGATTCTGCTGAAACTGGTCGGCGCGTAGCGCGCTGATCTGATCGGCTTGCACACTAATCCGCTTCTGCTGCGTTTCCAGTTGCGCGTTCGGCAGATCGATCACCAGTCGATCGGGGCTGCTGATCGCCTGGATCGAAGGAATCAGCGGCTTGGTGGAAAGAATTTCAACTGCGGGGCCATCTTTTTCCTGCACAATCCGGAAGCTCTTGATGGCCGCGACCTTGCGGACCGCTGGAGACGCGGAAAGCTGGGAGTCAGGCTTAGCCTGAGGCATGACCGTTGTCTGGGAACGCAGCCGCGGCGCTCCGAATATGAGCGTTCCGAGCGCGATAGCCGCGCACAAATTGCGGCGAGACGGTGGTTGCCGTAACGCAAGATTTGGCGGGAAGTCTTTCACCGATGCGACTCGAGTGTTAAAGAAACGATACCACTCGGGGCTAACAGGGAGAAAGGCAGAAGCGCGTAAGGCATTACGAGTCGGCAAGGAACTCGTACTCATCAATGACGGCCGCCACCGCCATCTTGTTGGCGGGATTGCCACCTTCGACTCGTACCACACGGCCCTTGCAGCGCACTCGTATGCTTTCCGTCAGCGTGATCTCGGGCGGCAGAGTTAAGGTGAAATCGATCGCGGAGCCGGCCTGGATGGCGGAATCGACGTAGAAGCAGATGCCGCGCGCGCTGACGTCGCGCGTCTGCGCCGCGTGCTCCTCCTCATTCTCGCCGTAACGGACGCTTACGGGCAGACGAAGCGCGAAGCGCCGCGTGGCCCGCTTGTCATTCTCATGCTCATGCGTCTCGGCCATCGAACCGCTCCAAAAGCAAAGATTTCAAAGTTTCAATGTTGGTAGCGAATCGCCTGTAAGCATGGCAATTAGCGGCACGTCTGTCAAGAAGGAAGGTTGCAAAAAGCAGGCTTCAAAGTTTCGACTATCTCCTGTTCGGATCGCACCGCTCTTGCTTCTATCATTCAAACCCTGAAACCCTGAAACCCTGAAACCCTGCCTCTTAACAGCTACAATCAATCCGTGGTCTTCGTCCTCGATAACTACGATTCGTTCACTTACAACCTTGTCCAGTACATCGGCGAACTGGGCGCTGAGGTTGAGGTTCGCCGCAACGACGAAGTGACCATCGGCGAGATCGAGGCGATGCACCCTGAGCGCATCGTGGTCTCTCCCGGACCATGTACACCGCATGAAGCCGGCATCAGCATCGAACTGATCCGGCATTTCGCGGGCAAGGGCAACGTGCCGTTGCTCGGCGTCTGCCTCGGACACCAGGCGATCGGCGCGGCCTTCGGCGGCCGGGTGGTTCGCGCGAAAAACCTGATGCATGGTAAGACCAGTCAGGTTGAACACGATGGCAAGACCATCTTCCGGGGCTTATCGTCGCCGATGACCGCGACCCGCTATCACTCTCTGATCGTTGCCGAGAAGGATCTGCCGAGCGACCTTGCGGTTAGCGCCTGGACCCACGACAGCGATGGGACTCGGGTCATCATGGGCCTTCGGCACCGGAAGTTTCCCGTTGAAGGAGTGCAGTTTCATCCCGAGAGCGTGCTAACGGACGAGGGGAAGAGACTGGTGGAGAATTTCTTGCGGAGTTAACCCTATCTCATCGCAAAAAAGCTCGATGAGGGATCAGCATTCACCCCTTGGTCTACTATTTCCGCTTGGGTGCTCTTAAAGTAATAACCATCTAGCAGGTGCGCTCAACCGGAAGATCAATGGGTGGGCCAACTACTTCTGTCTGGGGCCGGTCAGTCAAGCCTACCGAGCCGTGGAGCAACATACGTGCCGGCGGCTTCGCCCGTGGCTGTGTGTCAAACACAAAGAGCGGGCCGGAGGGAACACGCGGTTTCCTCAGAAGGCCCTGCATCAGAAGTTTGGCTTGGTACGACTTAGCGCTCGGACCGCCAGCTTTCCGTGGGCGAACGCGTGAAACTTTCTCCGAGAGCTG
>Ga0182019_10000803_pt1 | contig 15527 bp, 15 predicted proteins | sample 812E2MmetaG_FD_120483 | JGI IMG/M metagenome (GOLD analysis project Ga0182019, IMG submission 120483) | Permafrost microbial communities from Stordalen Mire, Sweden - 812E2M metaG | ecosystem: Environmental > Terrestrial > Soil > Wetlands > Permafrost | place: Sweden: Stordalen | collected...
CGTCTTCTACCGCCTCCCACGAGATGAGTGGGAGGCGGCGAAGCGGCTCAGCGAACGTGAGGGTTGACGGTCCACTTCCAACGCCAGAGCGGCGGGACCACGTAGACGACGATCGTCCGGCCGCTCTGGAGCTTGGTGATCTTGAAGCGGCACACCCAGCGCACGACGGGAACGGCCCACAGGTTGTTGGCCTGCACCCGGATCGGCAGCGTCGGGCAGTGCACGACCGGAGCCGGAGGCGGCGGTGTTGTGGTGGTGGTCGTGGCCGGGGGCGCTGTCGTCGTCGTGGTGGCTGGAGGTGCTGTCGTGGTGGTTGTGGTCGGGTCCGGAACGGTCCAGGTCAGAACCACGCTGCCGTCACCCGACTCGATGCCGTTCTCGGACAGGGTTGCGGTGGCCGACACCTCGGCGAAATTCGAGCCGCCTCCGCCACCGCCACCAGCACCGTCGACCGTGCCCTCGCCCGATCCACCTCCGTAGTAGCCGCCGCCACCGGCGCCGCCCGCGTCCGGGGCAAACGGTGCGTCAGCCCCGACTCCCAACGAACCGGTGAGACCGACGTCCGTCGAGTTGATGCTGCCGGACCCGCCGGCACCACCGCTCGACGACGTACCGGGCTGGCCTCCCCCGCCCCCCTGGATCGAGCCAGTGCCCTCTGCGCCCGCGAGTCCGCCACCGGCGCCACCGGCGCCACCGAGGCCACTCGGACCGATCTGGCCGCCGCCGCCACCGCCACCGGCCACGATCACGCGGTTGGTCAGGGCCGAGCCGCCCTGGCGGAGGTCGGACGCACCGCCACCTCCTGCGGCGTCGGGCGAGTCTCCGCCTCCGTTCGACCCGGCGGAGGTGTCAGTGCCGGCACCACCGACATTGACCTGAAGGCTCTCGCCCGGAGTGACGGCGATCGTCGCCGTCTCCCGACCACCCAATCCGCCGGCGCCGCTCGTGCCCCGCGAGGTATCCGTGCCGCCGGCGCCGCCCTCGGCGACGACGGTCAGGCTGGTCACCCCGATCGGTACCACGAAGATCGAGGTTCCCGCCGTCGAGTAGGTCTGAGAGCCGACGGTTGCCGACGCAGGCGCGGCCACGGCCAGCGCAAACGATGCGCCGACCAGGCCGGTAGCGGCCACGGCCGCAACCAATCGATGCGGGCGGCGGAGACGAGTTGGTGACGAGGATTCGTTGTTCACACAGACTCGGTCGGTCAACCGAGTCCAATTCTGAACAAATTTTACCCTCGAACCCGGAACTCAGCGAATGTGAGGGTTGACCGTCCACGCCCACCGCCACAGCGGCGGGACCACGTAGGTCACGACCGTCTCGCCGCTGCGCAGCTTGGACACCTGGAAGCCGCACACCCATCGCACAATCGGAACGGCCCACAGATTGTTGCCCCGCACCCGAATCGGCAGCGTCGGGCAGTGCACCACCGGAGTCGGTGCCGAGAGTGTTGTGGTGGTCGTCGCCGGAGGTGCGGTTGTGGTTGTGGCCGGTGGCGCCGTCGTGGTGGTGGTCGTCGTCGTCGGATCGACCGTGGTCCAGCTCAGGACCACGCTGCCATCACCAGGGTTGATGCCGTTCTCGAGGGTGACCGCCGTCGCCGACCCCGCGGCGTAGTTGGAGCCACCGCCTCCACCACCCGCGCCCACACCGCCGCCACCGCCGCCCCCGCCGTAGTAGCCGCCCCCGCCGCCGCCACCACCGTCGTACGGAGCGCCGCCGGCTCCGCCGACCCCGAGGTCTCCGACATGTCCGGCGCTTCCCGGGATACCAGGTCCTTGGTAACCGCCCGCACCGCCTGCGCTCAGCGTCCCGGCCCCGCCACCGCCGCCTCCGTTCCCCGACCATGAGGAGGCATCGACGCCGGCCGTGCCGCCCCCTGCGCCGCCCCACTCCGCCCCGCGCCAATCGCCGCCACCGCCACCGGCCACAACGACGCGGTCGCTCAATGCGTTGCCACCCTGTCGAACATCGGACGCACCGCCCCCACCGCCGCCCTCGGGGCTGCCCGGTGCGCCACCGCCGTTGAATCCGCCGACGAAGTTGGTGCCGACGCCGCCGACCTCGACGTCGAGCGACTCGCCGGGGGTCACCGACACCGTTGCCGTGACTCGACCACCATCGCCACCACTGGGCGGGCTGCCATAGCCATCGGCGCCCTGGGCGCCCTCGGCCACCACGGTGAGGCTGGTCACGTGGGCCGGCACGACGAACGTAGCGCTCCCCGCGGAAGAGAAGGTCTGGGAGTGGACAGATGCGCCGGCCGGCGTCCCAGCCATGGCAAGGGCGATGACTGAACCGATCAAAGTCGTGGCCGCGACCGCAGCGATGGATCGTCGTCGGGGGCGGAACGGAACGCGGACGCCTCGCTCAGAGAGCAGTTCTTGTGTCACGCGCCACTCTTCGACGGACGGTCGAACCGGCTGTAGGTATTCTTTCTACCGCGACAGCCAACTCGGGGTGGCCGAGCTAAGTGACCGGCGGGTAACTTGGCCCTCGGAGACGGCCACCTGAGGGCCGATCACACCGTCAACGAGGTCGGTGCACGACAGAACAAGGGGACTCTCATGGCTGGATCCGTCATCCTCAGCGGGGCTCGCACGCCGATCGGCAAGCTCTCGGGCTCACTCGCCGGGTTCTCCGGCTCACAGCTCGGCGCCCTCGCCATCAAGGCCGCACTCGAGCGGGCCGGCGTCCCAGCCGATCAGGTCGACTATGTGTTCATGGGCCAGGTGCTGCTCGCCGGGGCCGGTCAGATGACCGCCCGCCAGGCATCGAACGGCGCCGGCATTCCCCTGTCCGTCCCGTCGACCACCATCAACAAGGTCTGCCTGTCCGGCATCAACTCGATCATGATGGCCGATCTGCTGATCCAGTCCGGCCAGGCCGAAATCGTCGTCGCCGGCGGCATGGAGTCGATGACTCAGGCCCCGTACCTGCTGCCCGACGCCCGGGCCGGCATGCGCATGGGCGACAAGTCCGTGGTCGACTCGATGATGCACGACGGTCTGTTCTGCGCCATTGATCACCTGGCCATGGGTGCGGCCACCGAGAAGTACGCCGCGTCGGCCGACATCTCCCGCGAGGCCCAGGATGAGCTGGCGTACAACTCTCACGCCCGCGCCGCCCGCGCTCAGAAGGACGGGTTGTTCGACAACGAGATCGTCCCGGTCGAAATCCCCCAGCGCAAGGGCGATCCGGTGGTGTTCACGACCGACGAGGGCGTCCGGGCCGAGACAAGCCACGAGTCGCTCGCCGCGCTGCGGCCGGCATTCGACAAGGCCGGCAACATCACGGCCGGCAACGCGTCGCAGATCTCCGACGGCGGCGCCGCGGTGATCGTGACCTCCAGGGCCAAGGCCGAGGCACTGGGCATCAACCCGATCGGCGAGATCGTGGCCAACGGCCAGGTTGCCGGTCCCGACGCCTCCCTGCTCACACAGCCGGCCAACGCCATCCGTCAGGCCCTGGGCCGGGCCGGCCTGTCGGTGGGCGACGTCGACCTGTTCGAGCTGAACGAGGCCTTCGCTGCCGTCGGTGTGGCCTCGATGCGCGACCTCGGGATCACCGACGACATCGTCAACGTGAACGGTGGTGCGATTGCGCTGGGTCACCCGATCGGCATGTCGGGCACACGAGTCGTGCTGACGGTGCTCAACGAGCTGGCCCGCCGCGGTGGCGGTATCGGCGCAGCCGCCCTCTGTGGCGGCGGCGGCCAGGGCGACGCCCTGATCGTCAAGACCGTCTGAGCCGTCACGCGTCCGCCCGGACGTCTAGAAACTCCTGTGTGGAGTACCGAGTCCCGGATCAGCTCGAGTCGTCCGAGCGCACGCGTCTCGGACATCTGACTTCGCTGGCCGACCGGGGCTCGGCTCGCACCTTGGCGCGCCTCGGCGTGTGTCCGGGCGCGTCCGTGCTGGAGGTGGGCGCCGGAAACGGCAGCCTGGCACGGTGGATGGCCGAGACAGTCGGGCCATCGGGTCGCGTCGTCGCCACCGACGTGGACGATCGATTCGTCGACGCCGGCGACGACGTGGAGTTTCGGGTGCACGACATCACCTCGTTCCCACCCGAGCAGTCGCTCTTCGATGTCGCCCACGCCCGCGCGGTGCTCGAACACCTCCCGGCTCGGGCCGAAGCGCTGGCCAACATGGTCGCCGCGACCAAGCCGGGTGGCGTGGTGGTGGTCGAAGACATCGACTGGCACCATTTCGACGAGCAGCCGCTGCCGGAGCCGTTCAGCACACTGCACTTCGCGCTTCGGGCGGCCGCGGTCGCGGGTTACGGATACGACCCCTATTACGGCGGCAAGCTGCACCAGTCGCTGGCCCAGGCCGGGCTCGAGGACATCGACGTGCGCGGCCGGGTCTATTTGATGCACGGCGGCACCCCGAACTGCGAGTGGTACATCGGCGCCCTGGCCAACGCGGCCCCCGGCTTGGTCGCGGCGGGTGTCATCGACCAGGTCACCGCCGACGCGGCAGTGGCGCAGGGGCGAGACCCGGCGTTCAAGGCGCAATCACCGGTGAGCAACGCGGCCTGGGGCCGTCGTCCGCTCTAGACATCCCGCTCGAACTTGCGTGGAAATATCACCCGTGAGGTGCTATTTCCACGCAAGTTCGCTGGGGTGGAATGGGCGTGGGGCGGTTGGCGAGCTCGGCCCGGTCAGCTGATTGGTGAGCGGTCGCCGAGGATGACGGCCTCCACCTCGATCTCCACCTTCCAGCGGGTGTCCAGCAGCGCGGCCACTACCACGGTGGTGTTGGCCGGTCGGACGTCATGGAAGAACTCGCCGTGCACGGCCGAGATCGGGCCGAAGTCGGCCGCGTCGACCAGATAGATCCGGGTGCGGACCACGTCGGCGAAATCGGCGCCGGCCTCCGCCAACGCCTTGCCGATGATCTCGAGACAGCGGCGAGCCTGCAGCGCCGGATCGGGCGTGCACGATCCATCATCGAACTGGGGGGCGGTACCGGCCACGAACAGTCGCTTGCCCACCCGCACGGCGCGGCTGTAACCAACGGTCAACTCCCACGGAGACCCGGACGAGATCAGCTGACGGTGCACAACTTGCAAGGTACCCGGCCGCGGTCGTCCCAAAAGCAGCGGTTACCGAGAGGACTCCTCGGCCGCCCGTTCGACGACTCGCCGGCCTTCGAGGGCTCGGCCGAGCGTCATCTCATCGGCGTACTCCAGGTCGCCTCCGACCGGCAGCCCCGAGGACAACTTCGACACCGTCAACCCCGGCGCATCCAGCACCTTGGTGAGATACAGCGCCGTCATCTCGCCCTCGATGTTGGGATTGGTGGCCAGGATCACCTCGGCCACCCCCTCATCGACGATGCGACGGACCAGCTCGCCGATACGCAGCTGCTCGGGGCCGATTCCCTTCAGATGATCGATCGCGCCACCCAACACGTGGTAGCGACCCTTGAATTCGCGGGTGCGCTCGATGGCCACGACGTCGCGGGGTTCTTCGACCACACAAATGACCGAGCCATCCCGCGACGGGTTGGCGCAGATCGGGCATTCGGGCCCCTCAGCCAGGTTGAAGCAGCGCTCACAGGGCGACATGCGTTCGGTCGCGTGGCGGATGGCGTCGGCCAACCGAGTGGACTCGGGGGCGCCGGCCGCGAGCAGGTGGAACGCGATGCGCTGCGCGGACTTCGGACCCACTCCGGGCAGCCTGCCGAACGCGTCGATCAGTTCCTGCAGTGGAAGCGCGTAATCGATCACCCGCGACCCCCGCCGAACAGGTCGCCGAGATCACCCAGGTCGAGACCGGCCAGAGGCGACGTCTCTTGCTGCAGCTCATTGAGCTTGGCAATGGCATCGTGCAGCGCCGCGAGCACGAGATCCTCGAGCAGGCTGGGGTCATCAGGGTCGAAGGCCTGGGGGTCGATGTGCACCGACCGGAACTCGACCTGGCCGGTGACCTCGATGCGGACCACTCCGCCACCGGCTTGACCCTCGACCACCGAGGAGGCGAGCTTGGCCTGCGCCTCCATCATCTGGGCTTGCATCGACTGGGCGACGTCCAGGATCGAGCCCATGTCGACTCCGCCGAGCGCCCCGAGCGGGTCGTGCTCGAAGTCCGAAACCGCGTCGGGCTCGACTCGCTCGGGTAGGTCGTGATTGTCGCTCATGATCAGGACTCCTCGTCGACCAGCACGGCGCCCGGGAACGCCTGGGTCAGCTTGTCGGCCCCCGATGCCACCACGTCGGTCGCGTCGGTGAGATCGGCCACGTCAATGTTGTGTTCCTCGGGCGGATCGATCGGAGCCGGACCATCGGACGGCGCGCCAGGGGCCGCCAAGCCGCCGTCGATCAGCCGGAGCGGAACCGGTCGACCGAAGTGGGTTTGCAAGGCGGCTTCCACATCGCGACGTTTCAGCTCGGCGCGGTCGAGTGGCGAACCCTGGCTCAACGCGAAGACAGCGGCTCCGTCTTTGACCTCGACGAAATGCCCGGCGGTGTAGATGGCCTTGGCCACGCCCTTGAGTTGCGGGAGCACACCATCGGGCATGGCCGCAGTGAGTTCGGCCACCGACGGGAGTTCGTCGCCGGGCTTCGGCGACGGCGCCGGCCTTGCAACCGGAGCCGCTGCGGTGGCCGGTGCGGGCGCCGCAGCTGGTGCGGGCGCGGGGCGGGCCTTGTCTGGAGGCGGCGCTGGACTGTCGGCCGGACGGGCGCGACCAGGCGGCGGCGGTGCGGCCGATGTGCCGGATGCCTGTGGTCGTGGCCGAGCCGGAGGCGCGGGAGCGGCAGGAGTCGGGGGGGCCGAACCGGTCGGCGCTCGAGGCGTGCTCGGCGACGATCTCGGTGCGGCCGAATCCGCAGGTGCCTCTGCTGCGGGGGCGGTACCGCGTCGGGCCAGCTCGCGCTCGAGGTGCGCGACCCGCTCGGCCAGTCCGGCCAGCGAGGCATCGGTGCTCGGATCGGTGATCCGCACCAACGCCACCTCGATCGGAATGCGCGGGTCGGCCGCCTGTCGCATGTCGATCAGCGCGGCACCGAGCGCTTCGAGAGCCCGAGTCAGGCCCGGCGCCCCCATAGCCGATCCCAACTTCTCGGCTCGGGCCCGGTCGGCGTCGGCCAGGTGCGTGGCACCGGCTCCGACCGACACCAGAAACGCGTCGCGCAGGGCCGCGAGCAGCGACTCGCCCAACACGCGGGGATCTCGACCACCGTCGATGGCGTCGGCCACCTCGACCATGGCCCGCGAAGTGTCACGGGTCGCAATGGCATCGAGCAACCCCTCGGTGGCATCGGACCGGTTCAGCACCCCGCCGGCGGCCACAACCTGGTCCAGCGCCGAGAGGGTGTCACGGGCCGAGCCGCGGCCGGCTCGGACCACGTGGGCAATGGCGTCGTCGTCCACCTCCAGCCCGGCGTCGGCCACCACCCAGCGCACATACTCCTCGAGCTGCTCGGCGGTGAGCAGCGAGAACTCGAAGTGTTGGGTTCGGCTGCGGATGGTGGGCAGCACCTTCTGGGGATCGGTGGTGGCCAGCACGAAGGTGACGTGGTCGGGAGGTTCCTCGAGCGTCTTCAACAGCGCATTGGATGCGGCCGGCGAGAGCATGTGGACCTCGTCGAGGATGTACACCTTCGTGCGCCCCGGCGAGCCCACCGCGGCTCGGCTGATGAGGTCGCGCATGGCGTCGACACCATTGTTCGACGCCGCGTCCAGTTCGAACAGGTCATAGGAGTTCCCGGCCTCCATGGCGACGCAGCTCTCACACACCCCACACGGCTCGCCGTCATGCAGATCGGTGCAGTTGAGCGCCTTGGCCAAGAGGCGGGCCGAGGTGGTCTTGCCGGTGCCGCGGGGGCCGCTGAAGAGGTATGCCTGACCCGCGGTTCCGGTATCCACGGCATTGCGGAGCGCCTGCACCACGTGGGCTTGGCCGCGCATGTCGGCGAACCGCTGTGGGCGATACCGGCGATAGAGCGACTGCTGGGTCATCGGCGGCTCAGCCTACCGGGGCCCCTCTGACGGTCGGCCGCTGAGGACCAGCTCCGCGACCCCCCGACGCGGGCGGCCGAACGCTCCTTACCCTGAGGGCGATGCTGCCGTCCGCCCCGCCGACTGCCAGCCCAGTGGCGCCACCGAGTTGGTACCCGGACCCCTGGTATCCCGGACAGCTGCGCTGGTGGGACGGCTCGGCCTGGACACCTCATGTCGCCGCCGGCGGCTGGGGCGCCAGCCCTGGGCCGTTCCGGGGCTCTTCCGCCCGGCCCGAGTCGACCGGCTGGTTCCCCGAAATCGCGACGCTGCGATCGCCCGCCGCCCTGTTCGGCATCGCTCTGGTCGGCATCCTGCTGGCGGGAAATTTCGCCGTCACGGCCACGAAGAACAACGACCTGGCATCCGGCCTGATCGCGTTGGCTGTGCTGGCCTTCTACGCGGTCGGCCTGCCACTCGGGGCTTGGTTCGCGTCACGGAGGTGGGGTTCGGGGCACGTCGTCGAGGACCTTGGGTTTCGCTTCAAACCGATCGATCTCGCCCTCGGCATCGCGGGCGCCGTGACGATGCTGATCACCGTGGTCGTGGTGGGGCTGCTGATGCGCGGGTTCGGAGTACCGGAACGCTCGAACCTGAAAGATGTCGTGCCTGCGCACCAGACACTGGCGGTCTTCATCTTCCTGGTAGTCGAAGCCGGGATTCTGGCCCCCTTCACCGAGGAGCTCCTGTTCAGAGGTGTGGTGTTCCGGGGCCTGTCGTCGAGGCTGCGAGCCGTGGCCGCCATCGGCGTGCAGGCAGTGATCTTCGGGATGGCTCACGTGAGCCTGGACGGCGGATGGGGCAATATCGGACTCGCCATCGCGCTGGCCTGTGTCGGCGCCGAGCTGGGCTACCTGGCCCGATCGACGGGCCGACTGGGCGCTGGGATGATCGCGCACGGGCTGTTCAACACCACCCAGATCGTGTTGCTGTTCGTGCTGGGCACACGCTGAAGGGTGGCTCCTCGACCCGGTGCGAACGTGCCGCGCCCTGGTGAGACGGTCAGGCGATCTGCGGCACACCGCAGGCCCCGCTGAGAGCTGCTGCCTTCCGGCCCTGACTCGGTTCACAGGCTGCGATTGCACAGGACCCGACCGTCTCACCAGAGCGCGGCCGTGGGGAGGTTACCTGGCCTGCCGCGGCGCTCCACTACGCTGAACCCCTTCACCCGGGAGACGTGCGAGAGCGGCCGAATCGGCACGACTGGAAATCGTGTGTGGGGAAACTCACCGTGGGTTCAAATCCCACCGTCTCCGCCACATCGCGTCAGGCCTCTGTTGGGAATTCGAACAACACCGGCAAGAACAGTTCGAGGAACTTTGCGTACTGCTCCTCGGCATCGGAGTCGAGCCGGGCGGCGTGAACGAAGCCATCGGTCGCGTTCAGCAGGATGGCCGCAATCGTGTCGGCGGGGTACTTGAGGACGAATCCGTTCGCCGCGGTGTTCACTTCCATGAACTGAGCGACCCGCTCCCGGTTGCGCTGGCGGCTCTCGACCGATCGCTGTCGGCTGCCTGGGTTCCGGTATTCGAACAGGCCGAACTCGATGTTGAGCGCCCACATCTCGGGATCGCGCAGCTCGGACTGCATCAGCATCCTGGCAATCGAGACGGGATCTGTGGCGGCCTCGATGTCCACGTCGAGGAGCTCGGCGAACGAGTCGAGCATCCTCACGTTGAACTCGCCCATGACGGCCAGGAAGAGGTCCTCCTTGTTGTCGAAGTGCTTGTAGATCGCCCCCCGGGTGAACCCGGCATTGGCGGCGATCTCGTCGAGCGACGCCCCCTCGAATCCCTTCTGGGCGAAGGCGCGGCGGGCCGAGTCGATGAGCGCGGTTCGCGTGAGCTCCCGGCGTCGCTCGGGTGTGAGCTTTTCAACAGCCACCTCACCGTCCTACCAAAGAGATGGCTTCTTGACGTGGAGGTACGAAGGAGTATCTTTGATACCTATGCGTATCTAGGAGACGCAGTCGTATCTCAGCGGGAGGCAGCCGTGCTCGAGGTCAGCGGTATCTCGAAGTCCTACGGGCCACGAGTAGCACTCCGCGACGTGTCGCTCAGCGTCGGGGCGGGCGAGATCGTGGCGCTGTTGGGTCGAAACGGCGCCGGCAAGACCACCCTGGTTTCGATCGTCGCCGGTTTGCGTCGAGCCGAGAGCGGCACCGTGTCGGTTGGGGGCCGAATCGGCCTTGCTCCCCAGGAGTCCGGCTTCTATCCCACGCTGACGTGCCGACAGAACCTTCGCTTCTTCGCCCGATGGGCCGGGGTGTCGCGCCGCCAGATCCCCGGGATGATCGAGCGACTCGCCGACGGTCTCGAGCTCACCGGGCTGCTCGATCGGCAGGCCCGGCAACTCTCGGGCGGCGAGCAGCGTCGACTGCACACAGCGATCGCTCTCGTCGGCGATCCGGCGCTGGTCCTGCTCGACGAGCCGACCGTCGGCGCCGATGTCCAGACGCGGGGCCGCCTCGTCGAGTTCGTCCGGGCCCTGGCCGCCGGCGGCACCGCAGTGGTGTACTCGACCCACTACCTGGGCGAGGTCGAGTCGCTGGGCGCGTCGCTCGTTGTGCTCGATGGCGGGGTCGTCGTTGCCCGAGGAAGCGTCGCTGAAGTGAAGCGTCGCTACGCACGGGACACCCCCGCAACGATCGAGAACGCCTTCGTGCAGCTGACCCAACCGGGGTCGGCGATCGAGCTGAGGGTGCCCGCCGATGTCGGCTAGGCGCATCCTGGCGCTGGTCCGGAACGAGTTTCGGCTGATCGCCCAGGACCCGCTCCCGATCATGATCCTCGTTGCGTTCCCGCTCATCATGATGGCGTTTCTGAAGCCCACGTTTCGCCTGGCGTTGCTGGCCAGCGGTCACCCCGGAGCAACCGGCGCCGAACAGGTGGTGCCCGGGCAGGCGGTCAGCAACGGCTTCTACATCGTCGGCATGACCAGCTTCGCGTTCTTCGCCGAACACGGGTGGAAGACATGGGATCGCCTGCGGGTGGGCGCCGGGTCGGCTGCCGACATCGTGATCGGCAAGACGCTCCCCCGCCTCGCCGTCTCGCTGCTGCAGTTCCTGGTGCTGTTCCTCATCGGGGCCCCGCTCGAAGGTCTCCACAGCCGCGGCCCGTTGTTGGCCCTGATCCCGATGGTCGTCGCCTTCGCCACGTGTCTCGTTCTCCTCGGTGTGCTGGTCACCGCGCTGTGCCACACCGTGCAGCAGGCCAACGCGGTGGCGTTTGGCGGCATCGTCGTCTTCGGCGCCATCGGCGGGGCCCTGGTCCCGCTCGAAGGTCTCCCCGGCTGGGCGCATCACGTGGCCCCCGCCACACCCACCTACTGGGCGATGCGGGGCTTTCGGTCCGTGATCCTCTCGGGGGGCTCGATCGACTCGCAGCTGTTGCCCGTTGTCACGCTGGCCGCGATGAGCGCCGGCTTCGTACTGGTTGCACTGGCCCGCTTCCGCCTGGACGACGCCAAAGTGGCCTTCTGAGCGGAGGTCACGAACCGGCTCGCCGGCGTCTGCCGTAACCTCCCCCGGTGCGAGGAGCAGAGTGGGACGAGCTGATGGGGCTGGCGCTCGACGAGGCTCGCCGCGCCATCGAACAAGATGACGTCCCGATCGGCGCGCTGGTCATCGGCCCCGACGGCGAGGTGCTGGCCAGCCGGCACAACGAACGCGAAGCCACCGGTGATCCCACCGCGCACGCCGAGGTGCTGGCCCTCCGCGACGCGGCGGTGGCCCGTGGATCATGGCGGCTGACCGATTGCACGCTGGTCGTCACACTCGAGCCCTGCCCCATGTGCGCCGGAGCCGCCTGGGCATCGCGCATCGACCGGGTCGTCTTCGGCGCGGCCGACCTGAAGGCCGGCGCGGTGGGCTCGCTCTACCATCTCGGCTCGGATCCGCGTTTGAACCACGAGTTCACCACCGTGGGCGGGATCCGATCGGCGGAATGCGCCGATCTGCTCACCGCGTTCTTCGCGACACGCCGGACATGAGCTGTCGGGGACCTGTGGCCGGTCCGATAACGTCGTCGACGGAGAGTTGCCAGAGCGGACGAATGGGACGGTCTCGAAAACCGTTGAGGTGCAAGCCTCCGAGGGTTCGAATCCCTCACTCTCCGCCACTTTTCGCGACAGAGAATGAGACGAAGAACAGAGATGGGTGAGTACTGATGGCCCATCCGATGATGTGGCGAATGCTGTCCAACGACCCGAATGCGGTGAAGGGGCAGAAGCTCAACAAGAGCCTGGTCCGGCGGGTCGGCACCTACGCCCGCCCGTATCGGGGCATGCTCATCGCGTTCCTGCTGACCATCGTCGCCGAGGCGCTGTTGGGCCTGGCGCCGCCGTTGCTGTTCCGCAAGATCATCGATGTGGCTCTCCCGCACAAGAACCAGAGCCTGTTGCTGTGGCTGGGCCTCGGCGTCGTCACCGCGTCGGTCACCAACTCGGTGCTGGGTATCGCGGAGCGCATCTTCAGCTCACGCGTCGGCGAAGGGCTCATCTTCGACCTACGGACGCAGCTGTTCGACCACGTCCAGCGGTTGCCGATCAGCTTCTTCACCCGCACCCAGACGGGCGCCCTGGTCAGCCGGCTCAACAATGATGTGATCGGCGCGCAGCGGGCGTTCACCGGCACGCTCGGCACCGTCGTCTCGAACATCATCACCCTCACCGCCACCCTGGTCGCCATGGCCGCCCTCGACTGGCGGCTCACGATCCTGGCCGTCCTGCTGCTTCCGCTCTTCCTGCTGCCGGCCAAGCGAGTCGGGCGGAAGCTGGCCAACATCTCGCGCGACGGCATGAACCTCAATGCCGAGATGAACAACCAGATGACCGAGCGCTTAGGTGTCGCCGGCGCGCTGCTCGTGAAGACGTATGGCCGCTTCAGCAGTGAGCGCAATGATTTCTCGGGTCGAGCGGCCGGCGTCCGAGACATCGGGATCCTGTCCGCCATGTACACGCAGATCTTCATGACGCTGCTGGGTCTCGTCGGCGCGGTCGGCGTCGCCGCGCTCTACTACTTCGGCGGACGATCCGTGATCTCCGGCTCGATCAGCACCGGCACCCTCGTGGCCCTGGCGGCCTTCGTGACGCAGATCTACAGCCCGCTGACTCTGCTGACCAACGCCCGCGTCGACGTGATGACGGCGCTGGTCAGTTTCGAGCGGGTCTTCGAGGTGCTCGACACGCCCAACGCGGTTGACGATCGGCCCGACGCGGTGGAGCTCGCCCGGCCCAAGGGTCTGATCCAGTTCGACGACGTGTCCTTCCGCTACCCGCTCGCATCAGACACCGTGGCATCGCTCGAAGGCGGCCACGCACCCGAGCGACCGTCGGACCACGACGTGATCAGCCACGTTTCGGTCGAGGTCGAGCCGGGACAGCTCGTGGCCCTGGTGGGCCCATCGGGGGCGGGTAAGTCAACCCTCGTGTCCCTGGTCATGCGGCTGTACGACGTCACGTCGGGTGCGATCCGCGTCGACGGTCACGATGTGCGGGAGCTGACCGGCGAATCGCTTCGTGGCAGCATCGGCCTGGTCGCTCAGGATCCTCACCTGTTCCACACGACGGTTGGCGAGAACCTGCGCTATGCCCGCCCCGACGCGACCGACTCTGAGATGCGTGACGCCTGCAAGGCCGCACAGGTCCTCGATGTCATCGAGCGCCTTCCCGATCACTTCGACACGGTGGTGGGTGAGCGCGGATACCGCCTCTCGGGCGGTGAGAAACAACGTCTGGCGATCGCCCGGATGCTGCTCAAGGACCCGGCCATCGTCATCCTCGACGAGGCAACCAGTCATCTGGATTCAGAGAACGAGCACCTGGTCCAGCGGGCGCTCGCCACCGCGCTGGTGAACCGCACATCCCTCGTGATCGCCCATCGGCTGTCGACCATCACCGCCGCGGACCAGATCCTCGTCGTCGACGAAGGCCGCCTGGTCGAGCAGGGCACGCATCGCTCGTTGCTGGCTTCGGGCGGCCTCTACTCCGAGCTGTATCGAACCCTGCTGGGTTCGGGTGATACCGGGGCTTGATCTCCCGCGGCCTCAAGTCGCGACCCGTGAAGCGCCGAAGAGCTAACCGCGGATTGAAGGAGACGGAGTTCATGTATCGGCGGTTGTTACTTGGGTTGGTCGCGCTCACGCTCACGAGCTGCGTGTCGATACCGAGCCCACACACACCAAAGACGTCGAAGGCTGCTCAACCAGCCACAACGACGACCACACCAGCGGCCCACCCGGCCGCGTCCCCCGACGCTGGGGCTGTTGGGGCCACCTGCCTTCCCGAAGCGGCCGATTCCTACCAACGACCCTTCGCGGCCACAGCTCCGTGGAACGTGCCCGTCTGCGGGCTCCCAGCGGACCCTCGGTCAGCCGATTGGACCAACCGCTTCTACTACTACGCCCACTACAACCAATACATGGGCGGCGACCCAACCCAGGCCACCGACTCCGCCAGCTACACCGTCATGTTCGGGCTCGACGCCAACCCCGTCAACGACTTCTCCGTCGCCGTGTACGACGCCAAGGACGCCACCACCACCACGCGGGTCTTCCAACGGACCGGCTGGAACGGCCTCATGAACATCGGCAACGGTGCGTCGATCCCGTGGAACCCGTCATGGCGGGCCTCGACCGGCTCGGACGCATTGTTGGTGATCGTCGACCACACCACCGGTCATGAATGGACACTGTGGGGCCTGGTCCAGTCCACCTACGGGCTCCCCCTCAACGACACCCAATGCTGGGGATGGATCCCCTTCAGCTACCGCAGCGGAACCGACCTGTGCGTCGGAAGCGCCAACATGTCCAAAACCGCCAACGGAACCTCACCCGTCAACGACAACACCTACGCCGGCAACAACCCCACCAACCGAGGCAGCGGCATCGACGAATACGCCCTCCTCGCCACACCCCAAGAGGCGTCCACCGGACAGATCCGACACGCCCTCGCCATGCCCGTCTTCAACACCATGACCGGCGGACCAGGCCAAGTCTGCACCGCAACCCAACTCAACACCGACGCCTTCGGTTCAACATGCGGCAACGCCGTCGCCCCCGCCGGCCAATTCGAAGGCGTTGCCGGAACCACCCATGGTTGCGGCAACAACCCCCCCGCCGCCGCGCTCACCAACACCACCTACCGGCAAACCACCATTCCCGAAGGCACCCGATTCGCCCTCCACCTCTCCGACCAAGACATCGAAAACTGGCTCAACTCACGGGCCTACACCGGCCAAAAACGCGTCACCGCCAAAGCATTCGCCGTAGCACTCGTGAACTACGGATGGTTCATCACCGACACCTCCTGCTACGGCGCCGACTTCCAAGTCTCCGGTAGCGCCAACCCCACCACCGCCGCCGCCTGGCGGGCCGACGGCATCACCGGCGACGGACGCGACCTCCTCCAAGGCCTCATCACCAAAACCAACATCTGGACCATCGCACCCCCAACCAACCACTGCACCAACGGAACCACCTCCAAAGCCGCCTGCCCAGCAGACACCATCACCTACCCCTGA
>Ga0182019_10000804_pt1 | contig 15515 bp, 7 predicted proteins | sample 812E2MmetaG_FD_120483 | JGI IMG/M metagenome (GOLD analysis project Ga0182019, IMG submission 120483) | Permafrost microbial communities from Stordalen Mire, Sweden - 812E2M metaG | ecosystem: Environmental > Terrestrial > Soil > Wetlands > Permafrost | place: Sweden: Stordalen | collected...
GCCCTATCACACCACCGCGGCTACCGCTTCCGGCATTTGTGCCGACATCCCTGGCGGTGCCGCCATTTCGGTCAGCCATTGGGTCCGCGCTACCGAAACTTATGAAGATTGGTCTTGCACTTATAGCAGCGGGACCGACTTCGCTATTGCACCGGGCGAGGCGCTCGCGGTGAAGGTTTCGGCGGCCACAACCTGGACGCCGTCGCACTATTGATAAGGGGGAAGCCATGAGAAAATACATTCTTTTAGCCATCACTGTTTTGATTGTCGGCTCCATTGCCTTCGGGCAGTGCATCACCGCCGGCCTCACCATCACCGGTTCAAAGACCACCGCCTCAAAATGCTGGGGCACCTTGAACACTTATACCGGCATCACCACCAAGGGCGGCTTCTATTATGATTACGAGTATTCAGCCTTCACCAAGAGCCCCATTTCCTGCGAAACTCCCATCTTCAACAACGACGCCGGCAGCTTCTGGGCCCGCAACCGCTCGTGGAGCAACGACGGCGCCTGCGCCACCCTGTACGGCTGCCCCACTCCCGTTTCCGGCCACCAGACCATCTACGCTTTTTGGGGTGTGAACTCTTCCAATTACGTCACCAACCTGCTTATGGAAGCCTATCCGGCCAACGGTTCCAGTTGGATCGGCACCGGCACGGGCCTGCCCACCTGGACCACCGGCACCCCGCCCGTCTGCGGCGCTGCCGACGCCACGTTCCATCCTGCGATGGGCATCACCAGCATAAGCTGCGATGCCGCTGATCCCTCCACCTGCACCGTTAATGTCAACATCGGCAACCCGACATACAACAGCCAGGAGGGGATGTACGGCACCACCGGCCTTAACATGATTGCGGGCTATCGGCTTTATTACCACAACACCGGCGTACCCGCCAGCGGCGCCATCGCCAACTGGACGCCGGTCACAAACAACAGTTATGTTCCTTATACGGCCGGCATTGCTTCCTCGGGCTCCTTCACCTACACCGGCGGCAAGTACACCCCCGTTTACCTGGCCTTCCAGCCCATCTTCGGCAACAGGGCCGGCACGGACCTCGCGACCCTGGACACCGCCGGCATGAAGCCCGCGGCCTACGTGGCGCAATCCGGGGGCCAGCCGCCCTACTATGCGGAATTCATTCCCACGCCGGTCACCATCGCCAGCTTCTCCGGCAAATACCTCAACCTGGAGCACATTGCCCTTACGTGGGTGACGGCTTCCGAAAGCGACGCGGCGGGCTTCAACCTGTATCGCTCGCTCGACCAGAACAATTGGACGCAGGTCAACTCCGCGCTCATCCCGGCCAAGGGCAAGGGCGGCAGTGGAGCCACCTACAATTACACGGACAACCTGCCCAAGCAGCGCACCTACCAGAAGTGGTATTACAAGCTGGATGAGATCAACTCAAGCGGACAGCGCGCTTCCGAGATGACCACCAGCGTAACGAAGTAAACCAGGACCACGAAATACGATAACGTCGGGCGGGCACATTTGTGCCCGCCCGGTATTTTTTTTTAATGGGTAGTAAGGGGCCGGTGTCGGAGCGGTAACATGCCGGCCCACAAGCGTGGGGGTCCGGTTTTGAGGGATGAATCCGACAGGGCCGGATGCAATCACGCGATGGAATGTACAAGGAGGATGGCATGAAAAAAGTTATCTTTTGTATGTTGGCGGCGTTGGCCTTTTCCGCAATGGGACCGGCCCAATGCACAACGGCGGGACTCAACGTCACGGGCAGCATTTCCGCAAGCAAATGCTACGGTAGTTTTACGTATTATAATGAATTTGTGGACAAGGTCACGTATTATTACGATTACGAATATTCCTCGTTCGCCAAAAGCCCCGTCGCGTGCCAGAACCCGGTCACAAATCTGGACACGGGCACGTTTTGGGGACGGGAGCGGACCTGGGGCTCCAATCCCACATGCAACGCGCTTTATGGATGCCCTTCGCCCGCCGAGGGAAACGAGACGATCTACGTCTCCTATTTTGCGCACAATCCCTACCATTTTGCCAGCAATATCCTGTTGGAGGCATGCCAGGCCAACGGCAGCACATGGACATGCAGCGGCGCGGGCCTGCCGACATGGTCGGCGGGATCGCCCCCCACATGCGACTCCAGCGACGCCACCTTCCGTTACAACGCCGGCATCACCTATGTGAGCAGCTACTCCGTGGACCCGGATCTGAATGTCATGGTGAATATCACGCTGGAAATCTACAACCCAACCTATGGCAGCGGCCTGTACAGCGACAACATCCCGCTCGTGGCGGGATACCGGATATTTTACAGTTACGGCCCGCAGGATTCCGCCCCGCCCGACGGCTACTCGGTGCACTGGTACCCCACCGACGATTACATCGCCTACAGCGGCGGCGCCACGTCCTCCGACACGTTCACGTTCACCTGGCCGGAGGGAAGCGGCGACAATCCGTACAGCCTGTACCTGGCCTACATGCCGGTGTTCCTGAACCATGCCGGAAACAGCATCACCTCCCTTTTTGCCAGGGGTTTGACCACCACCCCCAATAACACAAACGGCGAAATCAACGGCTACGTGGGGTGCGTCTACGATCCCCCGTACTTTTGTGAATACGCTCCAACGCCGGTCACCATGGCCTCGTTCACCGGACGCTACACGGATCTGGAGCACGTGGCCCTGGCGTGGGTGACGGGCTCTGAAAGCAACTCGGCGGGATTCAACATGTACCGCTCCCTCGACGGAACGGCATGGACGAAGATCAATGCCTCCCTCATCCCCGCCAAGGGCAAGGGCGGCGGCGGGGCCTCCTATGCGTTGACCGACAACCTCCCCAAACAGCGGTCTTATCAGGCCTGGCAGTACAGAGTGGAGGAAATCAGCTCGGGCGGCCAGCGCACGGCCCAGTCCGGTACCACGGTCACCAAACCATAAGTCATAAGCCACGAAGACGTGTCACCCCGGGCGGGTCCATGGCGGATCCGCCCTCTTTCTATGGTGAGGGAGAACCCCTGAGCCCTTCTTTGGAGAGGGCCCGGCGGCCGTCATCACGGGATGGGCGGCCGCGTTCCGGCCCCGCCCGGCCGAATCCCCCTGTGATATAATCCTGCGACTATTTTCCATGGGAGGTTATTATGCCGAAACGGGCTTTGTTTTCTTTTGTGGTGCTTGCGCTTTTCATCGCCTCGCCGGGGCCGGCGCAGGCCCCCAAACGCTTTTCCATTCCCCCCGGCTACGACGGCACGAATGAAGATTCGATTTTCAAGGCTGCCCATGACGCCGCCGCGCGCGGGGAATGGCTGGCGGCCGAAGCATTTTATAAGCGGTTGCAGGCGCTCGATGTGTGGGGCAACGATGTCGGAGGGCTTCTGAAGGGCGTTCATGAGGAAGCGGAAAAAGAGGCGGCCGGGCTCTCCCCCGAGCAGAGGACGGCTTATGAGGAGTTCCGCGCGGGTGTCGTCATGCCGGAAATCCTGGCCCGCGTGCCCGCCCTGCGCCTGGGCATGGACGCCCTTCTGAAGGCCGGGGATGAGGAGGCCGCCGCCGGGTACGCGGAAACCATCGTCAAAATCCTGCCGCACGACGCCGGAGCCGCCGCCGCCCTGCAGAAGCGGCTGGAGGCCTCGCTTCAAAATGCGAAGAAGTCCTATGCCTCCGGCGACATCTTGACGGCGGCGATGCTGCTGGCGCGGGGCGGTGAAATCACCGCGGATGCCGGGGCGCTCGCCGGGCGCGTGCGGAAGGCCCTGAAGGCGCATGAAAAGCTTCAGGAGGCGATGAACGGGGATTCCGGTGGAAAGGTGGCCGCCGCCGCCAGGGCGCTGGCGGCCGTCTATCCCGGGGATGCCCTCCTGGGCGCCGCGAAAAAATGGGAAACCCGGCCGGCGGGAATGGCGGCCATTCCATCGGGGCACTATCTCATGGGCTGCACCTTGGGGGAGGGGGACTGCGAGATTGTGGAAACCCCGGCCCACCGCGTATCGGTGAAGGGCTTTTACATGGACCGCGGAGAAGTGACGGCGGCGGCCTACGCCGGGTGCGTGGAGGCGGGGAAATGCGCTTCCCCCCTGTCCTCCACGGATGCCCCGTACTGCACCTGGGGCGACCCCAAGCTCGGGGATCATCCCATCAATTGCGTGACTTGGGCCCAGGCGAAGGCCTACTGCGCGTGGGCGGAAAAACGGCTGCCCACGGAGGCCGAGTGGGAGTACGCGGCCCGCGGCGGGTACAACGACCGGCGGTATCCGTGGGGAAATGAGGAGGCGGATTGCTCGCGGGCGGTCATGGCGGACGGCTGCGGCAGGATGGGCACGTGGGCGGAAGGCTCAAAGGCGGCGAACGGCTTCGGGCTCCTGGACATGGCGGGAAACGTCAGCGAATGGGTGGAAGATTGCCTGCATGATTCCTATCTGGGGGCGCCCGCCGACGGGCGCGCGTGGACGGAGGGGGAATGCACCACCCGCCTGTTGCGCGACGGTTCATGGTTCTACCGCGCCTCCGGCTCGTTCAGGGTTTCCAACCGCTCATGGCTGGATCCCGCCACGCAGAATCCCAGTGCCGGCTTCCGCTGCGTCAAGGATTGAAAAACGGGGACTGTCCGGTGGGGAGGGAGGGCGGAAGGACTGTCCCGTTTTTCAAAGGGGGAGGTGGGGAGTGGGACTTTCGTCTTAAACATTTCTCCCTTCGGAATAGGGAGCAAGAGCGAAAAACGGGGACTGTACCGGGAGGTTGGGAGGGCGAGGGACTGTCCCCGCTTTTCGTTCTCAAGAAGGATTTGCGGCTGGGGACTCTTTCGCGCAACACAGACGGCGGCAATTCAGCATATCGCTGATCCATACTACCGAAATCCCCCTCGGTCCCCCTTTTGCAAAGGGGGAGGATGGGATCTCTCTTTCTTACTTTTACTTCTTACTTTTTACTTTATTAAGGGATCTGCGCCACCAGGGCATCCTGCCGCCGCGCGGAATCCAAAATCTCCGGAGCGCGGGCGCGCAACCAGTCGCGCTGCTGCAGGGCGGTTCCCCGGTCCCCGGCAACCCACGCCGCCTTCATCAGCGCCAGGCGGATGTTGGGATTGCCCGGCTCCAGCGCCGCCGCCCGCGTGAAGCCCTCGCGCGCTTCCGTTAAATGCCCGGTCCCCGCCATGGCGTCGGCCCATTCGAAAACATAGCGCGCGTTATCGAAGGAAAGAAGCTGCGCGGCGTTGAAGTAGCGGACGGCGTCCGCAAGGGCGTGTTTCTCCTTGTAGATCAGCCCGGCATAGAAGTACGGCTGGGCGAAGGCCGCGCCTTCCCGGCAGCATTCCTTGAGGTCGGCGAGGGCCTCGTCGGGCCGGTTTTTCATGTAGGCGTCGAAACCGGAGAAATACGACAGGAGGATGGAAGGCGCCTTCCTCTCCCGCAGGATGCGGGCCGTGAACGCGTCGGCCTGCCCTTTCCGATCCGAACCCTGAAGAATGGACAGGGTCCGCGTGTAGGGAAGCGGATCGGTGGGATGCTCCTCCATCATTTTGGCGAGGAAGGCGAGCGCCTCATCCGGCTTATGCTGGTGAAGCAAATCCTCCGTGATGGCGGTCATGAACAGATAATCCGAAAAGGCCGCGCGCGCGAGCTGCAGTTCGGCCCAATGGCTCTTCTCGTCCCCCATCTGCCGATAGGCGGTGAGAAGAAAATTATGCACGTCGAAGTTATTGCCGTTGAGGCGCAGGGCCCCGCGGAGATCCTCCACCGCCGGGCCCGGCTGATGGAGGCGAAGGTACAGGTCGGCCCGGGAAACCAGGCTCTGGAAATCGTCCGGGTGGTCCTTCAGGAAATCCGAATAAATCTTCAGCGCGGCGTGGATGTCGCCCTTAAAGCGGATCTCATCGGCGTCGGCGATCATCCTGACTTTTTCCGGCCAGCGGCTGGGGGGCAACGCGCCCCCGGCGTCTTTCCGGGGCGGCACCTGCGTGAGGTATCCCAGCGAACGCAGGTTTTCGACATCCTCCTTCATGGGCGTGCCTTCGCCCCCCACGGGGGGCGCGGCCGCCAGCGCCCGTTTGAGCGCCGAGCTGAGATCGGCATAGCTCCGGGGATACAGGTTTTTTTCCTCCCCGGGGTCCTCGGCGAGATTAAACACCTGGGGTTCGGAGCACACGACGGCCTTGATCGGATAGCGGAGGACGGCATACATCTTTTCCCAGCCGAAGAAGAAATAGGGCATTTCGGTGGAGAGCAGGATGTTGCGATCCGTCGCATGGGCGGCGCCCTTGAACCAGGGATTGAGGGATCGTCCGTCCAAATCCGGCGGCGTTTTAAAGCCCAGAAGATCGCACAGGGTGGGATAGAGGTCCGGCAGGCAGACGGCCTCCGGGATGGAGGAGGGGCCCGATGAAGGCATGGACTTGGGAAACTTGAACGCCAGGGGAACGGCCATGGTCGGATTGTAGAGAAAATAGCCGTGATAGGGCTCGCCGTGCTCCCCCAGCCCCTCCCCGTGGTCGCTGAAAAAAACGATCAGTGTTTGGTCGTAGATCCCCGTCTCCTTCAAATAGTTCAACAGAATGCCGACGGCTTCATCCGTATAGGCCACCTCCCCGCCGTACAGATTTCCGGCGTGCCGGCTTTTATACGGCTCGGGAGGGTCATAGGGCGAATGCGGATCGAAATAATGCAGAAAAAGGAAAAAAGGCCTTCCATCCTTCGGCCGGGCGCGGAGAATTTCAACGGCGGAGGCGGACACGTCCAACGCCCGGCGCTGGGACGAATAGTAGCGGACCCAATCGGCGTTCTGGGCCTCGAACAGGGGGTTGCCCGTGGAGGGGCAGTGGAACATATTATCCTGATAAAGATCGAATCCCCGTTCTATTCCTTTTCCATACCGCAGAGGACGCCCGCCGATGGCGGCCGCCGTGTAATAATGATTCGCATGGAACATCTCTCCGAGGGTCGTGAAGCCTTTTCGGATTGAGAATCCCTGATTTGTGACGACGCCGTGGCGCCACGGATAGACCCCCGTGAAGGTCGAGGAGAAGGAGGGGAAGGTCTGCGGGACGACGGTGAAGGCGTGCAGGAACGCCGTGCTGTCGGAGACCAGTTGCGTGAGATTGGGGGTCAGGGTCTTCCGCTCGGGATTGTAAAAACCCACATAATCGCGGCGGAGGGTGTCCACGCTCAACAGGATCACGTTCGGCCGCGCGGCCGCGCGATGGCATCCGAGGGCAGGGAGAAGCAGCATCAGGGAACAAAGCAATTTCTTCATGAGGGTATCATGCCTTGCCCCGAAAGGCTTGTCAAGCGGGCCGTCGGGGAAACGGGGCGCGTTGCGGCGGGGTGGATTTTCGCTCATGCAGACCATCCTTCATATTTTTCCCGAAATCCCCCTCGATCCCCCTTTCTTACTTTTTACTTCTTACTTTTTACTTTTTACTTTATCAAGGGATTTGCGCCACCATGGTGTCCTGGCGCCGAGCGGATTCCAAAACAGCCGGCGCATGGGCGCGCAGCCAATCCCGCTGCTGCAGGGCGGCGGCGCGGTCGCCCAGGGCCCACGCCGCCTTCATCAGCGCCAGGCGGATGTTGGGATTGTCCGGCTGTATCCGCGACGCCAGGGTGAACCCCTGCCGGGCCTCCGGAAGATGCCCCGAAGCGGCGAGGCAGTCGGCCCATTCAAAAAGGATGCGGGGGTTTCCCGGCGCCAGCAGGCGCGCGGCGTTGAGATTGCGCGCGGCTTCGCCGAAATCCCGCTTGTCCTTCAACAGCAGTCCCGCCTCGAAATAGGGCTGATAAAATCCCGCGCCGAGGCGGGCGCACTCCCGGAATGCCTCCAGGGCGCCGTCGGGCTTGCCTTCCATCTCCAGACGCATGCCGGTGAAGAAACGCACCACGGCGGCGTCGGCGGTCCCCCCCTCCGTGATGGAGCGGGCCAGGGCCGCGGCTTCGTCGGTGCGCCTGGCCTCCATGAGCAGGCCGTAGGCGCGGAGGTGGGGGTAGCTTTCGCGCGGATAGGCGGCCATGGCGCCCTTGAGGAAGGCGAGGGCGCCCGCGGTGTCATCCTGAAGCAGGTAATCGTCGGCAATGGCGTCGAGGAAGAGGACGTCCGGGGATTTCGCGCGCGCCTCGGCCAGGAGGTCGTGGTATTTCCGCTTGTCCCCCGCGCCCCGGTACAGGGCCAGCAATTCGCGCTGGATCTCGTAATTGTCGCTGATGGCCCGGGCTTTCAGGAAGTCGTCCTCGGCCTCCCGGCTTCTTCCCATGCGCAAAAGGATTTCCGCGCGGCTGACCAGGGATTGAAAATCCTCCGGGTACTGCTTTAAAAAGGCGTCGTAGACGGCCAGGGCGGCGGCGAGGTCGCCCTTGAACTGCGCCGTCTCCGCCTCCGTCAGCACGCGGAGCTTGTCGGGCCATCGGCTGGGGGGGATGCTGTCCTTTCGTTTCTGCTGGGGAGCGGACGAGAGATAGCCCAGACTTTTCAGCGCCTGAGCATCCTCCGCGCCGGCGGGGGCCTCGGCGGGCCCGGAGGCGACATAGCGGCCCTTGAAGATCCGGTACAGGGCGTCGTAGTCGCGCGGGTAGAGGTTGGCGGTCTCGCCGGGATCGGCCGCGACATTGAACACCTGGGGCTCGGAGCTGATGACGGCCTTGAGGGGAAAACGGAGGACGGCATACAGCTTTTCCCACCCGAAATAGAAATACGGCATCTCCGTGGAGAGGAGGATCGCTTCATCGTTGGGCGGCGCGGTCCCGCGCATGTCCGGCGCCAGGGTGCGTCCGTCGAGGCCCGCGGGCGGGGTGATGCCTTGAAGTTCGCATACGGTGGGCGTAATGTCCATCAGGCTGACCGCGGATTCGACGCTTGAAGTCCGGAACCTGCCGGCGAGCGCCCTGGGGAGTTTGAAGGCCAGGGGGACGGCCACGGTGGGCTCATAAAGAAAGTAGCCGTGGTAGGGTTCGCCGTGCTCGCCCAGCCCCTCGCCATGGTCTGCGAACAGGACGATGAGTGCCCGGTCGTAGATCCCCTTTTCCTTCAGATGCCGCAACAACGCGCCGATGGCCTCATCCGTATAGGCCACCTCCCCGGCGTAGGGTTCCGCGGCGTATTTCTTCGCGTACTCCCCCGGAGGGGAATAGGGCGCGTGGGGATCGTAATAGTGGACGAATAAAAAGAGCGGCTTCTGGTCCAGCGGCGCGCGGTCCATGAGATCCATGGCGACCCGCGTCACATCCATGGCCTGGCGCTGGGAGGATTGGAATTTCGCGGCGTCCTCGTTGGCGGCGTCGAAGAGGGGATTGCCCGTGGCGGGGCGGCGGAACATGGCGTCGTCGTACACCGTGAACCCGCGTTCCAGTCCCTTGCCGAAGCGCAGGGGAACGGCCCCGATGACGGCGGCCGTGTAATAACCCTGCTCCTGGAACCGTTCCGTCAGAACGGGGACGTCACGCCGGATGGCGAAGCCCTGGTTGTTGACGGCGCCGTGCCTCCAAGGATACACGCCGGTGAACACCGACGAAAACGACGGAAACGTCTGGGGCACCACGGTGTAGGCGCGCCGGCACACCACGCTGTCCCGCAGAAGGGCGTCCATGTTCGGCGTCAGGTCCGCGCGTTTGGGGTTGTACGCCCCCACATAATCCCGGCGCAGGGTATCCACCCCGATCAGGATGGTGGGGGTGCGCACGGGCTTTCCCGCGCAGGAGAAAAGGAGAAGCAGGGACAGGAACAGCACCCAGGCGGCGGGGGAAAATGCCATTCGTTTCATCCAAAAGCGAAAAACGGGGACTGTACCGGCGGGGCGGACGGGCATGGGACTGTCCCCGCTTTTCGCAGTTCTCATTGAAGCATTTTCTGCAGGATCGGGTCCTGCTTCCGGACGGCTTCCAGGACATCCGCGCCGTTTTTCGTCAGCCATTGCAGTTCACGCCCGGCGATCTCCTTCTGTCCCAGGAACCACGCCGCCTTCATCACGGCGATGTGGATGACGGGGTTCATCGGGTAGAGGTGCTCCGAATACATGAAGCCCGACAGGGCCTCGGGGAGCTTTCCCTGGAGGGCCAGACTGTCGGCCCATTCGTAATGGATCTGCGGGTCCTCGGCGGCCATGATGCGGGCCGCGTTGAGATACCGCGAGGCGTTGGCGTAATCCTTCATGGTCCGATAAATGGTCCCGCTGTAATAGTACGGTTGATAAAAATCCGCGCCGTAGAAGCAGGCGTCGTTGAAGAACCCCAGCGCCTTGGCCTGGTCGCCCTTGAGCATGGCCTGCATGCCCTTGAAATAGGCGGAGACGGTCCGGGGGCGGCCCTGCTCGGCGATGACCTGCGCGGCGAAGGCGTCGGCCTCCTTCTCCTTTTTCAGGCTCAACAGGGTGTTGAGGTTTTTCAGATAGGCGCCGGTTTCCCGGGGATTGTCCTGCATGGCCTTGCGCAGAAGGGCCAGGGCCTCGTCGCCCTTGCTGTCCAGCAGGAGGTCGTCCACCACGAAATTGAGGAACAGGTAATCCGGAAATTTCTTGCGCACCAGGTCCGTCAGGGAGCGGAAATGCTGGAAGTCGCTGTTGCGCCAATACAGGCGGAGAAGGAAATCGTAGACTTCCCAGTTGTCGGGGTTGAGGCTGAGGGCCGTTTCGAAATCCTTCTGCGCCGCCGGGAGGTCGTTCATGTTCAGGTAGACCTGCGCCCGTTCGAGATAGACGCGGAAGGTGCCGGGATAGCGTTGGATGAAGTCGGTGTAGGCCCGGATGGCCTTCGGGTAATCATCGGACCACCGGGCGACGTCGCCCTGCCGGTTCACCTCGATGAACTCGCCCCACTTGCTGGGGGGCAGTTTCGGGGCGCCCTTGGCGGAGCCCGACGATGTGAGATACCCGAGGCTGGCCAGGATGCGCGCTTCCTCGGGACGGATGGCGGAGGGACGGTCCGGCACCGCCGCGCGCAGGTAGCCGGCCACCGCGGTATTCATGTCGGCGTACCCCTGCGGATAAAGACCGTGGGTCTCCTTCGGATCATCCTTGAGATTGAAAACCTGGGGCTCCGAGCAGACGACGGCCTTGAAGGGCCAGCGGATCAGTCCGTGGATCTTCTCCCAGCCGAAGGAAAGCTCCGGCATTTCGGTTTCAAGAAAGATCTCGCGCGGCGCGGCGGGTCCGCCCTTCATCAGGGGCACCAGCGAACGCCCGTCAATGCCCGCGGGGGCGGGAAGGCGCATGAGGTCGCACACCGTCGGAAAGAGGTCCGTCAGACAGACCGGATCGGACACCTCGTGCACCGCGGCCGTTGAACGCCGGGAGAGGGGCAGTTTGAATCCGAGGGGAACGGCCACCGTGCTGTCGTACAAATAAAAGCTGTGCTGGGCCTCGCCGTGGTCGCCCAGCCCCTCGCCGTGGTCGGCGAAGAACAGGATGAGGGCGTCGTCGTAGAGGTTGTTTTTCTTCAGATAATCCAGGAACACGCCGATGGCGGAGTCCACATAGGCCACCTCGCTGCCGTACGGCGTGGCGCCCGCGGGGGCCTTGAAGTCCTTGGGCGGGGCATAGGGGCCGTGCGGGTCCCAGAAATGGAGGAAGAGGAAAACCGGACGGTCCTTGCGCTCGCGGAGAAGGTCCATCCCCACGGTGGCGACATCCATGCCGGGGCGGTTGGATATGAAATCAAACTGCTGGATCTCGCTGACGCCGTCGAAGAGGGGGTTCTTGGTGGCGGGGCGGTACAGGAAGTCGTTCTGATAGACCTCGAACCCGCGGTCGAACCCCTTGCCCGACCGCAGGGGCCGGCCGCCGATGGCCGCGGCCGTGTAGTAGCCGTTCTTTTGGAAGCGCTCGGGGAGAAAATCCAGGGTCCGGGGGAGATAATAGCCGTCGTTGAAATGCACCCCGTGGTGGATGGGATAGAGGCCGGTGAAGGCGGAGGAAAAGGACGCCAGGGTGATGGGAACGGCGGAAAAGGCGTTCCGGAAAACGACGCTGTCGGCCAAAAGAGCGTCAATGTGCGGGGTGAGATCCTTTTTTTCGGGGTTGTAGGTCCCGACGTGGTCCTGCCGGAGGGTGTCCACCGCGATCAGGATGACGTTGTTCCGGGGCTTGGGCGCGCAACCGAAAAGGAGCAGAAACAGAAGGGCCGCAAAGGCTTTTTTCATGCGCAGATTATCCCATGAGACGGCGGTGGAGTCAACCAAGCGGCGGGGACCGTTGTCCAGCCGGAAGGCCGGAAAGCCGGAAGGCAGGAAAGCAAAAGCAACTTCAAACTCCTAACTCCGGTTTCCAGGTTGGGATGGCGGGGGCCGCATCCCGGCTACTGGCTACTGACTACTGACTTCCCGCCCTCCCGGTTGACACCCGCGGGGGCAAGCCTTACAATGCCGTTCATGCCTATTGTTCCCCCGAACGCTGACGCCCCGCCCCATCCGCCATCGGAACGTGCGGGTGAGCGCGGACATCGGGCACGGGTCGCGGAGGTCCTCGCGCTGGGGGGTGTTGCGCTCGCCTTCGCGGTCCGGCTTCTGCCGTTCCGCCACATTGTGGAGGATGCCTATATTTCGTTCCGCTATGCGGACCATTGGGCGCGGGGACTTGGACTGGTATTCAACGCCGGGGAGCACGTCGAGGGCTACAGCAATTTCTTATGGGTGATTCTCCTCGGGTGCGTCCGGCGCCTCGGCGGGGCGATCCCCGCGGCCTCGCAACTCCTCGGATTTCTTTTCGCCCTGGGGACGCTGGGACTGGCGTATGCGCTGGCGCGCCGGTGGACGATGGCGGACGGCAGTCCGGCGTTCCCGGCGTTCCTGGCGCCCCTGACGGCGGCTCTGTGGCCCCCTTTCCTGGCGTGGACCCTCTCCGGCATGGAGACGCCGCTCTTCGCGTTTTTTGTGACGGCCGCGTTTTATTGCTATGACGGCAGGGGCGCGCGGACGGATCTGCTTGGCCCCCTGGCGCTCCTGGGGGCCGTGCTCACGCGTCCCGAGGGTTTGTTCTTCGCGGGGTTCATCCTTGTCCGCGAAGGCATCCGCCGCGCGCGCGCCTCCGGCCGCCTGCGCGACGCGGTGAACCGTGAAACCCTGTGGGGCTTTTTCATTCCCGTCCTGATCTACTATTGCTGGACGCTTTCCTATTACGGCTATCTTCTTCCCAACAGTTTCTACGCCAAATACGGCCTGGCGTCGGATCATCTGGCGCGCGGCCTGGGGGAATTGTACGTCTTCGGCGTGGGAAGTCTGGGCCTGGCGTTTCTTGTTCCCGCTCTGGCGGGGCTGCTCTTCCGCGCGGCCCGGCCGCGGGCGTGGATGGCGGGTTGCATCCTTTGCTTCATCGCCTGCATCGCCTATATGGGCGGGGACATCTATCCGTTTTCGCGCTATTTCGTCCCCGTCATGCCGGCCGCGGCCGCACTCGCCGCGGCGGCGACGGCGCGGCTGTGGGGCGCCGCGCATTCCAGGGCCCTCCGCATCGTCGCGTTCGGATTCACCCTGGGGCTGATGTGGACCATCCATCCGCCGGGCTATGGCGCGGAGCTGCGCCAATACGATTTTCTGAAAAACAACGACGAGGAGCGGCTTCTTTTCGTGAGGGAAGCGGGATTCCTCTTCCATGAGTGGGACACCATCGCCCTTCAGGACGCCGGCATCATGCCCTACTATCTGGGCATCGGCGCGGTGGACATGCTGGGGCTGAACGATGACGCCATCGCCCATCTGCGCGTGCCCCGGGAGGAGCGGGGCATCTTCGGACATGAAAAATACGATCCCGAGTACATCCTGCGGCGCCGGCCCGCCTTCATCTTTTTCGCCCTGCATCAATGGCGCACCGATCAGGTTTCCCTGCCCGGATTTTCCGTGCCGGGCGTCGTCCCGTACGCCCGCCTGTTCGCCCTCATCAAACTGCGGTTCGCGACACTGCCCTCGCAAACGTCCCTTTGGGAAACGCCCCGCTTCAAGCTCGGCTATACGCCGTTTCTGACCCGTTACGGGGACCGCATGATCATCCTCTACCGGCGCGACGACGCCTTTTTCGCGCTCGGCGAACGCGGTCCGGTGGGTGACGCCTCGGTCCTGCCGCTGGTGGACCACTTCATCGAAAAGGGCTGTTTCGCCGAGGCGGAGGATTTTTTCCGGCGGTTGCGGGCGCGGGGTCTCATCAGCGACGCCGTCATGGCGGCCTATAAAAGCGGGCTTGAGCGCGTCCCGCGCGAAGCCCTTCAGGAGTACGCCGACATGCGCGGCGAGGCCGTTGCCATGCACCGGAAACTCGTGGATGATCCGGCCCGCCGGGGGGACGCGGCCGCGGCGTGGCGCGCCCTTGAACGCGCATCACTGGCCTATCCGGATAGCGTGGAAATCCGGCGATGGCGGGAGGACTATTACCGCCTCGGACCCCTGTGGAAGGGACCGGGACAGCCGACGGAGGCGGCCGCCGGACAGCCGGACCGTTGAACCGGCGGTCGGCCAGGCCGTTAAACAGCCGGACAGCCGACTAACCGACCGGCGGACCGGCAGACCGGCAGATCCTTGAACTTTGAACTGCTTTTCTTTATTGGCTTTTCAGCGAATTCAGAACCGTTCTAAACGATTCCATTGCAGGAGAATTGCCTTCCTTTTCGGCGATCCCGATGGCTTTCATAAGGAGGGTCCTTGCTTCCGCATCACGGTCGGCCGCGTGATAGGCCTGGGCCAGGTTTGTATAAAGCTCGGGGCGGAAAGGCTGCGTGGACAAGGCGGCTTCATAGAGCGGGATGGCCGAGGCGTTGTCCCCGGAAAATTGAAGCCAGGCGGCCAGGGCGATGGAGGAGGCGGCGTCGGAGGGGTCCTTCCCGAGTTTATCCCGGTACGCCGCCACGGCGGCGGCTTCCATTTTCTTCAAGGCCTCGGGCGAATTGAGCGGCATCAGGCCCAATTCGGGGAAGGACGACAGCGTCCGGACCGAACCCTGGGGCAGCAGCACCAGCATGAACATGCCGTCCCCCACGTCCGCCGTGTAGGCCGGAATGTCATGGGCGAGGATGTCCTGAACGTACCAGAACATCATGGGATGGGTGATGTGGAGAAAGGTGTGGACGGGGTCGTAGGCCCAGAAATCCACGCCGCGCTCGCGGGCGTATTCAAGCGTGGCCAGCTTTCCGTGCGCCATGATGCGCCTTCCCGGCGCGAACTCTCCGTGGGCCACATGGGCGTCCGTCAGTCCCTGGCGGTCCAGCGTGCGGAGGTTCGTGTAATAGGGGATGGCGCCCACGCCCGAGATGGCGATGTAGGCGTCGGCGGGAAGGCGCTTTTCCCGGATGAGACGGTTGAACACCTGCGCCTCCAGCCGCACCTTTTGCAGGAAGAGGCGGTGCTCCTCCTGGCGTATGCCCACGAAACTGGCCGAAGTGTCCCGCAGGAGCCCGGCGTAAGTCCGGTTCAACGCGCGGACGGGGGGAAACGCCGCCATCGTTGAGCGGGGAAACGTCAGGAAGGCGTCGGCTTCGGGGAGTTTTCCCATCCACAGGCCCGGAAAGCCCTTGATGTAGGTCTTCGGGAAATCGCGATGGGTGATCCAGGGATAGGCGGTCAGACCCGCAATTAAAACCGC
>Ga0182019_10000805_pt1 | contig 15512 bp, 19 predicted proteins | sample 812E2MmetaG_FD_120483 | JGI IMG/M metagenome (GOLD analysis project Ga0182019, IMG submission 120483) | Permafrost microbial communities from Stordalen Mire, Sweden - 812E2M metaG | ecosystem: Environmental > Terrestrial > Soil > Wetlands > Permafrost | place: Sweden: Stordalen | collected...
CCCGCAGATTGTGGGGATTGTGGAGAGGCGCCAGCTCGATGTTCTCCCTGAGGATCTTGATGACGTCGTCTGTCAGGAGGACGGAGCCGGAGAACGATTCGCCCCCGTGCACGACCCGGTGCCCGACTGCATGGATCTGCCCTCTGTCCGATATTACGCCGTGGTTCTTGCTCAGGAGGACCGCAAGGATGTATTCGATGGCCTGCGTGTGGTCGACGATCTCCCCGGCGATGCGGATTTCGTCCCCGTCGTGGCGGAGATTGCTGAGCGTTGCAGCGCTCATGCCGATCCGCTCGACGCTCCCCCGGGTGAGGGTCTTCCTGCTTTCCGCCTCGATCATCTGGTACTTGACGGAAGAGCTTCCGCAATTCAGAACGAGAATGTTCATAGCCGTTTCCCGTCCTCGTTGTATTTGAAGAACCCCTCGCCGACTTTCTTTCCCAGTTTTCTCTCACGCACCATCCTGCGGAGGAGCGGGCAGGGCCTGAAGCGCGATTCGCCAAGTTCGTGGTACATGGTTTCCATCCACATGAGGACTTCGTCGAGTCCCATGGTGTCCGCCATCTCCAGGGGACCCGTCTGCATGCCGTATCCCAGTTTCATGGCGGTATCGATGTCTTCCGCCCGGGCAATTCCCTCCATGAGGACGTGCATCGCTTCGTTCAGCATCGGGAGTATTGTGCGCGTGGTGATGAACCCGGGATACTCGAACACCTCCACCGGGGTCTTCCCGATCCTCCGCGCGAACGACTTCACGAGCTCGAATGTCTCGTCGGAGGTTTTCATCCCCCGGACGATCTCCACGAGCGGGGTCTGCGGGACGGGATTGAGGAAGTGCATCCCGATGATCCGGTCGGCGCGCCTGCTCGCCTGGGAGAGCTTGCTCAGCGAAAGGGTCGCCGTGTTGGAGATGAAGACCGCGTCCTCCTTCCCCACCGAGTAATAGGATTCGATGAGCTGCCGCTTGAGTTCGAGATTCTCGTCGACGGCCTCGATGATGATGTCGCATCCCCTCAGTTCCGCCAGATCTGTCGTGCCGTGCACCCGGCTCATCACGGCACGTTTCTCCGAGGTCGTCATCCCCCACCGTCTGATCTCGAGGTCCATCGCCCGGGAGAGCCCATCGATCCCCGCCTTGAGGCTCTCGGCGTTCTTCTCCACGCCGATCACCTCTATTCCCGCACTTGCAACGGTCTGGGCGATGCCGTGCCCCATGACGCCGAGGCCTATCACCCCCACCGCCTGGAATTTGTCGTCCGATTTGTGTTTCGAGGAAATGGATGATTCCAGGTCCTCGAATTTCAGTTTTTCAGCCATGCTCTGATCCCCTGCTTCTGCGTGAGACATTGTCCGCCGCCGGAACGCACCCTCTTCCCGCGGTGAGGGGGGTGTGACTTCTCTGAAGTGGATCCGGGGTTGGAGAGAACGGACAGGAGCGAACACGCGGGACCGGCGGGCCGGACGGCGAACCATCGCTCCCGGGAGCCGGCACTGCCTATCGTCATAATGTAACGAGAAATGCGCCGCGAAGCAATCGACGGTGCCGCGTCAGAAGTCCTTTTTGTGAAGGATCCATGCGGAAAGCGCGAGAATGCCTCCGGAGGAGAGGAACGACTGCGCGTAGGGCGCTGCTTCCGCATGCTCCCCGGCGATGATGTGCATGGCGCCCGACTCCATGGCGGGAATCTGGGGAAATATGTAAAACAGCCCGTCCAGGATACCCCGGTAGATCCCGTTTTCCGAGATGAGATACAGTCCGGCCTGCCTGCTGTCCAGCGGCCCGGCGACGAGGAGAAGGTACAGTATTCCCGCGATGATCGCGATCGCCATGTTTCGTGAAAGCACGCCGAAGAATGTCACGACTGAATAGAGGGATGCGAACACGTATGTGAGGAGAAGGGCGCTGAGAAGGAAACGCCCGTTCCACACGCCTACCTTCAGTCCCACGATAAGCCAGAGCCCGCCGATAAAGTAGCTGATGTTCAGGAATATGACCGCAACGCTCCCGAAGTACTTGCCGAGAAGGAGCTGCCACCGCGCGATCGGTTTCGAAAGGTAGAGATCGACGGTGCCCTTCTCGAGCGCGTCGGGGATCACCCCGGCGGTGCCGAACACGCCGAAGACGACGATCCCGAGGAAGAGGCCGCCGGCAAATCCCGCTTCGAGTTTGCCGGCCAGATCCGCCAGCATTTCATTCGTGACCGGCGGAGAGGCCTGTTTGCCGAAGAACGTGATTGTCTTGCCGTCGGGAGTGGAGTCCGCCCCCACGGCGAGCGCCGCAGCGAGGAGCATGAGCGTCGAAATCCCCGCCAGGACGTAGAGCGTTGCCTTCGCGGCGAGTTCCCGTATCGTCCCCCTGATGAGCGTGATGATCTTCACTTGCGGGCCTCCTTCGCAATGAGCGAGATGAAGGATTCCTCAAGCGTATTCCGCTGCCGAATCACGGAGGTGATCTCCACGTTGTTCGCCCTGAGGAGATCGATCACGCGGTTGAGCTCCGCCGTCGTCCGGCACTCCGCGGTGATGTTCTCACCCTGCTGCGTGAGTCCCATGACGAACGCGCGGGCGGCGAGCGCCACCGACTCGGGAAGCGTGCCGCCGATGCCGATCACGTACGCCTGCCCCGCCGCGGTCATCTCATCGACCGTTCCCACCTTCAGAAGGCGTCCCCTGTCGAGCACCGCGACCCTGTCGGAGATGAGTTCCACCTCCGACAGGAGGTGCGAATTCAGGAATATCGTCTTCCCCTTCTGCCTCAGGTCCTTCAGGATCTCGCGGATTTCTTTCCTTCCGACCGGATCGACGCCGTCGGTCGGCTCGTCCAGAAAGAGTATTTCCGGTTCGTTCATGAGCGCCTGCGCGAGCCCCAGCCGCTGGAGCATCCCTTTGGAGTACTTCTTCACCTTCATCGTCCGCCATTGCGTCAACCCGACAAGACCAAGAAGGGAATCAATCCTGCCGCGCATCGCCCCCGGCGGCGCCCCTCCGAGCTCGCCGAAGTAGCGCAGCACCTGGTCTCCCGTCAGGTACCCCGGGTAACGGTGATTCTCGGGAAGATACCCCACCTTCTCCCTCACGCGGACGTCCGGGAGCTTTTGTCCCAGTATGGATGCGCTCCCGGAGGTGGGGGAGGCGAGGGAGAGGAGCATCTTGATGAACGTCGTCTTTCCGGCGCCGTTGGGGCCGAGGAGACTGAATATCTGTCCCGGTGCGACCTGAATGGAGAATCCGGTGAGCGCCGCCACTTCCTGCCGGCGGAATATGCCGTTCCTGTACACCTTGGAGAGCTCTTCTGATTCGATGGCGAACATAGTCCTCTGAAATTGTGCGGGAAGAAAGTACCTAAAAGGGTCCAACAATGCAAAGCACACCTGTTATGGTCACCGGAAACCTGTTTCCCGGGGCACGGGGTCGATACTCCCGCCAAACAACGGCGCCACCTGTGGCGCCGCAGGCGCCAAGATCTCCAGCTTGACAAAGTGACGGTAAACCTGTATATTTGATGGCCGGGGGGAACTCCGACCACGGTCGAAACTGTTTATACGATTGCAGGGAGGAAAGAGTTTTTTTTTGACCCTAAAGTGGACTTGTACGGTCGTATATTATCTGCCCGTGAGATGCAGGTGTCCGGAGTGCGTGAAACTTCAGGAGGGGTGCATGACATGATACGGCTCTCCAAGAAAGTCGAGTACGGGCTGATTGCCATCCGGCACATTGCGACAAAGCCTGCGGGGGAAATCGTGACCGCAAAGGAGATCGCAGACACGTACGGCATCCCGTACGAGCTTCTCTCAAAGGTCCTGCAGAAACTGACGAAGTCGGGACTGATCTCGTCCCACCAGGGGATGCGGGGAGGGTACGCACTGGCCAGACCTCCTGTGGAGATTCCCGTCTCCGTCATCATCAACGCGATCGAGGGGACCCGCCAGGCGATCGTGCAGTGCATGTCGGAGGGACCGCAGACATGCACTGTCTTCACCGTGTGCACGATCAAGTCGCCTCTCACGAAAGTCCAGGCGAATATCGAAAGGGCGTTCAGCACGATGACGCTCTCGGAGATTGTCTGACACGATGAACATCCCGGTCTATCTTGATAATCAGGCGACGACGCGGGTCGACAGGCGGGTCATCGATGCGATGATCCCGCTGATGGACGAAGTGTACGGGAACGCCTCGAGCACCCAGCACGAATATGGCTGGCGGGCGGAGGCGGCGGTGGCGCAGGCGCGCAGGCGCGTCGCCGCACTTGTCGGCGCGGACCCCGACGAGATCGTATTCACCGGAGGAGCGACGGAGTCGATCAATATCGCCCTCAAGGGTGCCGCGCGGAGTCTCCGGGGGAAGGGAAATCGGATCATCACCACGGGGACCGAGCACCGGGCGGTTCTCGATACGTGCCTCAGTCTGGAACATGAAGGGTTCGAGGTCGTCCGCCTCCCGGTCGACCGGTTCGGTCTGGTGGATCCCGATGACATCGCGCGCGCGATGTCCCCCGGAACGATTCTGGTGTCGATAATGACCGCGAACAACGAGATAGGCACGATAGCGCCTGTCGCGGCGATCGGCGCTCTCTGCCGGGACCGGGGCGTGTTGTTTCATACCGATGCGACGCAGGCCGCGGGGAAAATTCCCGTCGACATGCACGCCATGCAGGCCGATCTTCTTTCGTTCAGCGCGCACAAGATGTACGGGCCGAAAGGCGTCGGCGCCCTTGCACTGCGCGCGGCGCGACAGAACGGCCCACAGGCGGGGCGGCCGCCCGTCAGGCTGACTCCCCTGCTTGACGGCGGCGGGCAGGAAAAAGGGATCCGGCCGGGGACGCTGAACGTGCCGGGCATCGCGGGATTCGGCGTGGCGGCGGAAATCGCCGCCGCAGTCATGCCCGAAGAATCGCGCCGGCTCTCCGGACTTCGCGACATGCTCGTCGATGGGATCACCGGGGGTGTCGAGGGTGCCGGTCTCAACGGCCATCCCGTGCTCCGGCTTCCGCACAGCGCGAACTTCCTCTTCCCGGGCGCGCGCGCCGATGCGGTGATGATGGCAATGAAGGACATCGCGGTCTCCTCCGGCTCGGCGTGCAGCACCGCATCGCCGGAACCGTCGCATGTCCTCAGGGCGATCGGTCTCGGCCGCGAAGAGACACTTTGCTCGATCCGATTCGGGCTCGGCAGGTTTACAACGGAGGAGGAGGTCGCCTATGCGATCGGCAGGGTGACCGAGACGGTGACGCAGATAACTCAACGGGGGACGCATGCCGTCCCCGTCCACTGACACCACACGCACGCAGGCACGATGAACCACGCGTCAGAAATCCTCGACCGGAAAACGGACGTCCTCGCGTTCCTGAAGACCCGATTTCCGCTCTACGACAAGTCGAACGTATTCTTCCGGGATATACAGTACGGGATACAGGTGTTCCTCGGGCGGAAGGGGATAAAGGCCGGGTACCCCGAGTCGGAAAAAATCGCCCGGGAATTTGCCTCTCTGATGGAACGGGAGGGGGTCTTCGTTGCGATCGACAGGCAGAGCTGGGCGCTGCACTATCCGGAATTCCGCACGCCCCCTTCAAAACCGGCGCCTGTGGCGCCTGTGGCGCCTGTGGCGCCTGTGGCGCATTCTGTTGCGCCACATTCTGTTGCGCCACATTCTGTTGCGCCACGTTCTGTCGTGGCGCCCTCTGTAGCGCCACCAAAGCCGTCACCTGTAGCGCCACCAAAGGCGCCATCGGAACAGGAGAGTGTGTAAATACATGAGCACTGAGACAGGCAATATTGAGGAACTCGCAAACCGCGAATACAAGTACGGGTTTGTGACGGACATCGAGGCCGACGCCGCTCCCAGGGGACTCAGCGAAGATATCATCCGGCTGATCTCCTCAAAGAAAGGGGAGCCCGGGTGGCTCCTCCAGTGGAGGCTGAAGGCCTACAGGAACTGGCTCACGATGAGGGAGCCCGTCTGGCCGAACGTCAGATATCCGAAGATTGACTATCAGGAGATTATCTACTACTCCGCTCCCCGGGCGAAGGCCGGCCCGAAGAGCCTTTCGGAGGTGGACCCCGAGCTCATCAAGACGTACGAGAAGCTCGGCATCTCGCTCGGCGAACAGCAGCGCCTCTCGGGGGTGGCGGTCGACGCCGTATTCGACAGTGTCTCCGTGGCGACGACGTTCAAGGAGAAGCTCGGAGAGCTGGGGATCATCTTCTGCTCTTTCTCGGAGGCCGTCCGCGAACACCCCGATCTCGTGAAGCAGTACCTGGGGTCCGTCGTCCCCGCAGGGGACAATTTCTTCGCTGCGCTCAACTCTGCGGTCTTCAGCGACGGTTCGTTCTGCTACATACCCAAAGGGGTCCGATGCCCGATGGAGCTTTCGACCTATTTCCGGATCAACGCGGCGGACACAGGTCAGTTCGAGAGGACGCTCATCGTGGCCGATGAGGGAGCCTACGTCAGCTACCTCGAGGGGTGCACCGCTCCCATGCGGGACACGAACCAGCTTCATGCGGCCGTCGTCGAGCTTGTCGCGTTGGAGAACGCGCAGGTGAAATACTCCACGGTGCAGAACTGGTACCCGGGGGACAAAGAAGGGAGGGGGGGGATCTACAACTTCGTGACGAAAAGAGGGAAATGCGCAGGGCGGAATTCGCGGATCTCCTGGACGCAGGTCGAGACCGGATCCGCCATCACGTGGAAATACCCGAGCGTCCTTCTTATCGGCGACAATTCCGTAGGCGAGTTCTATTCCGTCGCGGTGACGAACAACTGGCAGCAGGCGGACACCGGGACGAAGATGGTCCATATCGGGGCGAACACGAAAAGCACGATCGTGTCCAAGGGGATCTCGGCGGGGCACGGCCAGAACTCCTACCGCGGACTCGTCGACGTCAAGCGGAATGCCTCCCACGCGCGGAATTTCTCGCAGTGTGACTCGCTCCTCCTGGGGGACAGGTGCGGCGCGCACACGTTTCCCTACATCGAGGTGAAGAACACCACGTCAAGGGTGGAGCACGAAGCGTCGACATCGAAGATCGGGGAAGACCAGATATTCTACTGCAAACAGCGTGGCCTCTCCACGGAGGACGCGGTGAACATGATCGTCAACGGGTTCTGCAAGGAAGTCTTCCGGGAACTCCCCATGGAGTTTGCGGTCGAGGCACAGAAACTCCTCGGGGTGAGCCTCGAGGGGAGTGTTGGATGAGCCCCGGCGGGCGTCGGAGCATTTTTCTCACGGACATGGAGATCACAGGCATATGAGTCTTCTTGAGGTACGGAACCTCCATGCGGGGGTTCAGGGGAACCCAATATTGGAAGGGATCAACCTTCGTGTTGAAAAGGGGGAGATCCACGCGATCATGGGGCCGAACGGGTCCGGGAAGAGCACGCTCGCGGGCGTCCTTGCGGGGCGTGACGCCTACGTCGTGACGGAGGGGGAAGTCTCCTATCAGGGAAAAGACCTCCTCGCGCTCTCCCCTGAAGAGAGAGCCCGGGAAGGCCTCTTTCTCGCGTTTCAGTATCCCGTGGAAATCCCCGGGGTTACGAACATGTACTTCCTGAAGGCCGCGCTCAACGCGATACGGAAGCACCGCAACCTGGAGGAACTCGACGCGATGGAGTTTCTCGCCCTTGTGAAACAAAAGATGAAGATCATCGACGTCGATCAGAGCCTTCTCAACAGGCCCGTTAACGAGGGTTTCTCGGGTGGCGAGAAAAAGCGGAACGAGATATTCCAGATGGCGGTCCTGGATCCCACGCTCGCCATACTCGATGAAACCGACTCCGGCCTGGACATCGACGCGCTCAGGATCGTCGCGGAAGGAGTCAACAGGCTTCGGTCCCCCGAGAATGCGGTCGTCGTCGTCACCCATTACCAGCGGCTGCTGAACTACATCGTCCCCGATTTCGTCCACGTTCTCATTGACGGGAAGATCGTGAAGTCGGGGGGGAAAGAACTCGCGCTCGTTCTTGAAGAAAAGGGGTACGACTGGGTCAGGACCGAACCGGGCGCCGTTTCCGCGCTTGCACAGGAGGCAGGTTCGTGATGACGAAATCCCTGATCAATGTCCGGGAGTGGTACGCGGGCAGGTTCGCAAGGTTCGAAGAGGGACTCAATGGAGCCTCGGGATCCCCCCTCCATGCCCTGCGGCGCGGAGGGATCGCGGCGTTTGCCGCGGGCGGATTTCCGACAACGGACCAGGAGGAATGGCGGTTCACGAGCGTGGCGCCGATCGCTTCAACGGAGTTCACCCCCGTCCTCGTATACGACCAGTCCGGCGTCACGGAGAGCGACCTCGGGGAATGGATCCTTGCGCGAGCGGGAAGCATACTCCTCGTTTTCATCAACGGGCACTTCTCCCGCACGCTTTCGTCGATTCCGGCGCTCCCTGAAGGTGTATCCGCCGGGAGTCTTGCCGCGGCGCTCGCCGGGGATCCGGCTCTTGCCTCGCGATACCTTGCGCCTGACCCGGCCGGGGAAGATCCGTTCGCCTCGCTGAACACGGCGTTCCTCGTCGACGGGGCATTCGTGCGTGTGGATGCGGGCGTGGTTCTCGACGCGCCGGTCCAGATACTCTCCCTCTCTGTCTCCTCCGCTGCTCCGCTCCTCGTTCAGCCGCGGCACCTGATCATCGCCGGCGATCGTGCGCGCATAGCGGTTGTCGAGTCATACGGCGGCAAGGGCCGGGGGATAAGCCTGACGAACGCCGTCACGCAGATCATTGTCGGTGATGGGGGGGCCGTGGAGCACGATAAGCTGCAATTGGAAAACCAGGCTTCCTACCACGTAGGAACGACGCGTGTTACCCTCGGCAGGGAGAGTTCGTTCACTTCGAACACGATAAACCTTGGCGGCGCGATCGTGCGGAACAACGTCAGCGCTCGCTTCGCTGGCGAGCGTGCGGAATGCACGCTGAACGGCCTGTCTGTCGCGACCGGGACGCAGCTCGTCGACAACCATACTGTCATCGATCATGCCGTCCCGCACTGTGAGAGCCACGAGCTGTACAAGTCGGTCCTGGACGGGAACGCCCGCGGGGTGTTTAACGGGAAGATCTTCGTCCGCCAGGACGCCCAGAAAACCGATGCAAAGCAGACGAACAAGACGCTGCTTCTCTCGGATGACGCGACGATCGATACGAAGCCCCAGCTCGAGATATTCGCCGACGACGTGAAATGCACGCACGGCGCGACGGTCGGGCAGCTCGACGAGGAGCAGGTGTTTTACCTCCGCGCCCGCGGCATCGGAGAGACGGAGGCGCGCGATCTGCTGACGTTCGCCTTCGCCACCGATGTCATTAACAGGGTCCACGTCGATGTCCTCCGGGAGAAACTGGATGCCCTTCTTCATACCCGCCTCCGGCAGGGACGGGTGACACTGGAGACGTGATGCAAACAATGACAGTCCAGCACACCAAGTCCCCGGCGTCCGACAGGGAACTTCTCGAACGATTCGAGGCGATCCGCGGATGCAGGCACCACTTCCCTCTTCTGCGCCAGCGCGTGAACGGGAAACCTCTGGTCTACTTCGACAACGCCGCGACAAGCCAGAAGCCGCAGGTCGTTATCGACGCCACGCTCCGGTACTACGAAGAAGAGAATTCGAACATCCATCGCGGGGTGCACTATCTCAGCGAACGTGCCACGCAGGCCTACGAAGGGGTGCGCGTCAAGGTCCAGCACCTGCTGAATGCCGCCCATCAACGGGAGATCATATTCGTCCGCGGGACCACCGAGGGGATCAACCTCGTTGCGTATAGCTACGGACGCACGGTGGTGGGGGCCGGGGATGAGGTTCTGATCTCCTGTATGGAACACCACTCCAACATCGTGCCGTGGCAGATCCTCTGTCAGGAGAAGGGTGCGAAGCTCCGCGTCATCCCGATCACCGACAGGGGGGAGATCGAGCTCGGAGAATATGAAAAGCTCCTGACACCGAGGACGAAGATCGTCGCGCTCACGCACGTGTCAAACGCGCTCGGGACGATAAACCCGGTTAAGGTCATGGTGGGGATGGCCCACGCCCGCGGCATCCCGGTCCTTCTGGACGGCGCACAGGCGGTTCCCCACATGAAGGTGGACGTGAGGGACCTGGAATGCGATTTCTACGCGTTTTCCGCGCACAAGGCGTTCGGACCGACGGGCGTCGGCGTTCTTTACGGAACGACGAAGCTCCTGGATGCGATGCCCCCGTACCAGTCCGGCGGGGACATGATCAAATCCGTGACGTTCGAAAAGACCATTTACAACGACCTCCCGTATAAATTCGAGGCGGGGACCCCGAACATCGGCGGCGGGATCGGGATGGGTGCAGCGATCGACTACATCAACGAAATCGATCTTGCGAGCGTGGCGGCGTTCGAGCACGAGCTTCTCGACTATGCCACGCGGCGCGTGGAGGAGATACCGGGGCTGAGAATCATCGGGACGGCCAGGGAGAAGGCTGCGGTCCTCTCCTTTGTCATTGACGGGATACACCCGCACGACATCGGGACGATACTTGACGACGAGGGGATCGCCATCCGCACCGGGCACCATTGCGCGCAGCCCGTCATGCAGCGGTTCGGCGTTGCCGCTACCGCGCGCGCATCGTTCGCGTTCTACAACACAAAAGAGGAGATCGACGTGTTCCTTGCAGCGCTGCACAGGGTCCGGGAGGTGCTCGCCTGATGTCCGCCCTCCGCGAGCTGTATCAGCAGGTGATCCTCGATCACAACCGCAACCCGAAGAATTTCAGGGAAATGACGGATGCGACGGGGAAGATCGAGGGGTACAATCCCCTGTGCGGGGATCACTACACTGTGTTCGTCCGGCTGGAAGGAGACAGAATCGCAGACATCAGCTTTACCGGAGCGGGGTGCGCGATTTCCAAGGCATCGGCCTCGGTGATGAGCTCGGTCCTCAGGGGAAAAACGCGGGAGGAGGCGGAGCGCCTGTTCCAGGATTTTCACGGGCTTGTTACCGGCACGCAGGTCTCGGCGGAGGAAATCGAGCGGATGGGAAAGCTGGCGGCATTCGCCGGCGTGAGCGAATTTCCCGCCCGGGTGAAATGCGCGAGCCTCCCCTGGCATACACTCCACGCGGCACTCGACGGAAATTCCCAACCGATAACGACGGAATGAATCCATGGAAACGGCACCGGAAGGTAACCGGATAAGCGCCATAGAGCAGAACCTCATCGAAGGACAGGTGACAGAGGCTCTGAGGACATGCTACGATCCGGAAATTCCCGTGAACATTTACGAGCTGGGGCTCATCTATGACGTCAGGGTTGCGCTCGACGGGGGCGTGCTGATCACGATGACGCTCACGTCCCCCTCGTGTCCGGCGGCGCAATCGCTCCCGCGGGAGATCGAGTCGAAGGCCCGGGATATCCCGGGCGTCACGGCGGTCAAAGTCAACGTGGTGTGGGATCCCCAGTGGAATCCTTCGATGATGTCGGAGGCGGCGCGGCTGGAGCTCGGGATGTAGGTGAAGGTGCGCGGCGGAGGCCGCGGAAGGATGAATTCTGAATTCTGAATGATGAATGATATAGAGGAGGGAAACGCAATGGCGGAAATTGTAGCGGAGAAGACCCCGGACGTCGGCGAAGAAATCATGCTGACGGAGAAAGCGGCGGCCCAGGTCGCAAAGGTAAAATCGGAAAACAACATTCCGGCCGAACACGGGCTGCGGCTCGGCGTAAAGGGGGGCGGGTGCTCGGGACTCTCCTACGTGCTCGGGTTCGATGAAAAGCCCTCCGAAAAAGACAAGGTGTTTACCGTGCGCGGAGTGACGGTGTTCGTGGATCCGAAGAGCCTGTTCTACCTGAGCGGCACGGTTCTCGATTTCAGCGACGGCCTGAATGGCAAAGGGTTTGTCTTCAACAATCCGCAGGCGGCGAAGACCTGCGGCTGCGGGAGTTCGTTCGGAGTCTGAGAAGGCGCCGCCGGACCCCACCACACATCCACAATAAGGAGAAGCTGTACATGGCTTACGAATGGAAGTTCAAACCGCGTCCCTATTCCGATGAAGAAGCGAAAAAGCTCCTCGCCACTGTCGTCGATGCAGAGACAACGGACTGGCATTACAACACGCATCACAAGGGTTACGTCACCGCGCTCAACACGATTGAAAAGGGGCTGGAGACCGCGGACCGTGCGGGGGCAAACGGGAATTACAGCCAGATCGGCGAACTGAAGAGGCGTCTCACGTGGAATCACGCAGGAACGGTTCTCCACGACGTCTACTGGGAGGTCATGGGGGGCGACGGAAATCCCGCAAAGGGACCGGAAGTCAAGGCGGCGATTGAGAAGGAATTCGGCACGTTCGACGCCTGGAAGGCTGATTTCAAGGCGGCGGCTGTTTCCGCCAAGCTGAGCGGCTGGGGTGTCCTCGTGTATGACCAGCTCTACTCCGGTCGGCTCCTGAACGTCCTTGTCGACGAGCACCACTACGGCGCGATCTGGGGAGGGATACCTCTGATCCCGGTTGACGTGTTCGAACACGCGTACTACCACAAGGACGGCCCCAAGAGGGCGGTGTACGTCGACAACTTCATCGCCAATCTCCACTGGGGGCGCGTCAACGACCGCTACAAGAAATACGCACGCTGAAAGGGAGCGCTCCCTTGACACTCACGTGGCGTGACGTGGACGGCCTTGCCCGGGAACTTGCAGAGAGGTTCCCGGGCGAGGATCCGCTGGGCATCGATCTCCGGCGGCTTCATGACATGATCCTCGGGCTCCCGTCGTTCAAAGACGAACCGGATGCCGCTACCGACGAACAGCTGGAGACGATACTTGCCGCATGGTACGAAGAGTCGTCCCCCTGAACTGCATTTCCGCGGCCGCAGGCCTCCCGCCTTCTTGACGTTCTTCCCGAAAATGGCTATCATCGGTATGCACAGCGCGTAGATGCCCTTGCCGGAAACATGGCTGCCGCTGTTTCCCCTGAACGTCGTCCTCTTTCCCCGTTCCGCTCTTCCGCTGCACATCTTTGAGGAGCGGTACAAGGTGCTGATCAACGAGTGCATCGGAAGCGGGGCTCCCTTCGGAATCGTGCTCTCAAGCGACAAAGGGACGGCGGACGTGGGATGCAGCGCGACGGTTTCATCGGTGGCCCGCCGGTACGACGACGGGAGGATGGATATCGTGGTGGGGGGGCAATCCCGGTACCGCCTTCTCAGGTACGACAGCGGCCGGGCTCCGTATCTGGTGGGGGAGATCCGGTACTTCGGCGAACCCGACGAGGCAGTCGACGGGGATCTGGCCGCGGGAACTGTCGAACTGTACAATGCGCTCATCGCTGCGGCGTACAAGGAGAGCGGCACGCTGATCGGCCTCGACCGTTGCGAATCCGGTCTCTCTTTTGTGATGGCGCAGAAGGCCGGGCTGGATCTCGCCCGCCGGCAGGAGCTTCTGGAGATCCCCGGGGAAAACGGGCGGCTGCGCATGCTGAAGGAATATCTGACGGAACTTCTCCCGAGGCTCAAACGGGCGGAAGAATTACAGCGGGTCATCAAAAACGACGGGTACATTTGAGCGTGCCTGCAGTTCACCGGGAGGATGCATGAACAAGAAAACGGTCAAGGTGCGGAAGAAACACAAGAAGGCGGTCGAAAGGGCCAAAGCGAAGCGACGGGCCCTGCTTGAAAAGAAAAAGATGTGAGTGTGACCGAGGTGACCGGCGAGTCACCTCGTTCCGTATCAGGGGGGTGATCCATGATGCATGCGGCCGGTGAACGCCCTTCGGAGGGCGCGCTCGTCTACACGTTTGCCGGGCGTAGGTACGACCTCTCCTCACGGACCCACGTCATGGGGATCCTGAACGTGACTCCCGATTCGTTCTCTGACGGAGGAAAATACCTCCCGGCCGGGAAGGCGCTCGAGCGTGGTCTCGTCATGGCGGAAGAGGGGGCGGATTTCATCGATGTGGGGGGCGAATCGACGAGGCCGAAAGGGAGCTCGTACGGCGAAGGGGCGGATCCCGTCGGCACCCAGGAGGAGCTCGACCGGGTTATTCCCGTGATCGAGGAGCTTTGCCGGCGGGTGAACGTGCCGATTTCGATCGACACGTACAAAGCGGACGTCGCTTCGGCCGCACTGGCAGCCGGGGCGTCGATCGTGAACGACATCAGCGGATTCGGGTTTGATCCCGCAATGGCGGCGGCCGTGGGAAAGGCCGGAGCGACTGCGGTCGTCATGCACATCCGGGGAACCCCGAAGACGATGCAGAGCAACCCGGTCTACGATGATCTCTTCGGTGAGATCCACGCGTCTCTGGGAACGGCTGTGAGGAAGGGGGAGGCGCACGGCGTGCGGCAGATGTTCGTCGATCCCGGCATCGGTTTCGGAAAAACGGCGGGCGACAACTACCGGCTTCTCTCGGGTCTCGGCCGGTTTGCAGACCTCGGGTATCCCGTGCTCGTCGGCCCGTCCAGAAAATCTTTCCTCGCACTCTCGACGGGGCTGCCTGTCCACGACCGGCTCGAAGCCTCCCTCGCAGCTGCCGTGTCCGCCGTCCTCTCCGGCGCGCACGCCGTGCGCGTCCACGACGTCAGAGAGGCGCGCCGCGCCGTTGCAGTTGCCGATGCTGTCCGCAGGGCCTCCCGCTGAGGGCCTGGCTCTTTACTTCCAAGGGAGCGGCATATGGAATTCTTCAGGATTGGTTTCATCTCCGTCGGGCTCTCCGATGTCATCGACATCCTCCTCGTCTCGTTCATCTTTTACAGGCTGTACGTCGCGATGCGCGGGACGATCGCGATACAGATTTTTGCCGGGCTGCTCCTGATCCTCGCGTTCTCCTTCGTGGCACAGGCCTCCAATCTGAAGGCGATGACGTGGATCCTGCGTACGCTGTCGGACATCTGGGTCCTTGCGTTCATCATCCTCTTCCAGCCCGAGCTCCGCAGGCTCCTCGTCCTCATCAGCCGGAGCCCGATTATCAGGGTGTTCCTGAAGATCGATGTCGACGAATCCATCGATGAAGTCGTCGCCACAGTCACGGAGCTTTCGCGGAAGAAGATCGGGGCGCTCATTGTCTTTGTCCGGGCTTCAGGGATCCGGATGGCCGTCGAAACGGGGACAAAGCTCGATGCGCAGCTCAGCCGGTCGCTCCTCCTCTCCATATTCAACCCGCGGTCACCGCTGCACGATGGGGCGGTTGTTGTCAAGGACCGTGTGATCGAGGCGGCGCGGTGCACGCTTCCGCTTTCCAACCTTACGTCCTGGGAGGGGCAGCTCCTCGGGACGAGGCACCGGGCCGGTCTGGGAATCTCGGAGCAGGCCGACGTTATCGTCGTCATCGTCTCCGAGGAGACAGGGATGGTCTCGATCGCGGAGAACGGGACACTGTACAGGGGGCTGACGCCCGCCGTTCTCCGCAAGGAACTGAAAGGAAGGTTCAACGTTGAGGGCGACCGGTCCGCCGCAGCCGTGTGGCGGGTCCTGAAGACTGGCGCGCAGGGATAGCCGTGGGCAGGTTCGACGAAGAACGCAGCGAGATGATCGGGCTCCTCCGGGACAGGCTCATCACCGATGAGA
>Ga0182019_10000806_pt1 | contig 15478 bp, 16 predicted proteins | sample 812E2MmetaG_FD_120483 | JGI IMG/M metagenome (GOLD analysis project Ga0182019, IMG submission 120483) | Permafrost microbial communities from Stordalen Mire, Sweden - 812E2M metaG | ecosystem: Environmental > Terrestrial > Soil > Wetlands > Permafrost | place: Sweden: Stordalen | collected...
CGGAGACCACACCGAGACGCACCCGATGCTCGCCACCCTCTCTCGCCACGATCAGCATGAAGAGCTCTTTGAACAGATCGCTCGCATCGAAATCCTCGGTGGGCGCCGACCGCAGCTGTTCCGCCCGCCCTACGGCTCCTTCAACGCGACCACCTTGCACGAGCTGAAGGCGCTGCACCTGCTGATGGTCCTGTGGTCGGTCGACACCGATGACTACGAGCAACCCGGCGTCTCGGTGATCGTCGAACGAGCGCTCGCGGGCGCCAAACCGGGTGCGATCATCCTCATGCACGATGCAGGCGGACTGCGCGAACAGACGATCGCGGCGTTGCCACTTGTCATCCGCGGCCTGCGTGCCCGGGGCTATCACCTCGTCACGGTGCCGCAACTGCTGAACGACGACCCGCCGCCTGCCGGTCAGCAGATCCCGCCGAACCTCAGCGGCGGCTGAGCGCCCCCAGTCGACCCCACAGAAATGAGACTCAGTCTTATCTAACTGCGTTGTCATCGGGGGGGTCACGACTATCCTTCGCATTCGATGCGTGGCGCGCCCTCATCAGCAGGCACGAGCTGAAGCGATGGACATCGAGGCGCGTCGCGCTCGACGTGAGCAGCGGCGGATCGCGCTGCGCCGGCGACGACGCCTGGCAGTCCTCACTGCGCTGATCGCCGTGACGGCGGCCGCGGCGATCGTCGCCCTTCGTAGCAGCGGCTCCTCATCGACCACGCACCACAAGCGTTTGCGCAGCGCCGGCTCCAGCTCTGTACGCCGGCCCGCTCGCCCAGCAGCCAGCACCGTGAACCCCCACGCGGCAACCGGTCCGCCCGGCAGCGAGCCGGTACCGATCCTGATGTACCACGTGATCGCCGCCCCACCGGCCGGGGCGCCCTTCCCGGGCCTCTATGTCCCCCCTGAAGAGTTCGCCGAACAGATGCGCGCCCTCAAGCGCGCGGGTTGGCACGCGGTCACGCCCGACCAGCTCGAGGCGAACTGGAAGCGCGGCCTCGCCCTCGGGGCCGGGCGCCCGATCGTGATCAGCTTCGACAACGGCTACGAGTCCCAGTACACCCAGGCCCTACCGATCATGCGCAGCCTCGGCTGGGTCGGCGTCGAGAACCTACAGTTGACCGGGCTCCCTCCATCCCAGGGCGGCATTGGACAGAAGGAGATCCGCGGGCTCTTGGCGGCCGGCTGGGAGCTCGACACGCAGGGCTTCAGCCACGCTGATCTGATCACGCTTTCCCCTGCGGCACTGCACCACGAGGTCGCCGTCTCACGGACGGTGCTCCAGCACCGCTTCCACGTAGAGGTGAACTGGTTCTGCTACCCCTCCGGCCACTACGACGCACGCGTCGTGGCGGCGGTCGCAGCCGCAGGGTATACGGGCTCCACGACCGTGATCCCCGGCTGGGCACATCCAAGCGATGATCCCTACCGTCTGCATCGACTACGTGTGCTCGGCGGCACCTCGGCAAGCCAGCTGCTTGCGCTCATCTCAGCCGTGCGTGGCGATCCGCCGGCGCCTGACTCATACGGCGGCTAAGAGAGTTCAGTCGCGCCGTGCGGGGTGCTTGAGCGCCACCACTCGGGCCTCCGCCAGCTCTGCGCGGGTACGCAGCCGGTGGCACTCGATCTGCGCGTCGCGCAGGCGCTCGTGAATCCTACGGTTGTACTCCTGCACGCGCAGCATCTCGTGCTCGAGAAAGGCGCGGGCATCTTCGATCACGCGCACCTGACTACGTACATGCGGGCGACTGAGATCGAACGCGCGGGCAAACTCCTCACGCGTGTCCAGATAGTCCTCGTCCTCGAGCCCCACGACGACAGGGTGGTCGGATGGATCGCAGCGGACAGCCGCACCGGGCCACCAGATCCGCAACGTCCCCCCATCCAGACGCAGCCTCGGACCGAGGATCTCACGCAGCTCGAGGAGCAGGTGATCGTCGGCCACAAGATAGATGCGGACCCCCTCGCCGACCACCGTGCGGATATCACTTGCGCGCAGCACCGGCTCGTGCGTCCCATCGCGGAGGGTCACCCCCACGATCGGGAGATCCCGCTCGTCGAGGATCTCGTGGCCGAGACGACGCAGGTCATCAGCGCTATGGACGACGACGTACTCGGGGTCAGACGTCTCAGCTTCGAAGCCCGCGAGCGCCGCCTCGAGCGAGATCGTCAACCCGGAGCCCTTGCCGTTGGCCGCCATCACACCAGCCGGTAGCGACGCGTCGAGGGGTCACGTTCGAGCAGCCCTACGGCAACGAGCGTAGACACATAGCGATGGGTGGTGCTCGGGTTCATGTCGAGCATCCGCGCAATTTCAGCGTTGCCGAGATAGCTGCCGTCGGTCGGAAATGAAGCAAGCATCAACAGACCGGCGAGCAGCGAGCGCGAGAGCCGGCTGTCCTCGAGCTGGCGTGGCTCCTGGGCCAGGACCGCGCGCACATCCTTCAGCCCGGAGAGCAGAACCGACATGTTCCCTCCGTCGGCAGCATCACGCACCACACGGTCAACCTGGGCCGCAGAGAGCTCGATCGTGATCGCTTCGGATTCCCCATCCGTGCGTTTCTGCCCGGGGCGCCTCGACGCCGACCCTCTCGCGGCGTTTACTGCAAAGCCATTGCTTGCGCCGCCCCCTCCGGTCAAGCCGGCGCCTTCCGCGCTCACGAGCGCGGAAGCACCTCTATCTGTCTGGCTGCTCATCGTCCACAATGATGAAGCGCTTCGAGCCTGCTGATAAGGCAGACAGTTGAATGTTCTACGTTCTGACTGTCTCGGGCAAGAGATAGAAACGTTGCTTTCTAGATGTTCGGACAATTACTAGGCTTGTGGCTACAGATGCAAGCGCGCGCGACAGCCGCCCCCGCAGCCATAGACAGGGGCCCCAAGAGAAACTCCGGACCGATGCAGTCGGCCGTGCACTGGGCACTGCTGGGCCTCGTGATCGAGCGCCCCAGCTACGGCTATGAGCTGGCCCATCGCTTCGAAAACGCCTATGCCGGGATGCTGCACCTCAGCGGCATCTCCTACGTGTACACAGCGCTCGACACGCTCCAGCGCCGTGGGCTCATCGAAGAGATCCCGGGAACGCGTGCAGGGCGCCAGCCCAAGCCACGCTATCGAGCAACCGCCGAGGGAGTCCGCGCCTACCAAGAGCGACTCACCGATCAGATCCAGGAGGACATGCGCCGCGCGCGGCTGTTTGCGCGCCAGCTCGCCGTCTTCGCCCAAGAGCCGGAGATGGGGCTTGAGATCATTGAGCGCTATGGCGAGGCATGTCTCCAGGAGGCAGGAAGTGCCCCCCTGCCGGCCGAGTCGAGCGACGCACATCCCGACCCGGTCGCCGGACTCGCCTCGCGGCTCGTCTCCGAGGAGAGCCGCCTGTCGATGGAAGCAAAGCTCCCGTGGGTCGAGTATGCACGGCGTGAGTTCAAGGCATTGGCAGCTACCAGGGCCCCACAGCGATGAGCTTGCTTGAGCTCGAGCGCGTGCAGAAGTCCTACAGCAGCGATCCCCGCCGCCGTGGTGTCTTGAACGGTATCTCGCTCGAGCTCGATGCAGGAGAGCTGATCGCCATCTGGGGTCGGCGCAGGTCGGGCCGCTCGACGCTGCTGCGCGTGGCGGGTGGCATCGAGACACCGGATGGCGGGGTCGTGCGTTTTGAAGGCCGCGATCTGCGCGAGCCGGGCAACAACGCGCTCGGCGGTGGAATCGGCTACTGCCGCCGAAGCTTTCGCTCCAGCGAAGGTCCTCAGGTCATCGATCACCTCGCGATTGGGCAGATCGCTCGCGGCGCCCCGCTGAAGCTGGCGATCAAGCGCGCCCATACGACCCTCGAGCGCGTGGGCGTCGACTCCTGCGCCGGGCGGCGTCCGGACGAGCTGGATGCGGCCGAGAGCGTCCGCGTCGCAATCGCCAGAGCGATCGTCCTCGAGCCGCGTGTGCTGCTGATCGATGAGCCGACGATCGGCGTCGATCTGCTCGCCCGCGACTCGATCCTGGGACTGCTCGTCTCGCTCGCCACAGATGGCATTGCCGTCCTCACCACCACCGGAGAATCTACCTGCCTGTCAGGCACACGGGCGCTCACGCTGAGCGAAGGGGAGCTGCAGGGCGCAACCCCGCGTGAGCTCGCGCCCGTCGTTCCGTTGCGCCGACCGGCATGATGAGCATCCGGCGCGCGTCTGCGCGTCGCGCGTTCACGATCGACTAGGTGGGGGGTCCATGCTCGAGCTCGACACGGTGGTTAAGCACTACCAGTCAGGCGCGGGCGAGGTACGCGCTGTGAGCAGTGTCGATCTGGCGATCGCGCCAGGGGAGATGCTCGCTCTGCTCGGTCCCAGCGGCTCCGGCAAGACGACCTTGTTGATGCTCGCAGCCGCACTGCTGCGACCTGACGCCGGGACAGTCCGCTTCGACGGGCGGGACCTCTCCACGCTGAGCGAGAACGAGGCCTGTGACTACCTGATGAACGATATCGGCTTCATCTACCAGGGTGTGCATCTGATGCCGCGCGTCTCGGCGCTGGAGAACGCATCGATCAAGCTGATGCTCGGGGGTGTTCCGATGCGCGAGGCGCAAGCTCGCGCGCGGCCCTGGCTGGAGCGTGTCGGCCTCGGCGGTCACCTCGGGCGCACGCCGGATGAGCTCTCCGGCGGCGAGCGCCAGCGCGTCGCGATCGCACGCGCGCTGTGCGGCGAGCCGCGCCTGATCCTCGCAGATGAGCCGACCGGCAATCTCGACAGTGCCCGCAGCACCGAGATGATCGAGCTGCTGCGCTCGATCGCACACGAGCGCAGGGCCGCAGTCCTGCTCGTGACCCATGACGTCGAGGCCGCTCGGATCGCCGACCGCTGCTGCACGCTGCGCGACGGCAAGCTCCTCGACGGCCACCAGGCAACGGCAGAGCATCACACGGTGGCACTGGATCAGCGCCGAGGAGCTGCGCAGGCGTGAGGCGTAAAGCGCCTGCCAAGCCGGCCGAGGCCAGGTTCTTCGTACGTCCCTACACGCTCGTCTACCTCTACAGTCGCCGACTCCGTGTTCATCGCGTGCAGGAGCTGCTCGCCGGGCTCGGGGTAGCGGTCGCCGTGGCACTCGTCTTCGCCGCGATGGTCGCCAACGGCAGCGTGGCGGGATCGGCAAGCGAGGTGGTGCACGCTGTGATCGGACCCGCTGATCTGCAGCTCCATGCACGCGACTCATCCGGCCTTGACCAGCGCCTGCTCGCACGCGTGGAGCATCTTCCCGGCGTACGCCAGGCGGCGCCCCTGCTCGAACAGACAGCAACGCTCCGCGCCCGTGGCGGGAAGCACACGACGGTCGACCTCGCAGGCACCGACCTCAGCTTTGCGCTACTGAATGGTCTCGCGCACACGCTCCCGATTGCGGCCTTCTCCCCTGGTGGGATCGGGATCAGTCGCACAAGCGCCGGCGAACTGGGGGTCACGTCTGCGAATGGAGCGCGGGTCGAACTGCAGTTGCGCGGCAGGGTCCACACGCTCAAGGTCGCCGCTGTACTCGGACCCGAAGCAGCCGGCCCACTCGCCCAAGCCCGCATCGCGGTCGTGCCGCTGGCGCGCCTACAACAGCTCGCCGGCCTGCCCGGGCGCCTGACGCGAATCCTGGTTCGCTCCCAACCGGGGCAGCATGAAAAGGTGCGCGCCGAGCTGAGGAAGCTTGCGGGCGGTCGACTCACGGTCGCACGCTCCGACGCTGACATCGCATTGCTGCGCCAGGCGCTGCGCCCCAGCGACCAGGCGAGCGGGTTCTTCGCTGCGATCAGCGCTCTGCTCGGATTCCTGTTCGCATTCAACGCGATGCTCCTGACCGTTCCCGAGCGTCGCCAGGCGATCGCCGACCTACGACTGATTGGCACCAAGCGGAGCGCGATCGTGCAGATCGTCGCCTTTCAGGCGTTGTGCCTGGGCCTGCTCGCCTCGCTGATCGGTCTCGCGGGTGGCTATGCGCTCTCGCGCGGCGTCTTTCACCAATCCTCCAGCTACCTGGCCGAGGCCTTTACGCTCGGCACGAACACTGTCGTGGGGCTGCGCCCATTGCTCGTCGCGCTCCTCGGCGGCATGCTCGCGACGTTCCTCGCCTCGGCGGTGCCGATTCTCGATTTGCGCCGCGACCGCGCCCTCGACGCCGTCTATGCCGCCGACGGAGCACCCGGGAACACGCTGAGCGCGCGTCTGGAGCTGCGTCTCGGTCTCGCTGCCGCGGTGCTGTTGGTCCTCACGACGATCCTCTTCGAGCTGCAGCCCTCACTGGCGCTGCTCGCCAGTGGCCTGCTTGCACTCTCGACGGTGCTCGCCATCCCGCTGGTCTTCGCCGCGGTGCTGCGCGTCGGGGGCGCGGTGGCAGAGCGCTATCAGCGTCTGACGGTCCTACAGGTCGCGCTGACCTCGCTGAAGGCCACGACCCTACGCTCGCTGGCCCTGGCCGCGACGGGAGCCGTCGCGATCTTCGGCGGCATCGCGCTCGGAGGCTCGCGTGATGATCTGCTGCGCGGGATCGACAGCTTCTCCCACAGCTATGCGGCGGACGCCGACCTGTGGGTCACCAACCCGCAGGACAACCAGGCGACCGTCAGCTTCGAGGCCGACCACTATCCCGCGAGGATTGCACAGGTTCCCGAAGTCACCGCGGTGCGCAGCTTCCAGGGCGGTTTCCTCGAACTGGGGGACAGACGCATCTGGGTCATCGCGCGCCCCCCGGGCGCGAATCGGCGCGTACTACACAGCCAGCTCGTCGACGGCAGTGCCGGTAGGGCGGTCAGGCTACTCGCGGGAGGCGGCTGGATCGCAATCTCTCAGCAACTCGCCGCTGCGCGCCACATTGGACTCGGCGGCGCGCTCACCCTCCCCACGCCGTCCGGAGAAGAGCGCTTCCGCGTGGCCGCCACCACGACCAACCTGGCTTGGAGTCCCGGCGTGATCTTCATCGGCGCGGGCGACTACCAGAGACTTTGGAAAGCACGCGCCCCGACGGCGCTCGGAGTGAGCCTCAAACCCAACGCGGACGTGGCCGCGGCACGCGCGGCAGTCGCACGAGCGCTTGGCAGCCGCAGCGGCCTCGAGGTGTCAACAGCACGAGCACGCGAAGCTCGGATCGACAAGCTCACCAGTGAAGGCCTCAGCCGACTTGGCGAGATCTCGACGCTGCTCGTCGTGGCCGCGATCCTGACGATGGCCGCCGCACTCGCCTCGAGCCTGTGGCAGCGGCGTCGCTCGCTCGCGGGCCTGAGGCTCTCCGGAGTGCGGGTCCCGCGTCTGCGCCGCATCTTGATGCTCGAAGCGACCCTGATGCTGGGGGCCGGCTGCATCACCGGCGCGATTGCCGGGATCTACGGCCAGGTCGTGATCGACGCCTACCTCAAACACATCACGGGCTTCCCGGTCGCAAGCCTCGCCGCGAGCGGGCGCCCGCTCGAGATCATGGCGCTCGTAATCGTGGCCGTGCTCGCGATCGTCGCGGTTCCCGGCTGGTCGGCCGCGCGCGTCTCCCCCACGCTCGCCCTCAATGAGTGAGCGCGCGACACTGAGCTGTGAGCCTGACGGCGACTGCCTGAGATCTGAGCAGGCGCCACTTGAGCCTGGCCTGAGCGACGCCTCTCCAGCCCACCTCGACCGTCGCCTTACAGCGCGCGCCGCGGCGGCCCTGATGCTCGCCAACGTTCGTTATTGGTCGAGCGTCGCTCCCGAGGTGCATCGCCAGCTCGCGCGCTGGCGCTGTCGCGCTGAGCGGATCGAAGATCGCGCGCTGCGCGCGCTCGCGCTTGAGAAGCTCACCGAGGAGAGCTTCAACGCCGAGCTTGCCGCGACACTCGCGACGCTCGTAGCGCGACCCCGGCGGCGTGGGGTGATCGAAGCAATCGTGACCCTCGAGGTGCTCTTCGATTTTCTCGACGGGCTCACCGAGTCAGTCACCAGCGCCGCCGGCGCCGACGGGGAGTGCCTCTCCAGGGCCTTTACCGACGCCGTCACCCTCGCGGCCGAGCCTCGCGGCGGCTACTACGCATTCCATCCGCAGGGGGATGACGGTGGCTATCTCGAGGAGCTCGTCGCAGCCGTCCGCGTCGCCCTCGCGCGACTCCCGGCGACCGCACGACTTGAAGATCTCTTGGTCATCGCAGCACGGCGTAGCAGTGAAGCTCAGTTGCAGATCCACGCGGCCGGCGCAGTGGGACGCGCCGAGCTCGAGCGCTGGGCACGCCAGCAGGCCATTGAGTCTCCGCGGCAGTGGCGCGAGCTGTTGGCCGGCGCGGCCTCTTCGGTGCTCTGCGTGCATGCGCTGATCGCCGCCGCCGCCGACCCGGACAGCACCCGCGAGCAGGCCACTCAGATCGCTCGCACCTACAGATGGATCTCAGCCTTACCGACGATCCTCGACAGCCTCGTAGACCGCGAGCTCGACACTCGCTCAGGACGCGTGGGATATGTGGAGCTCTACGACAGCAGCGACGAACTCGCGGCACAGCTGAGCGAGGTCGCCGCCACGGCCATCGATCGGGCCCGCAAAGCCCCCAACACGGCGCACCACGTAATGACGCTCGTCGGGATCGTCGCGTACTACAGCTCAGCACCAACCGCCACAGGCCCCTTCGCCCGCAACGCCACTGCACCGATCAGGCTGCAGCTACGGGGGCTGATTGGGCCGACGCTGGCGCTCATGCATATCTGGAGGCAGGCGAAGCGCGTCGCGCAACGCCGGGGACAGGCACCGACCGCATCACGAGGACGATCGGTTTGAGCTCGTTTGCGCCACCCGGTGACTCACTGGCGGGTACGGCGCGCTACGTCGCGATCATCACCGACGGAAACGGTCGCTGGGCACGCTCCCGACAGCTGTCGATCAGCGAGGGACATGACGCCGGTGCAGACAACCTGAAGGCGCGACTACGAGACGCGATCGAGCTGGGTGTCGAGCAACTGACCGTCTACTCCTTCTCGACCGAGAACTGGTCACGCCCCATCGAGGAGGTCAGGGGACTGATCACGATGCTCGCCCGGCGCATCTCGAAAGAGGCGGTCGAGTTGCACCGGCACAACGTGCGCATGCGCTTCATCGGACGGCGCGGGCGCGCGACGCGCGAGCTCGTGGAGACGATGGAACATGCCGAAGCGCTAACCGCCGGTAACGATCTCATCACGCTGTATGTCGCCTTCGACTACGGCGGGCGCGCGGAGATCGTGGATGCCGCCCGACGCTTGCGGGGCGAGACCGAGGAGGACTTCCGCGCAGGCCTGTATGCGCCGGAGATGCATGACCCCGACGTGATCATCCGCACGGGGGGCGAGCGACGCCTGTCGAACTTCCTGCTGTGGCAGGCCGCCTACGCCGAGCTCGTCTTCAGCGACGAGCTCTGGCCCGATTTCACACGCCGGCACCTCGAAGCTGCCCTGATGGAGTTCCGCGAACGACAGCGGCGCTACGGCGGACGAGATGACCTGGACGACGCGCCCAGCCGCGCCCGCATCAGCTAGCCGCTGTTCTCGCGGCGAGCGGCGGTGGTCTACCGAGCAGGCGTCGTGATTTCCCCGGATGCCGGCGCAATCTCGGCCTGGCAGCCTCGTCCCCATGAACGCAACCGCTCCCCTCACCAGCCCAACCATTACCGAGCTCCTAAGCCTCGAGAACAAGACTGCGATCGTGACCGGTGGCTCAATGGGGATCGGCCGCGGCATCGTCGAGCGCCTACATGAGGCCGGCGCCGCGGTCCTCATCGCCGACATCGATCTGGACACCGGCGCCGAGTTCTCTGAGCAGCTCAACACGGACCGCCCCAACAGCGCTCTCGCGATCAAGACCGATGTGAGCCGCCGGACCGACACGGACGCAATGATCGCTACCGCCGTGGAGTCTTTTGGCAGCCTGGACATACTCGTCAACAACGCAGGGATCTACCCATTTGCTCCCTTCCTGGAGATGGACCCGGAGCTCTTCGAGCGTGTTCTGCAGGTGAACCTGCTCAGCGTCTTCAACGCGATGCAGGCGGCCGCCAAGCAGATGATCGCCCAGGGCCGCGGCGGCAAGATCATCAACATCAGCTCGATCGATGCTCTGCACCCCTCAATGATCGGCCTCTCCCACTACGACGCCTCCAAGCACGGCGTCTGGGGCCTGACCAAGAACGTCGCCCTTGAGCTGGCAGAGCACGGCATCGCCGTCAACGCGCTGGCACCGGGGGCGATCGCCACGCCCGGCACCCACGGGGTCGACCCCGAGGCGCTCCGCGAAAGCGAGGAACGTATCCCCATGCACAGGATGGGGACGGCCGACGACATGGGTCGCGTCGCGCTCTTCCTCGCCTCTGAGCTGTCGAGCTACATGACCGGCTCGCAGGTCGTGGCCGACGGCGGCATGCTCCTGCGTTGAGTAGCCAGCAGCGCCACCACCTCCTCGTCGGAGACCGGCCTGAAGTCCTCGTACCACATGCCGACACCGAACAGACGCGGCGGAACCTCCAAACAGACGATCCGATCGGCCTCCTTGGCGAGCATCGAGACCGCCTCGCTGGAGCCCACCGGGACGGCCACAATGATGGCGCCGGCGCCGCGCTTGCGCAGTGTACGTACGGCAGCGAGGTCCGTCAGCCCGGTCGCGAGACCGTCGTCGACGATGATCACCGTGCGTCCGCTCACCGCGATCGGCGCGCGTCCGTCGCGGTAACGCTCGACCCTGCGCAGCAGCTCACGCGACTCCAGCGCCAGCGTCGACTCGAGTGTTTCCTCTGTCATTCCGAGCCTGCCCGCCGACTCTGGGTCGAACACCACGGTGCCATCCTCAGCGAGAGCCCCGACACCGACCTCGGGATTGCCGGGAGCCCCCAGCTTGCGCACGGCAAGGATCTCCAGCGGGGCGCCAAGCGCGCGGGATACCTCAAACGCGACAGGCACACCGCCGCGGGGCAACGCCACGATCACCGGGCGCCTACCCGCCAGTCCCTCAAGCGCCACTGCCAAGCGGCGCCCCGCGTCGCTGCGATCAGAGAACCCCATGGCCTGATCGTCTTCAGTCGCGAGAGCGCGCGCGTCCGGAGGATGCCCGCCGGTAGTCGTGGCGGACTACGGAAGCGGCCGGCGGCGCTGCCGGCGCTGCGCATGCTGGAGCTGCCTCCGTAGTTATCCCAACTCCAATATGTGGACTTTTTGGGTAGATCGGATGCGCGGTGAAGAGCTAGTTTTGCGCCCATGGCATGCGAAAAGAGATCTGCTCGCAAGTCGAGCCTGCTGACGGTCGGATTGGGAGTCGCACTCATCCTGGCCGGGCCAGGACACAGTGCTCCCATAGGTACGGCCAACTCACTGGGCGGGACGACACGCTCACATCGAACCTGGCGTCGCCTGTCCGCCGCGCCCATCCCGGCCCCTCACACCCTCCTCAGCGTCTGGACCGGTAGCCAGATGTTGATCTTCGGCCGCGTCAGTCGCCCCATTCCCGCTCGAGACTTCGATGTGCTCGGTGCCTATCGCCCCACCGGCAACACCTGGCGCAGGCTCCCATCCGGCCCAGGCCGAAAGGGAGCGTTCGAGGGGTCTGAGGCAGCCGTATGGACCGGCAAGGAGATGCTCACCTGGGGTGTAACGACTGGAGCCTTCAACCCCCTCACCCGACACTGGCGAACGCTTCCCGCCTCGCCCATCGCCGGGCGCGCCGCTCCCACGCTGGTTGTGTGGACGGGACGTCAGATGATCGGCTGGGGCGGTGGTTGCTGCGGCGAAGCTGCCGCCGACGGCGCGGCTTACAGCCCGAAGACCAACTCATGGCAGAAGCTGCCTGCCGGACCGCTGGCCGGGCGCTACGCCAGCGGTGCCTGGACCGGGCGGGATCTGATCATCGCCGGCGGGTCCAACCCCGAAGGGAAGGTCTTTGCCGACGCCGCGGCCTACGCCCCCGCGACCAACTCCTGGCGGCGGATCGCCGGCCTGCCAATACCGCTGACGGGAGCCGTCGCGACCTGGGATGGCCGTGAGCTGCTGCTGATCGGCGGTCAAACCACGGCGGCAGGCAGGCTGCGACTGGCCACCAGGGGATTCGCGTACAACCCCGCGGCAAACCGTTGGCGACGCCTTCCCTCAATGGGACAGGGGCGCGTTGGACAGACCGCTGTCTGGACCGGCCATCAGCTGCTGATCTGGGGCGGGCAGACGCTGCACGCCGGCAAATGGGTCGCACCGGCACACGGGGCCGCCTTTAGCCCGACACGAAATCGATGGTCACCGCTGCCCACCTCACCGCTTCGCGGCAGGGTCGCGCCGACCACGGTCTGGACCGGCCATCAGATGATCATCTGGGGCGGTGGCTTGATCGGAAGTGCGACTCCGCAGTCGTTCAACGACGGCGCTGCGTATACGCCGTAGCCGGTGACCGGGTCAGAGCTCAAGCAGGAAGCGCAGGGCGCGCGACGCCTGGAACATGGCGTCGTGACCCACGACACCGGGTCGGCTGATCAGACCCTCCCTCTGCTACCGTCGAAAACGGACCGAAGTCCGTATATGCCACGAGCCTAGGGAGACCACATGAGCCTGTCCCTTTTTCGCCTGGACGCGAGCATCCGTACGGAGGGATCGCACAGCCGCCAGATCGCAGACATCGTGGAGCAGGAGTGGCGCGAGGCCCACCCCGACAGCACTGTCACAAACCGCGAGATCGGCGTTCAACCGCTCCCGTCGGATGCTTGGGCGGCCGCGGTGTCTGCGAGCGCAACCCCTGAGGAGTCTCGCAACCCCGAGCAGGCGCGCGCCGTCACGCTGGCAGCTTCTCTCACCGATGAGCTCGAGGCCGCCGACGCGCTGCTCTTCGCGGTCCCGCTCTACAACTTCGGCGTCTCGCAGCACTTCAAGACATACGTCGACCTGATCGTCACCGACCCGCGCATGGCTGCTGGTAGCGATCCGGTAATCGCCGGCAAGCCCGCCGTGCTTGCGACTGTCCACGGTGGCTACTACGCCGCCGGTACGCCGAGGGAGGGATGGGACCACGCCACCGGATGGATGCGACGCATCCTTGCCGATGTGTGGAAGCTCGACTTGCTCCTCGTGGAGAAGGATTTCACCCTCGTCGGCGTCAATCCCGCTCTCGATCAGTTCAAAGAGCTCGCTGGACAGCTGGCCACCGAGGCAGAGGCGCTCGCGCGCGAGCACGGTCGCGACCTGGCGCACCACAGCAGCCTCCGGGAGTGCGCAGCATCCTGAAGACGCCGGGATGAGGCCCCGCCCCATTCTGTCATGCCGGGATGACGCATTCCAGAGCCAAATATCGCTCTAGCCTTGCAAGCGGCGGACGGGGTCGAACCCGCGACCTCAAGCCTGGAGATCTTGCGCCAGTTGAGGGCCAGTCACACGCGTGCCGCACGCTTCAGCAGTGGCTCGTGAGGGCCGATAGGGCTTCATGCGGCGCGTCCTGCTACTTGGCTACTGCCTCGCCTGCCTCTCAGGTGTTGCAGCGAGTGCCCAGGCGGATAGTGCACTCGTCACTGTCTACCCGAGCGGTCCTGCAGGCGACCGCGGCATCGGTCCGGTTCGACTGAACGAGACGCTCACGCAGGTCGAACAGGCACTTGGCCGAGGCACGCTCGTTCACGCCGGCACCGAGGAAGGCTTGACTCCGGCCGAACAGCTCAAGGAAGCCGACTACCGCTACCGCTCGGGTTCGATCTCAATCGAAGTCGACTACGGCGAAGCCGAAGGCTCGCCGCGAGGACCGGCCAACGTCGTGGACTCGATCAGCACCTCCTCGCCCTCGGCAGTCCTCTTCGGTCACCGCCTCGGCAAGGGCGCCGGGTTCTTCGAAAAGCTGCTCAAGGCCCGCCACTGGCACGTCTTCCGATGCGACCATGAAGTCTTCACGACTCTCCTCCCCGGAGGCCCAGGCACCGGCATCGCATGGAGGCACGGGCGAGTCCACGACGTCGTGATCGACGCCGGAGGAAGCTGGGGACAGCAGTGCGAACGCTAGCCCCATGTGCCGGTCGCTAGCGCATCGGGCTTGGCGAACCCCTGCAAAGGCAGGGGTCTCGTCGTTCCAGGGCGCAGCCGAGGTGGAGGGAAGGGACCGAGGAGCTACCAGGACGCTTGCCTAACGCGCCCTGGTGGACACGTCGATACATGTCCCGTGTCGCTGCTCGCCCGCACCACGTTTCTCGCGCTCGCCGCGCTCGCCGCCGTGGCGTTGGCCGCGGTGCGCATTACGAACGCGGCGGAGCACAAGACCATCGTGACGGAACCGGCGGCGCCCACACGCGAAGTCACCGCGGCCCAAGCGGCCGCGACCTTGGCGAAGCTACGCCCTCCGCCGGGGTTCCGACAGGTCAAGCAGTGTCGCTTTCCGGACCGAGACTTCACACAGAAGTGCTTCTGGACTCCCCACGCGCTTGTGATCGATGCCCATGCCGTCAGTCGGATGGCGGCCTTCTGGCGGTCGCGAGCAGGCGGCATACCGCTTCTCGAAGGTTGCTCCGGTCCTCACCACTGGCGAGGAGGACTTGTGCTGCGCCACTGCAACTGGGGACTCGAACTTGGCCCCGAACGCGTAGGCGTTTCCTCCGACTCGCTACTCGCACCGCCCGGGCCTCCGCGGACGCGGACCGCTACCAAGGCGCTCCGCTACTGGCGACGCGGCACCGAAATTCGCATGACCGTCATAGGTCACTAGCCTCAGGGCAAAGCGCCCCGCGACCGCGCCTAGCCCGGACCAGGCTGACGATCTCCTATGCCCACGCCCTGGACCGCGTAGCGGCCGGAGGACTCGCGCTCATTCCACTGTCTTTAGGCTCGCGTTCGACCGATGGGTTGGCGAGCCTGCGAGAATCCCGGCCATATGACTGAGACAACGCCGCTGATCACCGGGGTGGACTTCGTTTGCGTCCCGGCGCGGGACTTCGACGCGATGAGCGCCTTCTACGGCGAGACGCTCGGACTGCCTTTCGTCAAGCGCTACGGCAGCCGGCCGGGAGTGGAGTACCAGGCCGGCAACCTGACGCTGGCGATCATGCGTACCGAGGATTTCGGCGGCACCTTCTCGCCCAACGCGATGCCGATCGCGCTGCAGGTCGACGACGTCGCCGCCGCCAGGACGCGCCTTGAAGATAAGGGCGTGCGCTTCGTCAGCGACACATTCGACTCCGGCGTCTGCTGGCAGGCGATCTGCCTGGATCCCGACGGAAACCCACTCTCGCTGCACCATCGCTACGCGCCGAAGGACGAACCCGCCACCGCGGCGTAACGGTCGTCGCCTCTGCAAGACCTGCAAAACAGCGCCCGGAGGCTGGGAACCAGACGCCCCAACGGCGTCGTTGAGTTGCTTGTTAGACCGTGCTCAGCGTATGGCTCGCGGCAGGGCAAGCTACGCCGAGCGAGCTGTGCATTCGTCCAGCTCTCTTCCCCGCGCTAGTGTTTGCTCATGGTCGTCTCGGTGCATCTCGCCGACGTGGGCCCGTCAGGCGTCCGCAAGATGCTCGGCACCAAACTCGAG
>Ga0182019_10000807_pt1 | contig 15453 bp, 16 predicted proteins | sample 812E2MmetaG_FD_120483 | JGI IMG/M metagenome (GOLD analysis project Ga0182019, IMG submission 120483) | Permafrost microbial communities from Stordalen Mire, Sweden - 812E2M metaG | ecosystem: Environmental > Terrestrial > Soil > Wetlands > Permafrost | place: Sweden: Stordalen | collected...
GAGCGCGGCCCGCGCTTCGGCCGAGGGGTCGTCGCGGCCGGCGCCGATCCCCCACCGAATGGGCAAGCCGGCGCGCTCGAGGCGGGACGCCAGGACGTGATCCAGCACGGCCGGGCCCGACGAGCACGCGGGAGCAGGCTCCCCGATCGCCGCGAGCCGGATGCCGTCCACGCGGCAAGGCTACGGGAAGGCTGCGTTAGCCGTCAACGGCTGACACGTCGTCTGCCGGGCCGAACCCGCGGCGGCTACGATGGACGGCGCACTGCGCCCCGCTGCCCTCGGGGGATCCCGCTCATGACCCGACCGATCGAACCCCGCATCGTCCGCGCGCCACCCACCCCCGGCCCGGGGGCGTGACCGGCTCGCTGCGCCGCTACGCGCGGAGCTTCACCGGCTTCGAGCGGGACGCCCGCATCTTCCTCCTGGCGACGCTGGTCTACGGCGTCATGCTCAGCCTCTGGTGGGTCGACTTCAACCTCTACCTCGCCGCGCTCGGCTTCGACAACGCGTTCATCGGGATCGTGGGCACGGCATCGGCGGCGGCCGCGGCGCTCGCCGCGTTCCCGGCCAGCCTGCTCTCCGACCGGATCGGACGCCGGCTCGTGCTCGTCCTGGCGACGGGCGTGTCGGCGGTCGGGATCGTCGGCCTGCTCATCGTGGGGTCCTCGGTCGCCGTGATCGCCTGCGCCGCGCTCATCGGCGCCGCCAACCAGGCCTTCTTCGTGGTCCAGTCGCCGTTCATGACCGAGCACAGCCGCGCCGAGCATAATACAGTTGGATAAGAACGCTAGTTGACGTATCCTTCCTCCGAGAGGTGGCGAGGATGCGCAACGCTGGGGTGTACGTCCGGATCAGCGAGGACCGGGAGGGCGCCGGGCTCGGCGTGAAGCGCCAGGAGGCCGACTGCCGGGCCCTCGCGGCGCAGGTGGGTTGGGAGGTCGCCGACGTGTACGTCGACAACGACCTCTCGGCGTATTCGGGCAAGCCGCGGCCGGCCTACCGACGGCTCCTCGAGGATCTCCGGGCAGGCAGGATCGACGCGGTTCTCGCCTGGCATGCCGATCGGCTCCACCGCGCACCAGCCGAGCTCGAGGCGTTCATCGCCATCTGCGACAGCCGGGGGGCGGAGGTCCGCACGGTCAAGGCCGGCGAGCTCGACCTCGGGACCGCGTCGGGACGGATGGTCGCGCGGATCCTGGGCGACGTCGCCCGGCATGAGTCGGAGCACAAGTCCGAGCGCATCAGGCGCAAGCATCTCGAGCTCGCCGAGGCGGGCAAGGTCGTCGGCGGGGGAACGCGGCCGTTCGGTTTCGAAGCTGACCGGCTCACCGTTCGGGAGGCGGAGGCGGAGCTGATCCGCGAGGCCGCACGCCGCGTGCTTGCCGGCGACAGCCTGCGGGGCATCTGCGCGGACTGGAACCGACGAGCCATCGGCACCTCCACCGGCGTTCCCTGGCGCCAGCAGGTCCTCCGGCGCCTGCTCATGAGCGGGAGGATCGCGGGGTGGCGCGAGCATCGGGGCGTCCTCGTCGCGCCGGCCGTCTGGCCGGCGATCGTCGAGCGGACAACGATCGATCGCCTCCGCGCCCGCCTCGGGGATCCGGCTCGTCGGACGAGCAGCCCCGACCCCCGCCGGTACCTCCTCTCGGGCGGCCTGCTCCGCTGCGGCCTCTGTGGCAAGGCGCTGCGGGCCCGTCCGCGGGTCGACCACGTGCGCCGCTACGTCTGCGCGTCAGGACCGATGTTCGGCGGCTGCGGGGGGATTGGGATCGTCGCGCAGCCGCTTGAGGACCTCGTCGTCGAGCGGGTCCTCGACGTCCTCGACTCGCCGGTCCTCGAGGCCCAGGCGCAGCGGCTCGTCGAAGGCACGACCGACGTCGTCGTCGAGACGCTCAGCGCCGACGTCCATGCGCTCGAGGAGCTCGCCCTCGACTACTACCGCGATCGGCTCATCTCCCGCGACGAGTACCTCGTCGCCCGGGCGTCCCTTGAGGCGCGCATCGAGTCCGCCCGCCGGCAGCTCGCGGAGAGCACCGGTGAGCGCGTGCTCGAGTCGGTCCGCGGAGTCGCCCGGACTCGTTGGCCGGAGGTCGGCTTCGACCAGCGTCGGGCGATCCTCGGCGCCCTCATCGCGAACATCACGATCGGGGCGGGCCGGCGGGGGTTCCCTCGGTTCGATCCGGGACGCCTCGCGATCGCCTGGCGCGCCTAGGAAGGCCGACACAGATCATGGACACGTATCCGGCGGCCTTCTGCGAGCCGTTCGGCGTCCTTCCGGGGCAGGGCGGCCCCTTCCGCTTCCGGCGCAAGTTCAGCTGTCCCAGCCCGGCCTGCGAAACGGCTCGCCATGAGGCCGGTGCCCGCGGCCGGTGCAGGATCGGGCGCCAGACGGTCACCGAGCGGATCGATCCGATGGCCGGGTACGCCGTCGTTGGCTACGTCGTGGATCGCGTCGAGCTCGGCTGGGAGCTCATCCCGCTCCCGGACCTCCCGGGCGGCCTCCTGAGCTTCGGCCTCCCGCTGTCGGTCCGGCGCCAGTCGCCGAAACCGGGGAAGCCGATCCGGACCCCACTCCATCGGGCGGTCCCGGTGCTCGCGTCGGTCGGTGATCAGCACCGGGTCGGACGCCATGACCCGCGACGCGCCCGGGGAGGGAGCGCGTACTGGCGCCTCGCCCTGAGCGGCCCGAAGGCGAGCCGCCCGTTCGTCGTGACGTGTCCCGATTGTCGGGAGCGCTGCCTCGTCGACGGCTCGCTGCCCGACGACGAGCTCGCGAGCCTCTCCCTTTCCGCACGCGATGCGCTCCCGTCGGTGCTATGATCCCCGCGACGTTTGGAACACCTGTTCCAGGCGGATCCTGAGCCGGCGCGGGCGAGCCTCTAGCGGACTCCCCACCAGCAAAGAAGCCGGGACCGGGCCCTAGTCTTTCCCGTCGCGTACGGGGGACGCCGAACCTCCCCACCCAGTGGGTGCGGAGGCGGAGGGCCCCGGCATGCTCCCGCTCCAGTACAGGCGCCCCGTGCGCCGCACACCGCCCGGCGCGCTCGCTGTCGACGCCGCCACCACCCGGGCGAGCGATCTCGCCGAACGCGCCGCGCAGGGCCTCCCGGCCCATCTCGAAGATCCGGCCGTGGCCGCGCGCATCGTCGCCTTGCTCTTGCCGGCCGGCTCGCTGACGGCGCCACCACCCTGCAGGCGCGCAACACCCCGGCGGCCAATGCCGGAGGTGCGAGGTGACTAGGCACCTCGACCCGCTCCGCGTCGCCCTCTACGCCCGGGTCAGCACCCGCGACAAGGACCAGGACCCCGAGCTCCAGCTCGAAGCGATGCGCGACTACGTCCGGGCCCGTGGCTGGGACGCCGTCGAGTACGTCGACACCGCGGCTGCCGGCGATCTTGCCCATCGAACAGCGTGGGCTCGTCTCCTTGCCGACGTCGCCCAGCGGAAGGTCGACCTGGTCATGGTCTGGAAGCTCGACCGGGCCTTCCGCTCGACGCTCGATGCCCTCGCCGCCCTGCGCGACTTCGAGCATGCCGGCGTCGGGTTCTCGGCCCTCACCCAGCCCGAGCTCGACACGACGTCGGCGACCGGCCGTCTCGTCTTCACCATCCTGGCCGCGGTCGCCGAGATGGAGCGCGAGCTCATCGCCGACCGGGTCCGGGAGGGGATGCGCCACGCCGCCCGGCAAGGCAAGCGGATCGGCCGGCCGCCGGTGACGGCTCGATCCGGCTTCGCCACCTGCTGGAGCCGGGTCCAGCCGGACCTTGCCGGCGGGCGGATCTCCCGTCGTCAGGCGGCCCGTCGGCTCGGGATCGGGACGGCCACGCTCGGGCGGCTCCTTGCCGCCGCCACCAATACCGGAGGGACCACCGATGGATAACGTGCCCGTCTACCCGCCAGATGCGGAGATCTACCGGCTTCTTGCCGGGGGACCCTTGCCGACTGCCGCTATCGTGGACCGGCTGGGCATGCCGAGACGGACGGCCCGCCACCGGCTCCACCAGCTCCGGCGCGCCGGCGTTGTCGCAACCGGAGACGACGGGCTCCACCGCCTTGCCGGCCTTGCCGGACCCGACCTTGCCGGCCTTGCCGGGCCGGAGATTGCCGGCCTTGCGGGCGAGATTTACGCCGGAGAGGCCGGCGAGCGCAGGACGTTCATCGCCGTCTTTGTCGTCCTCACCGTCCTCGCCGTCGTCGGGTTCGGCCTTGCCGCCGTCGCGGTGGCACGCACAATTCGGCCAGACCCACCACCGACGCCGCCATTGCCGTATGGCTACGGGGCCAGCTGGTATCCAGGACCGGCTTGGTAGATACAGGGGCGAGTGGACTTGAGGCCGAGGTTGAGTCCCCAGAGTTGGTGTAGCAGCGGAACTGGCCGGGTACGGAAACGGCCACCGCGTCATCCTCGGGTCGGTGGAGTGAAGAACCGACGACACGGAGGACCACTACAATGGCTGACGAAATCATGGCCGTGCTCGACGCGCTCCGCAAGGCGACTGCCGAGGGGCTAGTAGCTCAATTCGCTTTCAGCCGTCCGCGAAGGCGCTCACGCATCGCGGGATAGACTGCGGAACTGCATTGACCGCTTTCCGAAGGCCCTCGAACTAGTCGCGACCTGTGTCCTTGGTGGGCTGGTGGCGCTAGTCGTGGCCGTCCCCCCAGCAAGCGGTTCCTGGGATGCCCTTCACGTCGTGTTGGGCGCCATCGGCATAGCGGCAATCGTTGGCGGGGTCATCGGGGCCGGCTGGGCGCTCTGGCACAGACCAGATGCGCAGGCAGAGTGGCTAGAGGCGCGTTCGCGTCAGCGGCCTCGCGGTGTTCTCAGATCTACGGACCTCCTACGGCTGGCACGACTTCCTCGACGGTCGCACGCCGAGTGACCCGATGCGGCGCATCGAGAAGTGGCGGGATCGAACCGGGCATCTGATCCCCGCAAGGGACCGTGAGGCATGGGATCGGATCTGGTCGAGCAATCTCGGGGAGGCACCGCGCAGCCATGCTCGCGACGACGTGGCGGTCCAGCGTCGCGCCGAGTGGCAGTGGCGGATGCACCGGGCGCTCGACCTTATTCGCAGGCTTCTGAACGAAACCGGCCCCGCACGGCAATACACAGACCCGGATCAAGTGAGAGACCAAATCTGGGAACGGTGGCAGAAAGAGGATGACCCTCAACCTGCACCTCCGAAGACCAGATGGACGACGGAGGAACTGGCCGTCGATGAAGGCGTGGCGCTCACTCAGGCGCTGCGAAGCCTCGTCTGTGCGCCCGACGAGGAAGAGCCGGGTCCCGATGACGACACCCACCACGGGAGAGTCGTCCGCGACGCCCGCGCGTGGATCAAGCGCGTCGACGCGATGGACAACCACATGCACAAGTCGACAGCGGAGGCGAAGCGCAGGCTTTCGCCTGGGCAGTACGGCCTCCGGGAGCCAGTGCAGGAACCCGAATGGCGCCGACTCCTAATCAAGGACGTAGAGGAGCGGGTCGAGTGGCTCCGATACCGGCTCGCGACTTCAGACGGCGAGGCTGCCGAGCCAACAGAACAGGAGATCAAAGAGCGTGCCGAACTCTTCTTGGCGCAGTTCCACGACGCGGTCGGCGCGAACTCCTCGCCCTACTTCGGCCCGCACCAGGCGCGGATCATGGCCCGCGACCAGCTTCGACGAGAACTGGGCGGGGAGCCGGGAACTGGCGAGGAGGTTTCAAATTGAGCCACTACCGCGGAGGGCGACGTCGACGTCCTGCGCGAGGGGGTCCGGGTGCTCGCCCAGGCGATCATGGAGGCTGAGGTCTCCGAGCTCACTGGCGTGCCCAAGGGCGAGCGTGATCCCGAGCGCCGGCTGACCAGCCGAAACGGCTACCGCGACCGGCGCTAGCCGTCGGACCTAGCCCGATCGAACGTGGCGTGAGCGTGCCCAGCGGGGACAAACTGACGCTCCGCCCGGCTTCAATTACGAGGCGGGCGAGGCACTCTAGGTAGTGCGTCTCGTTAGTGCCCGAAGGCCGAGCCAGGACGACAACCCCGGCGCACCCCAGCCACTTCGAGGCTCTTGACCGTCTCTGCGACCGCCATCTTCGCGGGTCTCCCCCCGTTGCGGGCGACGCCTGGGCCGCCGAACACCCAAGCGTCGCCCATCCCCGGGAAACGGTGATGGCGGAGTAGTGACCGCCGACGCGGAGACTAGCTGCTCGTCAGCGTGAAGGCCGCCTTGTTTCTGGAACGAGATCGGCGGATCCAGTGTTGACTCACCCGCCTGCTCGCGTCAGTCCGCAGTAGTAGTTTTGGGGTCCTGGGCCGGCATCCTCCCACTGCTGGTCATTGTAGTTGTAGACCCAGAGTTCATAATTGCCGTACTCCCCATACATGTCATCGCCCGCATAGACGTAGTAGTAACTGTTCAGATAGTCCTCCGACCAGCCTTCCCAGTTCATGAAATACGGACAGATCTGTGAAATCATCGGGTGAACGGTGGCCGCTGAAACCCGCGCGGCCGACGCTACCGACATCGGAGCAAACGCTGCCAACGCGAGTGCCGTCGCCAGCGCGAGCACTCGGAACCTCGAAATCATCGTATCGTCCTCGAACTCGTTCACACCGGGAATTGACCGTGAAGCCGCCCGGGTGATGATGTTAGCGATAAGCCATGCAGAACCTCCCAGCTACCCGCTCGCCACGGAATCTGCGTGCCCGGTGGGCAGCATCCGTCGCAGATCTGAGCGCCGCCAAGTGCCGGATGGATTGACTGCACGTCCACTATTCCTGTACCTACCCCAAACCGCGCGGACCTCGGCCCTGTAAGGCCGTGGACCTGAACGCGCCGCGTTCGTGGTTGGAATAGCTCCAGACGTGTCGCGATCCGAGGGAAGTCATCCTCGCCATGCCCAGATGCGACCGTACTTCTTCCCGGTAGACTCAAGGCGGAGCAACCAGCAACCTAGCGGCCCACGTAGAGGCGAACCCCCGCCCGGCCACGTGGTCCACGTTGCTGCGGGACGGCCGATGCCAGCCGTTCTCGTCGGCCTTCGGCCGAGCCCGGTCGGCCGAAGGCCGACGCAAGCGCGAGGACCCTTACCCGTGATCCTCCGCCCGAGGTGCAACGATGGGACCGCCAGAGACGGCCCACGTCGCGAGCGGAGCGGCTCGGCGACCGATTGGGCAGGGCCGGATCGAATCGTGGCAGGACGTCCGGGCGCTGGCGCCGTCCGGCTACAGGATACGGCGCGCGTCCGGCGGCGACGGAGGCCAGTGCTGACGAGCCGCCCGGTGGGCCACAATCTCCCTAGCGATGGAGGTTGCCGCCGTCCCGTCGATAGCTCCGACCCATCACGCGGCGGGCGATGCCGCAAGGAGCGCGGCTCGAATGGCCAACACGCAGGTCAAGCTCCGGTTCGTCCGGGAGCGGGAGACGAAGACGACGATCCGGTTCGCCGAGGTCGACCCGCGCGACGACCCGAAGGTCAGGACACTGTACGTCAAGAAGGCACTGCTCCACGACCTGGGGGACCCCGAGGAGCTGACCGTCACAATCGAGACAATCGAGGCGACGCGCTGATCGAGCAGCATCGGCGCTTTGCCGTGACGAATCGGACCGGCAGGGCCCGTCGAGAGGGCTGCGCCAAAAGGGGACCCTCGATCGCGCCCGTCAGTCGTGCGGCGTGGACACCGCGCCCGGACCGCCACAGAACGGGGTCTTTACGGTCCGGGCGTGCGGGGAGACGAGTGTGTGCGAGCGTGCATCACCTGGCTTCGGCTATCCAAACCATCGATGGACCCGTCGAATCCCGCCTGATCACAACCAAGGCGTCTTGTGTAAGCGCGGCCAGCCACTGGATATCCCAACTTGGAGCCGCGTCGAGATTGCCCGCTTCAGTCATCAGATCCCAGTGAGACGGTTGCTGGAACGCGGCGAAGCCCAGGCGATCACCGCGCATCCATTGCGCGGAAAGGGCATGCACGCCATCTGAAATGATGTCCGAGCTCGGAGCACTGTCGTCCACCGGAGCCAGCTCCCATGTCCTGGCGTCGCGCGATGTCCATTCATACCCCGTACCGGCAATCCCGGGCGTCGTACTCGTCGTGTCTCCGATGGCAAAGAGAACTCCCCCAGCGATTCCCAAACGAGCGACACCTCCATGGGCGTCGCGCGACATCTCGATCCGACTCGGGCTCCAATTCGAGCCATCCGACGAGGCCCAGATCTTGGGAAGAGCGCCGGGGGACTGCGAGGTCCGCGCCCTCGTGCTGCCGGCAACCACCCACCCCCCGGGATAAGTCACCACATCCGACAACGCCCCGTCGTCAACGGTCGGAAGCGCTTGAGTGGTCCACCGCTCTCCGTCTGCGGCGAACCAGACTTTCGGGACTCCGCCCGACTCGCCAACGGCGACGATACCCCGCAGACCGCCTGCAACCGCCCGCAACGTTGCGTCCGAAAACGCGCCTCCCAGCGCCACGCGCCGCCAATCCCGACCGTCAGCCGACGTCCATTCGGCGACCGGAGGGCCGGTGCACTCGGCCCCCTGGCCTTGCTGCCCACAGGATTGCGAGCCAACAACTCCGAATACATACAGCCGACCGCCAATGGCGGTCATGCGGAGAACGCTGCCGGTCGGGCCGCCCGACGTGTCATTGAGAGTCTGTTCCCAGTGGCGGCCGTCGGACGAGAGCCATGCCGCGGGCCATTGGCCACTCGACGACGTCTGGGCTCCGACTACAACCAAACCGCCTGCCCACGAGCGAACTGCGGCGGGAGCGGCCCCTACGGGGAGCGCTGCCGGCTCAGGCCATGTGAGGGTCGTCCACTGAGCTGGCCCAGCACCCGAACCAGGCGCAATCGTCATTGATGGCCCAAAGGTGCCCAGCGTCGCTGAACCTAGAGAGGCACCTTGCGAACGAGGCGTGGCGATCTCGGGCGAGGAGGTCCGCACGACCGAAGGCGTGCCGCACCCTGCGACGACGAGCACTAAACACAAGGCTGCAATTCGCCTCGCTCCAATTCGCCTCATTCGAGTCCCTCAAGCGCAGCCACCGACGCGGCGATAGGGGCCGCCGGTCGCAATGTTGTGGGTACGTCGGCAGGAACTCGAGGAGCTCCTGCCGACATCGCGACTCAGTACAAATACCCTCCAGGCAGGTACTTGATCGCGTTGAACAGCTGCGCCTGGGTAATCGTGTATTCGTGCCCACCGTTGTAGATGTACGGCGAGTTCCACGCGCACCGAGTACCACACGTATCGATGTAGGTGTAGGTTCCTCCCGCCGCATCGTTGTAGCCAACGACAGTGACGGTGTGCCCAACGCCGCCGTGTGTCCACGCCGGGAGGTATGACGTGTTCACATCGACCACGGTCGGCACCCGGTTGGTGTAGATGTCGTAGACCACGTCCGCATGGAGCTGTGCTTGGCTCCAGCGTGTACCGTTGGCCCACTGCACTGCGTAAAAGTACGCATAGGGGTTCGTATTGTGATCCGAGGCCTCCCAGTTGATCGCCATGCGGAGTTGATCAAGCAACGTACTGGACCCGTTGAAGACGCCGTGCTGTTGCATTCCAGTCGTGAAGACCGTGAACGCCATGTACATCAAGAACCCTCGGAAGTTCGTCTTGTAGCCGTACTTCCAGTCGTTGGCGCTCGCCTTCCAAGTAGTTGTGACGTTCAGATACGGATCCGTGACGGGCGAGGTCGGCCAGGACTGCATCCGGCTGAGAGGGTTGCCCCAATATCCGAGAGCTACGGTGCCACCACCAGCGCCGCATAGGAGCCAGAAGTTTCCGTCCGTATATGCCTTGCCCGTGTCGTCATTAGCCGATCCCTCAGGCTCGACAACATAGGGCGAGTACGTCAATCCGAGTGTCCACGATGACGGCGCGGCAAGCGGAGCGGCTCCAGGTGCCTGAACCGACACGACGTCGTCGGCGCCACGCAGCACGAGGTGTGCTTGCTTGGACGCGAGCCAGGCAGCGTCAGGCGGAACGTAGGTCTGTCCTGGGGGCGGGGAGCCTGCGGCAGCGATCGGGTCAGTACCTAATGTCGGCGTCGCCGTCGAAGCGATGATTAGTCCGACCGTGGTGAGACCGACGGCGAGCTTGGCGAGAACGTCTCGCATTCATACCACCTCCATCGACCGGTGTGGGCGCATCCGGGACGCGACGGGACGCACCTAGGTGGACCCACTTCACCAACTCCCGCCGGGTTGCCTCCAATCGTGGCACCCCGTCGTGTCGCTGAAGTCGTCTGAAGGGGACCCTTCGCGAAGGTCTTGTTCTACGATCCGAAATGGCAGCGAGTGCTGTCAAGTACCGTGCGACACATTTGTTGGCGCCAAGTAGATCTTGTGTCAACTAGAAGGGACGCTGGGTTGCCCCGGGTTCGTAGTGTCAGGACCGCCCCCGACTCACGGGCGAGGGTTCGCTCATTGGAGCAGGTGGCTGGTTTCGTGGTAGCCGCGGCGGCGCGGCGGCTTCGGTCTCAAGTGGGAATGGTGGTGTTGAAGAACAGCAGGTCGAGCTGATCCTGCTTGACGCCGTCACGAACAGTCGACACGGGCGCGCCCCCTCCTTCTGGTCACGTGCCGGGTGCTGCCATCAGCCACGCAACACCGAACGAGTATGACCGGCTTCGGTGTCGACGGACGGGCAGGGATCGACGCGCGCACGGAGCCAACCGGATTTCCCGCTCCGGTGTGGGCTCACTGGGCGCGTTGGCCCGAACGGACCGAGCGACGGCCATCCCCGGCGCGCCCAGGGGCGGACTTTCAGCGAAGGGCTTCGCGCGCGAGCTCGTAGGCCCGCTTCGTGTCGCCCTGTTCGGCGACGAGTTCGCTGAGCTCAATGAGGCAGTCGCGCAGCTGCGCCGACCGGCCGAGTGTGCGCGCGGCTGCGATGGCTTCCTCGAAAGTGGAGATGGCGCCGGCCGCATCGCCGCGGCGACGGGCGATCCGGCCGCGGGTGAGCATGGCGCTGATCGCGGCCTTGTCATTCCCGGTCGGGCCGGCTGCGCTGATCGCGGCGAGCGCGAACCGCTCTGCCTCGTCCAGGTCGTCCATGGCCAGGGCGACTTGCGCCTCGGTTTCGAGAACGTTGGCCAGCCGAGCCCCATTCCCGAGCGTCTCCATCCGAACGTGGGCGGCCTTGGCATGCGATCGGGCCCGCTCGAGGGATCCCAAGGCGAGGAGGGTCAGTGCGAGCTCATTGTCGAGGAGGGCGACCTCAAGCTCGTCCTCGGCGGCCCGGAAGTACGCGATCGCCTGGGTCGCTGCCGAGACCGCAGCCTCGTAGTCGCCGGTCTCTCGGTAACCGATGGCAAGGGACTCGAGATACGCCGCCCGGCGGCGATCGTCAAGGGAATCGACCTGGGCGCGCGCTTCCTCGAGGAACGTGAGTGCGCGCCCCGACTGGCCCTCGCGAGAGTCGATCATCGCGAGCGCGATCAGAGAGCGGACTTCGAGATCGGGTTCGACCGCCGCGCCGCTTCGGGTGACTTCGAGAACGCCCCGCAACAGCGCTCGCGCCTCGTCGGCGTTCTCGAGCCGGTAGAGGCCCGACGCCTGCCAGTAGCGCGCCATTGCCGCCTCGGCGAGATGGTCATTCGCGAGGAAAAGGGCGGCCGCCTCGGCCCCGGCGGTCACGCCCTCGGCCGGCCGGTCAAGGCGCGCAAGGGCCTCGGCTCGGGCCAGTTGGACCCATGCCCGACGCACCGCGTGCGTCTCTGTCTCGAGCAGCTGATCGTAGGTGTCAAGGGCGGCCTGGAAGTCGCCGGCGGCCAGGCGCAGGTCGGCCTCGACATGTGACCAGCGGGCGGGGTCGGCCCCGAGCAGCTCGCTCCTGGCAACGCCCAAGCGGGCGGCCAGGAAGTCGAGGGCCGCGATCGACGGTCGGCTCTGGCCGTTCTCAAGCGCGCTGATGTAGGCCTTCGTGTAGCGGCCCTCAGCCAGGCGCGCCTGGGTCAGGCCCGCGCGCAGCCGGGCGGTCTTGAGGCGCGTTCCGAAGTTGGCCTCGCGGGCCTGACTCATCGGGGCGATGACGCTCGTTCGCTTGGAAGACATGGCCTTCAGTGTACGCGGCTGGCACAAGGAAGTTGACTCCGGCGAGGAGTTCCGCCGGTTCTACCCCCAGCCGTGACGCCAGGACGACGAGCGCAGGGAGCGACGGCACGACGATGCCGTGCTCGATCGCCGAGATGTAGGCGGCGCTGAACGGGGCAGCCACGTCGGCCTGCGTGAGGCCCGCGGCACGGCGCAACTCCCGAACCCTGCCACCTAGTTCGAGGAGCGCCGGCGAGTGACGCCGCAGGATCTGATGTTTAGCAATAGTTGACATACGCACCACCCGCACTTTACTGTCTGTCGCAGACTCACGCCGGGTCCGGTGACGGGAAGGAGATCCCGATGCACCAGACTGCCCACCCGCGCTTTCGCATCCTCGTCAGTTCTCTCCTGCTCGGCCTCGTGTCGATCCTCGCGGCCGCCGCATCCGTGCTTGCCGACGGAGGCGGTGGATCGTTCCCCCGCTGACTTCGTTCACGATCGTCCCGTAGCGCGATAGCGTCACCCGACTCGGTGTGAGGACTCCGCCACCGTGGCCCGTGTTCACGTGCCGACCGCAGGCCAAGTGGTCAGCCGGACTCGAGCCGTTCCACGGGATTGCATCTCAAGCGCACGGAAAGGGACCTCTTTCCGGCGCGGCGCGGACTCAGGGCCCTCGCGCACAGTCTTGGGGGCCGCGGCGCGGCTGCCCTTTTGGCACAGGTGGAGGGAGCCAGGTCGCATCTTCTGCCCGGCCACAGCGGCTACGATGAGCGTGGTGGGGTTGGTGTCGAGGGATGGGCATGAAGATTGAGGCATTACACGTCGAGAACCTCCTGTCGTTTGACACCTACGACCTGCGCTTCGACGACTCCCTGACGGTGCTTGTTGGGCCTAATGGGGCGGGCAAGACGAATGTGGTCCGCATGCTGGACCTGATGGCGACCGCGCTTGCATGGGCCGACGAGCGGTTCGTGCCTGGGACGGCGATGCCGGTGGTCGAACAGGTGCTCGACTCCTACGCGGGGGCCCGGCACGAGGGAGCCTCGACCACCACCCCGGCTCGCGTACGGCTCACGCTCGCGCTAACCACACAGGGCGAGCTGGACCGCGTCGTCGCGTTCGTGCAGGCCGGGCTCCTCTCGACGCTCCTCGGCGAGCTATCCGGGAGCGGCGCTTCCGGGCAGCTCGCTGCGTGGGTCAGCTCGGAAGTGACGGCTGAGAAGCTCGCGCCCATGTGGCGCGGTGCGCTCGTGCTCGAACACTCCGGCGTGCCTGATGCCTCCTGGGAGATCGCCTACGAGTTTCGCGACGGGGACACGGCGTACCGTTGGTCTCTCGCCGGCCGCCGCCCCGCCGGACGGCTCATCCGGGCCGACGAGCCCGGAGGTGTCACCACCACACTTCGCTCGGGTGGGCTCGTCGAGCGACTGTTCGGCGTCGCCCAGTCCGCCAATGTCCCGATAACGCTGCCCAGCACGCTGCCAGCCTTTCGACTGGACACGCTCTACCCTGGACTGGGCACAGAAGTGCCCGTGTCGGTTGGGGTCGGCGGGGGACAATTCGACCTAGACCTTGGGCCGCATCGTCGGTTCGCAGAGCTCGGGCGCATCCCGACAGGACGCATGACTGGCTCCCGCACCTACTCGCTGGCACGGATGCTTCGTCTAATCGTCGACGACAGCTTGGTGTTGCTCGGCGAGCAGATGCGCGGGGTGGGCGCCGGCGCCGCTCCGGCCAGGCCGGCTGGGCTGTACTTCTGGCAGGAGCTCGCCGCACCCCTGCCGCGCCGCGAGCCGTACGCCCTGCCGGCACGCCTCTTCGCAATGAAGAACGGTTCCCGCGAAGACCAGGCAAGGTTCAAGAGCATCCAGTCGTCGTTCACGGCTCTCGCGCAGGGTCGGTCCTTCGACATCCGCTTCGAGGCTACCGCCATGTCCGGCGGCCTCGCCGAGACGAGACAGCCAGTGGTGGATGCTCTCGGCCCCTATCGAGCTGCGACAGCCGGTGAATCGGCCGGCCCTCCTGAGGCGCAACAGGCGTCCGTCGGTGCCGCCGTGACCGTGCTGGTGCAGGAGAGGCGAGATGGCGGCGCTGGACCATCCGCCGAGCTGCCGATCATGCTCGCGGGCGCAGGCGTCTGGGAGGCGCTGCTTCTCGCGGAAGCGCTGACGGATCCCGAGGATCGCGTCATCGTCCTCGACGAGCCGGCGCTTAACCTGCATCCCACGTGGCAGCATGTCCTGCGCTCCTGGCTGAAGACCACCGGCGGGCAGCGGCTCCTCGTGACGCACTCGGGGGAGCTCGTGTCGATGGCCGAACGGCAGGACCTCGAGCGGATAGTCCGCATCCAGAACGAGTCCGGTGCCACGCGCGGCCATCGACTGCCGCCCAACCTTGACGAGGAAACGGTGGCCAAGATTGCCCGGGAGTTCGCGCTATCCGCCGATGCGCGAGCTCTGTTGTTCGCGCGAGCGGCGATCCTTGTGGAAGGCGAGACCGAGCTCGGTTCACTTCCGGTTTGGTTCGCTCAATGCGCGTCCAGTCTTGGTCTGGTGACCCCCGAGGAGCGTGATCTCGGCTTCTGCTGCGTGGGTAGCGGCACGAACTTCAAGACAATGCTCACCGTCTTGCATGCGCTCGGTATTCCCTGGGCGCTGGTCTGCGACGGCGCGGCGTTCGACACGCAGAATGGTCTCGGTTCGCACATCTTCCGCCAGGTCTGCGACGCGGGCGTGGACGCTCCGCGCCTTGCTGCGTTCATAGGACAGCAGCTCGCGTCGAAGGGCGGGTCCAGCAAGGCGAAGAAGATGACGCCGGACCTGTTTCGACGGTCTGTTGAGCTGGGTCGCGAGCACAACATCTTCACGCTTGCGCGTGGCTGGACGACGAAGGACAAGACGACGAACACCCCGGGGGACGAGTCGTTCGAGGTCTTCGTCGACTGTGTCGCACCCGGCCAGCTGGCCGAAGCTCAACGGGAGGTCGGGCGCAGCAAAGTCCGTCAGGGGCTCTGGGTCGCCGCGAAGGTGCCCTGCCCCGCGCCAGTCGCCGAGCTATACCGGCAGGTAAGCGACACCGTGTGATTCGCCGTGCCAAGCGGGCTTGGCACGGCGAGCTGGGACTCTGGTGTTCTATCTCAACTGTATTGCACCGGAGCGAGCTGTTCTCGCTCCAGGGCGCGATCTCCACCGGGGTCAACGTGGTGGCGGCCCTGGCGGGCGGCGCCATCGCGGCCGTGGTTGCCGGCCTGGGCGGCTTCTCGACCGGTGACCCGCGGGCCTACCGCGTCCTGCTGATCCTGATGCTGGTGGCGGCGCTGGCCTCCACGACCGTGCTGTGGGCGGTGGGCGATGACCGGCCCCGGGCGCGCCGACGCGACTGGCGGACGCTCGAAGGGCGGCCCGGCAGTCCCTGGGTCGGCGAGC
>Ga0182019_10000808_pt1 | contig 15425 bp, 13 predicted proteins | sample 812E2MmetaG_FD_120483 | JGI IMG/M metagenome (GOLD analysis project Ga0182019, IMG submission 120483) | Permafrost microbial communities from Stordalen Mire, Sweden - 812E2M metaG | ecosystem: Environmental > Terrestrial > Soil > Wetlands > Permafrost | place: Sweden: Stordalen | collected...
CAAGCCCGTCCAACTCGCGTTCCGCTACAAGGACCAGTACTCCGGCGGCGGGCCGCTCGGCCTGACCGACGGCCTCCGCGGGACGAAGTCCCACACGGACGGCCGGTGGCAGGGGTTCGAGGGCGACGACCTCGAGGCCGTGATCGACCTCGGCGCGCCGACCACCGTGTCGCGGATCACGGCCGGATTCCTGCAGAACGTGGATGCCTGGATCTTCTTCCCGATGTCAGTCGAATTCGCCGTGTCGGCGGACGGCCGGGACTACGCCGTCGTGGGAACGGCGGCGGATCTGGCGCCCGGCAACGCGGGCGGGGCGATGACGAAAGACGTCACGGTCGACGCCGGCAATGCGGCGGCGCGCTTCATCCGGGTCCGGGCCAAGAACGTCGGCGTCTGCCCGCCGGGCCATTCCGCCGCGGGGAGCAAGGCCTGGCTCTTCTGCGACGAGATTATAATCGAATAGTCATTGCGAGGCCCTGACCGCTTCGCCCGCCAAGGCCTTCAGGGTTGGGGCTTCGCGGGAGGGCCCGCAGGGACGGCCGGATGCGGCGGCTTTTCCTCAGCGGTTTTCATCTCCTTCTTCCGGTCGCGATGGGCCGTCAGATGGCCGACCAGCGCCCCCAGGAGGAAGATAACCAGGACGAGGATGAAGAGCGGCGCATAGATGTTCCAAAATAAGAGCCGCAGCGGGGTCAACCCCGAGTTCTGCAGGAGCAGAATCGCCACCAGCGCCACGAGGACCAGGATCACGACGGTCTTGGTTTTCATGCGTATCCCTCCCCTATCTCACAGCCATTTCTTGCGCTTGAAGAACATGACGAGCGATCCGCCCATGAGGAGCATCACTCCCCAGAGGGCGAAATATCCCCAGCGCCAATGGATCTCGGGGATGAACTCGAAGTTCATGCCGTAGACGCCGACGAGGAACGTCAGGGGGATGAAGATCGTGCCGATGATCGTCAGGATCTTCATGACCTCGTTCATCCGGTTGCTGACGCTCGAGAGGTAGATGTCGAGGATCCCGGACAGCATGTCCCGGAACGTCTCGATGTTGTCGATGATCTGGATCAGGTGGTCGTACACGTCGCGGATGTAGATGCCGGTCGATTCCTTGATGAGGGGCGTCTCCGCCCGCTCCAGGCGGCCGACGGCGTCGCGCAGCGGCCAGATGGCCTTGCGCAGGAACAGCATCTTGGTCTTGAGGTCGTGGATGTCCGCGAGCGTCTTGCGGTCGGGATTGGAGATGAGCTCGTCCTCCAGGCTCTCGACCCTGTCCCCGAGCTTCTCCAGGACGACGAAATAATCGTCGACGGCGGCGTCGAGGAGGGCGTAGGCGAGATAGTCCGGCCCCATCTTGCGGAGGCGCCCCTGGCCTTTCCGGATGCGCTCCCGGACGGGGCCGAAGGCGTCGCCGGGCTGTTCCTGGAAGGACAGGACGTAGTTCGGCCCGAAGACGAGGCTCAGCTGCTCCGCGCCGATATCGCCCTCGGGTCCGGTCGAGATCATCTTCAGGACGAGGTAGACGGCCTCGCCGAGGTCCTCCATCTTCGGCCTCTGGGTGGTGTTCATGATGTCTTCGAGGACCAGGGGGTGCAGGCCGAAATGCCCGCCGAGCTTGCCGACGACGTCGGCGTCGTGGATGCCGTCGACGTTGATCCAGGTCACCGTCGAGGTGTCCCGGAAGGGGTAGCACTCCTCCACGGAGGCGACCTCTTTTTCGAAGACGTTGTCCGCGTCGTAGTCGAGGACCGTGATCCGGGCCTTGTCGACCTTCCGCTCCCCGACGTGGACGAGGCTGCCGGGAGAGAGGCCGGCCGCCCGGGATTGCAGGCCGCTCGACCGTTCCTTCACGGGCGGCTAGCGTCCGCGGCCGGGCCGCTCCGGCTTCTCCGGCTTTTCGAGCTTTTCCGGCGCCGCGGGCTTCTCGACGGGCTCGTCCCCGGCGTACAGCCCGACCTTCTTACGGATCTCGCGGTCGAGCTCCGCGGCGAGCGCCTTGTTCTCCTTCAGGAGCTTCTTGAAGTTGTCCCGCCCCTGGCCGACGCGCTCGCCCTTGTAGGAATACCACGTGCCGCTCTTCTCGACGAGGCCCAGCTCCTGGCCCACGTCGACGAGGTCGCCTTCGCGGGAGATGCCCTCGCCGTAGATGATGTCGAACTGCGCTTCCTTGAACGGCGGGGCCATCTTGTTCTTGACGATCTTGACCTTGACCCGGTTGCCGATCACGTTGTCGCCGTCCTTGATGGACGTCAGCCGCCGGACGTCGATCCGCATCGAGGCGTAGAACTTGAGCGCCCGGCCGCCGGTCGTCGTCTCGGGGTTGCCGAGGAAGAAGCCGATCTTCTCCCGGATCTGGTTGATGAAGATGAAGCAGGTCTTGGACCGGGCGACGATGGCCGTCAGCTTGCGCAGGGCCTGGGACATGAGGCGGGCCTGGAGGCCCATGTGGGCGTCGCCCATCTCGCCTTCGAGCTCGGCCTTGGGGACGAGCGCGGCCACGGAGTCGACCACGATGACGTCCACCGCCCCGCTCCGGACGAGCACCTCGGCGATCTCCAGGGCCTGTTCGCCGTAGTCGGGCTGGGAGATGAGGAGGTTGTCGACGTCGACGCCGACCTTGGACGCGTAGACGGGGTCGAGGGCGTGCTCGGCGTCGATGAAAGCCGCCTGGCCGCCCAGGCGCTGGGCCTCGGCGATGACGTGGAGGGCGAGCGTCGTCTTTCCGGTCGACTCGGGGCCGAACACCTCGACCACGCGGCCGCGCGGGAAGCCGCCGATCCCCATGGCCAGGTCGAACGACACCGAGCCGGTGGGGATGGCGGGAACCTTGTTGGCCGCCTCCTTCTGGCCGAGCTTCATCACTGCGCCCTTGCCGAACTGTTTCTCGATCTGCGAAACCGCGGCCTCGATGGCCTTGCCGCGGGACACGTTTCTCTGTTCGAGCTCTTCGTCTTTCAAAGCTTCCTCCTCAAGGATGTCGCCGGGCCCGGGGCCGCGGGGCGGGAGCCGCCCGGCCGGAGCTCCCCCTGAACTAAGACGGCCGGAGGGCCGGTACGCATCTCATTTCTCGGGGTTTTTCTCGGGGATCACTTCCACCTTTTTACCACATTCGGGCCGGGGAGTAAACGATTCCCGCAAGGGACGAAGCCATCACATGCCTGGCGGGTCCTGTCGCCGACCAGCCCCGCCGGCCTCCGAAAAATAGGAGGCCGAGGGGGGCGGGTCGAAAACACGCAGCCGCGCCCAGCGAGCGCGGCCGCTCCGACTCCGGCCCTCGCTCTCGCCCCGCAAGAGCGGGACGAACCGTGCCCGCTCGGGCCTTCGACGGGTTTTCTCTCCCGCCCCCCTCAGCCTCGATTTATCATTGTATGAGCGGAAAACGCGGCAGGTGGCGACGGTTCCGTTTCACCCTAAAATCCCCGTGATCTCCCCGTCGTCGGATACGTCGATCTTCTCGGCCTGGGGGATCTTCGGGAGCCCGGGCATGGTCATGATCTCGCCGCATAGCGCGACCACGAACCCCGCCCCGGCGCTCAGCGCCGCGTCCGTCACATGGACCGTGAAATCGCGCGGACGGCCCAGGCGCTTGGGATCGTCCGACAGGGAATACTGCGTCTTGGCCACGCAGACGGGCAGCCCGCCGGCCCCGTCCTTCTCGAGCTTCTGCAGCTTCTTGCGGGCCTTGAGGTCGATGCCGACCTCGGACGCTCCGTAGATCTTCCGGGCGATGGTCCCGATCTTCTCCGCGAGGGGCATCTCGAGAGGGTAGAGGTACCGGAAATCGCGGGGGTCGCCCGCGGCGGCCGCGAGGACCTCGCGGGCCAGGGCCTCGCCGCCCGCCCCTCCCCCGCCGTAGACGTCGCTCGCCGCGGACCGGACCCCTTCCTTCGCGCAGAGCTCGCCGAACGCCCGGATCTCGTCTTCGGTGTCGGACGGGAACTTGTTCAGGGCGACGACGATCGGCAGGCCGTAGAGCCGGATGTTCTCGATGTGCTTCCGGAGGTTGTCGAAGCCGTCCGCCAGGGCCCCGGCGTTCTCGGCGCCGAGCGCGTCGGGCGCGGCACCGCCGTGATATTTGAGGGACCGCAGCGTGGCGACGATGACCACGGCGGAGGGCGGCGGAACCGCCTCCGTCCGGACGACGATGTCGAAGAACTTCTCGGCGCCGAGGTCGGAGGCGAAGCCGCACTCCGTGACGACGGCCTCGGCCAGCCCGAGGGCCATCCGCGTGGCGATCACGGAATTGGTCCCATGGGCGATGTTGGCGAACGGGCCGCCGTGGATGAAGGCGGGCGACCCTTCGAGCGTTTGGACCAGGTTGGGGCGGAGGGCGTCGCGCAGGAGGGCCGCCATGGCTCCGACCGCGTTGATCTCGCCGGCCGTGACCGCCGCCCCGCCGGGGGAGGAGGCGACGACGATTCGGGCCAGGCGCTCCTTGAGCTCGCGCAGATCGCGCGACAGGCAGAGCACGGCCATGACCTCGGAAGCGGCGGTGATGTCGAAGCCCGATTCGCAGGCGATGCCGCTGAAGGTGTCGCCCAGGCCGGTGACGATCGACCGGAGGGAGCGGTCGTCCATGTCGAGAGCGCGGCGCCAGCGGACGGACTTGATGTCGATCAGGCCGCAGGCGCTGTCGTAGTGGAGGTGGTTGTCGACCATGGCCGCCAGGAGGTTGTGGGCCGCGGTGACGGCGTGGATGTCGCCCGTGAAATGGAGGTTGATGTCGTCGCTCGGGACGACCCGGGCACGCCCTCCGCCCGTGGCGCCGCCCTTCATCCCGAACACGGGGCCGAGCGACGGCTCGCGGAGGGCGGCCGCGGCCTTGACCCCGATCCGGTTCAACGCGTCGGCGAGGCCGATGACGGTCGTCGTCTTGCCCTCGCCGGCCGGCGTGGGCGTCATGGCCGTCACGAGGATGAGCTTCCCCGCGGGGGCGGTGGGACCCTGGCGGAGATCGATCTTGGCCTTGCCCCGGCCCCAAGGCTCGACATACGCGGGCTCAATGCCCAAGCCGCGGGCGATCTCCTCGATGGGCCTGAGGGGGACGGCGCGAAGGGCGGATTCGGTCATAGATCCTCCAAGCGGGACGGCAGCGAGGCCGCCTGCGGCATCATTTTAACAGAATCGGAAATCGGTGACATAGAAATCGCAGACGCGATCCCAATTCTCTTGATTTGGGTTCGTGTCACCGATTTCCTTGCCCGCGTCCCCGCTTTCCGCGGCCTCATCTCGGCAGGTTGAGGAAGAGCAGGGCATAGTCCTCGATCAGCCCGTGGTCGGCGAAGCTGAAATAGCAATTGTTGCCGATGACAATGTGGTCCAGGACCTTGAGCTGCATGACTTTCGCGGCGAAGACGAGCTCCTTCGTGATCTCGCGGTCGCAGAGCGACGGGTCGGGATCGCCGGACGGGTGGTTGTGGACGAAGATCAGGGACGTGGCGTCATAGCGCAGCGCGTCCCGCATGATCTCCCGCGGATAGACGGCCGAGGAATCGACCGTGCCCTCGAACAGCGTCCTCTCCTCGAGGATCTGGTTCTTGGGGTCGAGGAAGAGAACCTTGAAATGCTCTCGCTTCAGGTCCCGGAGAGAATGGTAGAGGTAATCGAAGACCTCCCGCGACGAGCGGGCGTAAGGCTTGCTCAGCATCCGGTCCTTCAGGAACCGGCGCGAGACCTCTTGGACCAGGCGGACGCCGAAGACGTTGTGGTCGCCGATGCCCCGGACCCGGCGCAGGTCGCGGGCGTCGGCTTCGAGGACGCCGCGGAGCGTCTTGAACTCCCGGAGCGCATCCCGGGCCGGCGCCCGGCAATCCTTGCGAGGCGTCCCGAGCGTCAGGAGGAGCTCGACGATCTCGTGGTCGAGGAAGGCGTTGAGCCCGCCGCGGAGGAATTTCTCGCGCAGGCGGCGCCGGTGGCCGTCGCGGTCGTCGCGAGCGTCGTCCGGCCGGGCCATCGCTTCGCCCCCGGCCTCCGGGAGAATCGGTTCCTTGGGCACATAGACTAAGACGCTGGAAAACTGGTTTTGTGCCACGGGCGGCTCGGATCGGGGAATGCCGGCCGGGCTAGGGGACTCGAGCCTCTTCGATCGCCTCACGGACGGCGACGACGTTGTCCGGCGGGATGTCATAAGGCAGGATTCCCGTCCCCAAGAGGAACCCGGGGTGCCGGCGGCCGATCTCCAGGACGCGGCGCGCCCGGGCCGCCACCGCCGCGGGAGGGCCCGCGAGGATCAGGCACGGATCGATGTTGGCTCGGAGCAGGATGTCCGTGCCGCTGAGGCGGTCGACGAACGCCGCGAGATCGGCGTTGAAATCGCAGAGGACGTTGTTCGTGCCGGTCTCGAGGATCGCGTCCAGCAGGACGGCCGTATCGCCGCCGATGATGTAGGGGACGAGGGGCACGCCTAGATCGCGGCGGAAATAGGAGACGACCGCGGCCGTAGCCGGAAGGACGATCTTCCGATAGAGCGACGGCGAGAGCAGGGGCGGAGCGGCGTGGGAGTCGAAGAGGATGACGCCCAGGCCGCGCTCGACGAACGCCCGTCCATAGGCCTTGGACACTTCCGCGGTGAACGCCAGGAGCCTCGCGACCCAGCCCGGGTCGTCCAGGAGCGCCGTCAGCACGGCTTCGGCGCCCGCGAGCTCGCAAGCCATGGAAAAAGGCGCGCTGAGCGCCCCGCGGACGATCATTTTGTGCCCGATCCGGGCATGGACGCGCCGGCCGGCTTCGAGGAAGACCGGCATCCGGCCGGCCGAGGCGGGGTCGGGGACGCGGAGGCGCGAGAGGTCGTCGCCGGGGCGGATGATCCGGGTGGAGACCGACGGCACGTCGTTCGTTTCGGGAAAACGGACCGCGCAGCCCAGGGCCTCGGCTTCCACGTTATAGACGTCCACGCCCACGGTGAGCATGTCGGGACGATAGAGCACGTATTCGCGGGCCAGGGCGTACTCCAGGGCGTCGATGTTCCGGGCGATCCGCGACGGAGTCACGCCGATCAGCGCCGCCTTGTGCTCGTAGATCGCCGGACAAAAAGGGACGCGGTCGACGGGCCGGCCCGCCAGCAGCGCCTCGATCCGCTCCCGCGGCGTCATGTCCATCGATGCCCTTATGTCATAAGGCCCCCGACTCTGTCAACGCTTCCGGCTCGGGGGGAGAGGGTCGTCGGTAGGCCGGCTACGGGGAGGGCGGGTCCTGTCGCCGGCCAGCCCCAGCGGCCTCCGGAAAATGGGGACACAGAACCCCGATGATGGTCTGCTAAAAGTTGGCAAGCGTTCTGTGTCCCCTTTTTCCGGCCCATTCGCTTCGGCCGCCGGGGCGCCCCGGCCGGCGCCACCCGCTCAGCGGCCGGGGCGAGCACCTCGCTGGTTCCCATCCCCTTCGCCGGGCTAAAGTCGACGTTCGAGAGGCGCGGGGGGAGAGGGCAAGAAGGCCGGGTGGCGGCGAGCCGGCATGGACCAGCGACGCGAAGCGGCGCTGCGGAAATTGCGCCTGGACGGGCGCGGGGTGCGCCGCCCCCTTTCCTTCCGGACGACGACGTCGGTTGGGCGAGGGGGGAGAGGAGCCGGAGGCCGTGTCGAATGGGGCGCGGGCATGGACCGACGCCCTCTGGGGCGGCGGCCGCGCCATGAGACCCGAGCCGGTTTCCTCGCCGGGGAAACCGGCGTGCCTCCGGCTCCCTCCCCCCAAGCCGCCCTTGTGCCGTTCTCCGCGTCTATGATAAATAGGGAAGGCGAGACGCGGAGAGGAGAGAGCATGCGCGGCAACATCCCGACCCTATGCGTGACCGGAAAGACGCTGCCCGAAGCCTGGGAGAACGCGGTCCTCGAGTGCTGGCACAAGGGCATCGCCATCGCGACCGAATACGACAAGCCCGGCGACCCGCCCAGCCGCGACTGCACCATGCTCTGGACCGTGGAAGATCCGTTCGCCGAGCCCCGCATCCACCGCGCCTTCCCCGGCGGCCTCGAGGACCTGGAGGTTTACCGCCAGGAGGTCGTGGACGGCGTCCACGACCACTGGATCGCGCCCGAAGAGGGTAAGTGGACCTACACTTACCACAAGCGGCTGTTCGCCTACGACATCGAAGGCGAGACGATCGACCAGATCTCAGCCATCGTGAACAAGCTCTCCGAGACGGGCCACACGCGCCGCGCCCAGGCCATTACCTGGAACCCGAAGCTCGACATCCCGACCTACGACCCGCCCTGCCTGCAGCGGATCTGGTGCCGCCTGCTCGACGACGAGGAAGGCGGCCGCGTCCTCAACATGAACGCCCACTGGCGCTCGCGCGACGCCTATAAGGCCGCTTACATGAACGTCTTCGCCCTGACCGAGCTCCAGCGCGTCATCGCCGGACGGATCGCGGCCCGGACCGGTGTCCCGGTGCGCGTCGGCCGCTACGCGGACCTCGTCGACAGCTTCCACATCTACGGCTCGTACTTCGCCGATTTCGAGGGCTTCCTGAAGATGGTGGAGAAGAGGACGTTCGCCGATCGGACCTGGAACAGCGCTTACGCCGAGCCGATGTTCGCCGAGGCGCGCGAACGCCTCCGCCGGGAAAAGCAGGGCTCGTGACGTTCGCCGGCGCCATACTCGCCGCCGCCGCCCTGGCCGCCGGGGCCCTGACGATCGCCGCCGACGACCGGGGCAAGCGGCATCTCGTCTACGTCTTCAAGCCGCTGGCGCTCGCCCTCCTCATCGCCCTGGCGGCCCTGGCGCGCTCGGCCGCCCCGCCCGCCTACAGGACGCTCATCCTGGCGGGGCTCGGCCTGTCGCTCGCCGGAGACGTCTTCATGATGCTCCGCCGGAAAAAGTTCGAGCTGGGGCTGGCTGCGTTTCTCACCGCCCATCTCTGCTACATCGCCGCCTTTCGAGCGGACATGCTCCCGCGCTTCGCCGTCCAACCCCTGTTCCCGTTGGTCATCATCGCCGCGCTCATCCTGCGGGTGCTCCTCCCCCACCTCGGCCGGATGAAGTACCCCGTCCTGCTCTACGTCCTGGTCATCACCGCGATGGCGGGCATGGCTGCCGGCCGGTTCATTCAATGGGGAGGCGAGAAGACGCTCTTCGCTTTCGTCGGCGCCGCACTCTTCATGGCGTCGGACACGGTCCTCGCCTTCAACCGGTTCGTCCGGCCGTTGCGCCGTGCCCAGACGGTCATCCTGGGGACTTATTTCGTCGCCCAGACGCTGATCGCCCTGTCGGTCTGAAAGGGCGGCCCGGACTGTGCGGCGCCGAGTCCCGAAATACATCCCGGAGAATCCCGCGCCCCGGCGGGAGGGGAATCAGCGCCCGCCGATCTTCAGGCCGGAGGCGATCTTATCGAGCATGGCCGGCGCGCCCGGCCCTTCGACGACAAGCGCCCAGGCCTCGATCCCGTCGAGAACGACGAGAGCGGCCCTCGCCGGGGTCGCGGCCAGGAAGCCGGGCAGCGGGCCGAGGTTCCTCTTCACCGGCGGCGTCCCGATCTTCAGCCGCTTGAAGGCGCCCGCCGCGGCAGCGGGCCCGTCCTCCCATGGCGCCGAATACTCCTCCTGCAGCTCGGCCCGCGCTCCGCCGTCGCCTTCCAGGACGGCGACGACCGCGCTGGGCCAGACCGAATCCGTCCCGGTGAGCTTGAAGCCCGGCGGCGCGCCCAAGGCTATGCCGAGCCAGGGGTTCGCGTAGCCGTTGCCGTCCAGGCGATAGGGGACCGCGTCGTCCGGCACGACCACGCTCCGCCCGCCGGCCGCCCCGTATCCGACGATCTTGATGTCGACCCGGCCGAGGAGCTGGAGCCCCAGCCCGGCGCCGAGCGATCCGCCGCCGTCGGCAAAGGATGATGCGCCGAGAGGGATCCGCCCCGCGTCGGCCGGCCCGTCGGAAGGGAGCGCGGCGTCGATCGGGACCCACTCCTCCCCCACCCTCACTTCGGTCCAGGCGTGGCCTCCGAACATGCCCAGGACATAGGCGTAGCCCATGACCACCCGCGACGGGATGCCCGCCGACCGGGCCAGCGTGGCCAAGAGAGTCGCGTAGCCCAGGCACGTCCCGCGCCGGTTGGCGAAGATCTCGGAGGACGGGGCGAGGGCGATCCCGAGGTCGAAGATCATGTTGTCCGACACCCAGCGCCGGAGCTTCAAGGCGGCCTTGAATAAATCTCGCTCGCTGCCGATGACTTCGCGGGCGAGGTTCCGGACGTCCGGCTGATCGGACTCGACGTAAGCATTCGGCCGGAGATATTCGCTGAGGACGTCCGTCTCCGCGACGGGGAAGCCGGCGGGATCCGGCGGACGGCGGCGGCGAAGCTCGAGCGTAAGCGACGCGCCGTTCCGCGAAAGGACGGCCAGACCGGTCCCTTTGAAATCCGGCCAGGCCACGTCCGCGTCGCGGGCCGCGAGCCGCACCCGCAGGACCTCGAGCGCGCGGGCCTGGGGAATCCTGACGTTGGCCCGGACGATCGAGCGCTCGAAGAGCCCGGCCGGAAGCTCGCCGCCCTCGGCCGCCCGCAGGGCCGCCGAGCGGTCGGTGAGGAGGAACACGCCTCGGCCGAAGGGCGTGGGCATCTCTTCCCGGACGACCTCGTGGTTTTCGTCCAGCCAGCCCGTGCTCTTGACGCCGGCGGATTCGATCGTCTCCTCGACCTTGACCGCGGGAAGGGACGTTCCGTTGATGGCGATCGTCTCGGCGGCGACGTAATTCCGGGTGCCGCGGGCCACGGCCTCGACCTCGGGAGAGAAAGTCTCGAACGCGATGGAATCGCCGGGCTTGAGGAGCGTCCGCTTCGACAGGAGCCGGATGCCCTCTTGTCCCAGGAGCGTCCCCGTATAGGGGATGGTCCGGTCGTAAGTCTTGCCTCCGGCCTCGCTCCGGAATTCGATGCGCCCGTCCTTCACCACGGCCTCGGTCCGCGTGGACATCGAGGACGCCTGTGTCTCATAAGTTTCGCGGAGCAGGCGGCCGTCGGCCGTCTCCTCGGAGACGGTCAGGAAACGTATCTCGACCTTGGTGCCCAGCCGGTTCAGGACCATCCGCATGTCCGACGCGTAGACCAGGATGTCGCCGGCAGGACCGGTCTTCTGCGACGGCGTGTCGTGGATATATCCGACGGGGACGTCGGCGATGACGATCACGAACCATTTCTCGGCGGACGGCGCGGCGGCGCGGAGTGACTCCGGGAAGAGCGTCGCCGCGAGGAGGCCGAGGGAAATCCCGAGGAGGATTCGCCGCAGACGCTTCATGGGGCCGGGATTCACAGGCATTCCGAATCGCCCCGGGCCGCCAGCAGCTCCAGGATCCGCTTCACGCTCTGGTCCTTGTCCCGCCGGCAGACCAGCAGGGCGTCGGGCGTGTTCACGATGACGAGGTCGTCCACGCCGACCAGGGCGGTGAGCCGGCCGGGATTATAGGCCAGGTTGTTCCGCGCATCGAGGACGACGGAGGCGCCCTTGAAGGCGTTCCCGTCGGCGTCGCGGGGCCAGATCCCGGCGAGAGAGGACCAGGCGCCCACATCCGACCAGCCGAAGTCGCCCTCGGCCGCGAGCACCCCGCCGGCTTTTTCCATCAGGGCGTAGTCGATGGAGGTGGCGGGGATCGACGCGAACGCAGCCGCGACGCGGGCGCGGGATTTCGAGCGGAGCGCGGCGAGGATCCGGGTCCAGGCTTCGAAGAACTCCGGCGCGAAGCGCTCGAGCTTGGCGGCGAAGACGTCCGCGCGCCACAGGAACATGCCGGAATTCCACGCGTAGCCGCCCTTTTTCAGGAACGCGACGGCTTTCTCGTACGACGGCTTCTCGACGAAGGCCTCGACGGCGCGGAACGGCTCCTTCCGGAACGTCCGGGCCGCGCCCTTCCGATAGCGGAGATAACCATAGCCCGTCGAAGGGAACGATGGGGGGATGCCGAACGTGATCAGGGCATCCTCGGCGGCGGCCGCCTCGGCGGCCGCGGCCAGCTTCCTTAGGAAGACATCCCCGGCCGTGATCAGGTGGTCCGAGGGCAGGACGGCGACGACGGCGCGCGGATTCTCGAGGTGGATCCGGGCCGTGGCCAGGATGAGCGAGGGCGCCGTATTCCGGGCTTCCGGCTCGACGAGGTAATGGGCCTCGGGCAGGCCGGGGAGGAGGCGCCGGATCGTGCGCGTCTGGGCGGCGTTGGCCACGGTGTAGATCCGGCGGGCGGGGACGAGCGGGAGGATCCGGCGGACGGTTTCCTCGAGCATCGTCCGATCGGCGACGATGGGCAAGAACTGCTTGGCCAGCTTGCGGCGGCTGAGCGGCCAGAAGCGCGTGCCGCTCCCTCCGGCCATGATGACGGCGCGGATGTCCGGTTTCGGCGGCATCACTTCCCCAGTTTGTGGATGGCCCGCTCGACCGCGCCCTTGACCTCCTTCTGGATGGCCTCCAAATCCGCTTCGGTTTCGGCTTCGAAGCGCAGGACGAGCACGGCCTGGGTGTTGGACGCGCGGACCAGGCCCCAGCCCCCGTGCATGATGGCCCGCACGCCGTCGATGTCGATCACGGGGTACTTGCGGGCGAGCTCGGCCTTGACCTCGTCGACGATCTTGAACTTGACCTCTTCCGAGGCATAGATCCGGATCTCGGGCGTGCTGAAAGTCTTGGGCAGGCCGGCGAGCATCGTCGAGAGCTTGACGTCCGTCCCCGCGAGCAGCTCGTAGAGGCGGGCCGAGGAATAGATCGCGTCGTCGAAGCCGAACCAGCGGTCGGCGAAGAAGATGTGGCCGCTCATCTCGCCGGCGAGGACGGCGTGCTCCTCCTTGATCTTCTTCTTGATCAGGGAGTGGCCCGTCCGGTACATGATCGGCTTCCCGCCCAGGCGGGCGATTTCGTCGTAGAGCACCTTGGTCGCCTTGACCTCGGAGATGATCGCCCGACCGGGATTCGCTTTGAGGATGTCGCGGGCGAAAAAGATCAGGAGCTGGTCCCCCCAGATCAGGTGGCCCTGATCGTCGACGACGCCGATCCGGTCCGCGTCGCCGTCATAGGCGATGCCCGCGTCGGCGCGCTCGGCCAGGACGGTCTTGACGAGCGTTCCCATGGCCTCGGGCAGCGTGGGGTCGGGATGGTGGTTGGGGAACCGCCCGTCCATCTCGCAGAAAAGCTCCACCACGTCCGCACCCAGCCGCTTGAAGATCGGGACGGCCACGGCGCCGCCCGTGCCGTTCCCGGCGTCGATCACGACCTTGAGCCGGCGCTTGGGCTTGATGCCGGCGACGACGTAATCCTGGTACTCGGGGATGAGGTCATAGGCGGACGCCGCGCCCTCCTTGTCCGAAAGGATGCGGCCATCGCGGATGATATGGTGGATCTCCTGGATCGTCTCGCCGTAGAGCGTATCTTGGCCCGACATCATCTTGAAGCCGTTGTATTCGGGCGGATTGTGCGAGCCCGTGATCATAACCCCGGCCTCGTAATTTTTATAATAGATCGCGAAATAGAGGAGCGGCGTGGGGATGGTCCCCAGGTCGACGGTGTCGCAGCCCGCCGCCCGCAGCCCGGCCGAGAGGGCCAGGCCGTAGGCGGGCGAACTCAGCCGGCAATCGCGGCCGACCGCGACCCGCTTCCGGCCCTGCGCCCGGAAATACGTTCCCATGGCCTGGCCGAGCGTCTTCACGACGTCCGGCGCCAAGTCCTTGTCGACGATCCCCCGGATGTCGTATTCGCGGAAGATGTTCGGGTTGATCTCCACGGGGTCCTCCCTTGCCGGCGCCTAGATTTTCCGGTCGAAGATGGCTTTGAAGCGGGCGGAGACGACGTCCCATTTCCCCTGGGCGTCGATGATGAAATCGACGAGCTCCCGGAAGGCGCCCTGTCCCCCGTTGAGCCGGCAGATGTAGTGGGCCTGTTTCTTCACCGCCTTGTGCGCATCGCCCACGGCCGCGGCGAAGCCGCAGGCGGCCATGATCTCGAGGTCGCCGAAGTCATCACCGATGTAGGCGATTTCCTCGGGCGCGAGCCCGTGGCGCCGAAGGATGTCGTCGAAGACGGGCTTCTTGTCAATAGCTCCCTGGTGGAGCTCGGCGATCTTCAACCGCTCGGCCCGCTTCACCAGCCCCTCCGACCTCTTGCCGGTGATGATGCCCAGCTTGATGTCGACGAGCTGGGCGAGGAGGACGCCGAGGCCGTCCTTGACGTTGTAGGACTTGATCTCCTCGCCGTCAGGCAGGACGGACAGCCGGCCGTCGGTCAGGGTCCCGTCGACGTCCATCAGGATCATCTTGACCCGCTTGGCGCGGGCGCGGTTGCGCATCAAAACATCTCCGTGCGCCACAGGTCATGGAGGTGGATGACCCCCCGGGCCCGGCCGGCCGCGCCCCGGACGACGAGCGACGTGATCCGCCGCTGTTCCATGAGGTTCAGGGCCTCGGTCGCGAGGACGGCCCCGTCGACCGAGATCGGGTCGGCCGTCATGCAGTCCCCGGCGGAGCGCTTGAGGACCGAGCCGCGGTGTTTCCTGATCAGGCGCCGGAGGTCGCCGTCGGTGATCACGCCCAGCAGCTTGCCGCGGGCGTCCACGACGCAGGTCATGCCCAGCTTCTTGCGGGTCATCTCCTCGATCGCCTTGCTCATCGGCGCTTCCAGGCGCACCTTGGGCAGATCGCGGCCCTTGTGCATCAGCGACTCGACGCGGAGCAGCTTCTTGCCGAGGGCGCCCTTGGGATGGACGAAAGCGAAATCACGCTCGCCGAAGCCTTTTTTCTTCATCACGGCCACGGCCAGCGCATCGCCGAGGGCGAGGGCTGCGGTGGAGCTGGCCGTGGGAACCAGGCCGCTCGGTCCGGCCTCCCTCTCCACCTTGGCGTCGAGGACGATGTCGCTGTAGCGCGCGATCCGGGAATGGGGGTGGCCCGTGATGCAGATGAGACTCACCCCGATCCGCTTGATGAAGCCGAGCATGTCCACGATCTCGCGCGTCTCGCCGCTATAGGACACCGCGAGCAGCACGTCGTCGCGGAGGATCATGCCCAGATCGCCGTGGCCGGCTTCTGCCGGGTGGACGAACATCGCCGGCGTGCCGCAACTTGCCAGCGTGGCCGCGATCTTTCGGCCGACGAGGCCCGACTTGCCCATGCCGAGGACGATGATCCGGGATTTCGTCCGGAAGAGAAGTTCCACGGCCCGGGCGAAGCTGTCGCCCAGGCGGAGACTCAGACTCGCGACCGCCCGGGCCTCGATGGCCAGGACGTCGCGCCCCGTCTCGATGACGTCTTTCTTGGTCATGCGATTGTCCTAGAGGGCCTCCCGGAGCCGGAGGAGGCCTCGGCAGAGAGCCTCTAAATCGTTGATATTAAACGAGTTGAATCTATCGGACCGGGCCTTTTCGGGCTTGTCGTGGATTTCGATGAAGACGCCGTCCGCGCCCGCGGCCACTCCCGCCCTGGCGATGAGGGGGATGAATTCCCGCTCCCCGCCCGAGGACGCGCCCTC
>Ga0182019_10000809_pt1 | contig 15422 bp, 9 predicted proteins | sample 812E2MmetaG_FD_120483 | JGI IMG/M metagenome (GOLD analysis project Ga0182019, IMG submission 120483) | Permafrost microbial communities from Stordalen Mire, Sweden - 812E2M metaG | ecosystem: Environmental > Terrestrial > Soil > Wetlands > Permafrost | place: Sweden: Stordalen | collected...
CCAGGTAAGGTTCTTCGCGTTGCGTCGAATTAAACCACATGCTCCACCGCTTGTGCGGGCCCCCGTCAATTCCTTTGAGTTTCAGCCTTGCGACCGTACTCCCCAGGCGGGACGCTTAACGCGTTAGCTTCGACACTCCCACATAAGAGCAGGAATATCTAGCGTCCATCGTTTACGGCTAGGACTACCGGGGTATCTAATCCCGTTTGCTCCCCTAGCTTTCGTGTTTCAGCGTCAGGAGTAGTTTTGAAAAGCGCCTTCGCCTCAGGTGTTCCTCCCGATATCTACGCATTTCACCGCTCCACCGGGAATTCCCTTTTCATCAACTATCCTCAAGCTAGGCAGTTTCAAAGACAGTTCCGAAGTTAAGCCTCGGGATTTCATCTTTGACTTGCCCAGCCGCCTACACACCCTTTACGCCCAGTAATTCCGAGCAACGTTTGCCCCCTACGTATTACCGCGGCTGCTGGCACGTAGTTAGCCGGGGCTTCCTTTGAGGTTACCGTCAAACCCTTGCGGGCATTCTTCACCTCTGACAGGAGTTTACGACCCGAAGGCCTTCATCCTCCACGCGGCGTCGCTGCGTCAGGGTTTCCCCCATTGCGCAAAATTCCTCACTGCTGCCTCCCGTAGGAGTCTGGGCCGTGTCTCAGTCCCAGTGTGGCCGTTCACCCTCTCAGGCCGGCTACCCATCTTCGCCTTGGTAGGCCATTACCCCACCAACTAGCTAATAGGACGCAGGCTCATCCTCAAGCGCCTTACGGCTTTGGCCTCGGATCTTATGGTCCGGGACGCTATGCAGTATTAGACCCGCTTTCGCGAGCTTATTCCTCACTCGAGGGAAGATTACCCACGTGTTACTCACCCGTTCGCCACTCATCCCCTTGCGGGGACGCGTTCGACTTGCATGTGTTAGGCACGCCGCCAACGTTAGCTCTGAGCCAGGATCAAACTCTCCAATTTATAAGCACCCTTGCGGGTACTTAACGAAGTTTGATGTGGCAAATTGGATCGATCAATGTCGCTCCGCTTTTTATTTCAAAGATCAAATTTCCTCCGCACGGGAGAAAAAGCCTCCCTTCCGACGTGTTTCACTTGGTTATGGCCTCTCGGCCACCGGAAGTGAGGGCTCGGATATAATAGGGCTTCTCGCCCTCGATGTCAAGCGGGAATTATAACTTTTTTTTAAATTCCTATTTGATTAAATTTCAGTTATTTATAGACCATTTTTCGACGGAGCGCAAGGGATCGGCGAAAAAAAATTCGGCGCGGGACAAATGCCGCCGGACGGGCGGGAGCCTTGGGCGTCGCCGGCCGTTCCCTTCCGGGTCCTTCCCCGTCGCCGTTCGTGGACGGCGCGGCGATCCACGCCTTGATTCCTCCCCGAGGCGGGGCGCCGGGCGCTTGGCACGTCGTTTGCTTAAGCCTCGTCCGGTGCTTTTCTCTTCCCTATAAATTCCGATTCCCGACCGGGAGGGTGGACGCCCTCCCGGCGGGGACGGAACCAGGAGGCGCGGATGCGAAAGACGGCCAGGCCGGGCTACGGCTTGATCGAAGTCCTCTGGGTCATGGCCCTCGTCGCGTTTCTTCTGGCCGGGATAGGCGATCTCCTCCTGCAATCGTTCCGGGCCGGGCGAAGGGCGGAGGAAACGGCCCTCAAAGCGGCGCTCCTCGGCTCGGCGCTCGAGGGATTCAAGACGCGCCCCTTCTCCGATCCGGCCCTGGCCGCGGGAGACTATGGTGAAGACGGGCGGCTCTTCAGCGGGGGAAAAGCGGTCCGGATGGAATGGCGGATCGGGTCGGCGGCCGGGGGATTGAAGCGGATCGATTACAGCCTCTTCCTCGAGGGCGAGAGGGATCGCGCCCTCACGTCGGCCCTCCTGATCTCGGAAGCTTTGGGGTTTTGAATGAAGTCCCTCAAGTCCAACCGCGGCCGGGGACGAAACCGCCGCGGATCGACGCTCCTCGAAAGCGTCCTGGCCCTCGTCTGTTTTCTTCTGATCCTCCAGGCCAGCCTGGAGCTTTTCGGGACGGCCCGGGCGGCGTTCGTCAAGCTCGAGGACGGGCTTTCGGCCCGGGAAAGCGCCCAAGCTGCCCTGGAAAGGATCAGGATGGATGTCCTCGCCGCTGGGCAGGGCTTGGCCGGCCCGATCGCGCTCGGGCTCGTGGCCGGCGTCGATCCGGGCGACGGAGAGACGGCGATCCTCAGCCTGGAGAAATCGGCCGCCCTCGCGGCCGACGCCCGCGGCGGCGATATGGCCCTGACGCTCGCGGACGCAAGCGGCTTCGGCGCAGGGAGAACGGTCCTGCTCCTGGAAAAGGCGGACAGCGAGCTGTTGACGGTCGATTCGGTCTCTGAAAACGCTCTTCGCCTGAGCGCGCCCCTTGCCCGCGGACATGCGGCCGCGGATTCCGAGATTCTCCTTCTGCGGAAAGTGGCCTTTTCCTTCGACGCCGGGGCGTTCGTCCTCAGGCGCAAGGTCAACGCCAGCTCGGCACAGCCGCTTCTCGAAGGCGTCGTGTCGTTTTCCATGTCCGGGGCTTCGCCGGGCGGGCTGGTCACCGCGGCCGTGACCCTCCAGGAACGGCCCGACCGCGTCTATGCGATTTCGATTTTTCCCCGGAACCTGGCCCTGGCCCGGACGGGATGAAACCATGCCGCGCAAGAACGAATCGGGCTCGCTGACGCTGCTCGCGATCTTCGTCTATTTCCTTTTTTCGTCCATCGGACTCGGCTTGATCTTCGTTGCCCAGCTCCACCTCCGGATCAGCGCCTATCGGAAGTCATCCGCCCTCCTGTCCTATGCGGCGGAAAACGGGATCAAGCAGGAATTCGCCCTCCTCGCGGGCAAGGTGGCTGCCGCGGGCGGGCCGGCGGCCTGCTCCGACGAACGCTATGCCGGCCTCCGGGCGGAGATCGAAGCCGGGAGCACGGCAATCATCGCAGACGTCCTCGGCGAAGCGCCCCCGTTCGCGGTCGCGGACGGCGCGGGCGATCAGACCTGGTCCGCCGGAACGGATTTCGCCCTGCAGGCCGTCACGGCCGCGGACCGCTTCTTCATCGCCGATTTCCAGGGAACGGCGCGCAGCACCGGCCGGCTGGCCGGGATCGCGCCGGCGCGGCAGGCCTCGCTCGACGTCGCGCTCCGCATCCTCGCGGGGCATATTCCCCTGGCGTATTTCCCGGTCCTGATCGCGGGCAGCGCTTCGCCGGACGATCGGCAGCGCCTGCTGCGCGACGAAACCATCATCTCCATCCCTCAGCCCGGGACGGCAGCGCCGCCGGCGGTTTCCTTCTCCGAGGATTCGGTGGCGCCGGCGGAAGCCGATCTCCTTCTCAAGAAGGCGGCCCGGGTCAAGCTCCTGACGCCGGGGAAGCTGACCCGGGCCGAGCTTCGGGGCGCGCTCGGGCTGGAGATGGTGGACGAGCCCGTGCCCGACGGCGTCTACCTGATGCAGAGCGACGCCGGGCTCGGCGGCGTCTTCGTCCAGGGCGATCTCGACACGCTCGTCCTGGCGATCCAAGGGGATGACCAGGCGATCGCCTTCGCTCAAGGCGGCCTCTCCTGGCTCCTGAAATACAGCTTCACCCAGGGGCGGACGACATTCCTGTCGCCCGAGGGAACGCGGGAGTTCGATCGGATCCCGCTCGGGATCGTCCTCATCAACGGCGCCGTCGGTTCGCTCGGGGGAGGGACTATCGCTCCGGACGGCCGCGCGGAGATCGCCTCCGACTCCTCGGCGCCTTGCATCCTCCGCGGCGCGTCGCTGACGATCGTCGCCTCGGACAAGATCACGATCTCCTCGCCCCTGATCCAGCAGGGCGTCAAGTGGATCGGCGGCATCCCTTATCTCAAGGACTCGACCAGCCAGCTCATTCTCTACGCCACGGGCCGGGACCTCGTCGGAGACCAGGCGCGCGCGGGAAGCGTCCTCCTCGACCCGCATGCCCCCGGGACCATCGCCCTCCAGGCGTCGATCTCGGCGAAGACCGAATTCCGCTCGAACGGGAATCCCAGGAGCATCATCCTCGCGGGCGGCGTTCAGGCGGCGAACATCGCCCTGAACGGGTCGACGCTGAAGGTCCTGGCCGACGAGCGCCTCGGGATGCCGGGCTGGGCTCCCGACAACGCTCCGGCCACGGCCCGGCCGCTTCTCGCCGTCTTGTCCCTCAGGCCGCTCCAGTGGCGCGACGAATGACGGGGAAGGAGAGCGGGGCCGTGCGCAAAGGATTCACCCTCCTCGAAACGAGCCTCGCCCTGGCGGTCATGGCGATCCTGATCTACGTGGCCGGGATGTCGCTCCAGAACCTGGTCCCGAAATACAGGCTCGAGAAATCGGTCCGCGAAGCCGGCGCCACTCTCCATGCCGCGCGGGCCAAGGCCCTCTACAAAGGAAGGTCCCACCGGGTGAAGTTCGGATCGGGCGGGACGGCGCTAGAAAGCTACGATCCCGACCGCAAGGCATGGATCCTCGAGGAGCGCCGCGTCGACGAAGGCGTGACGATCGAGGCCAACAACGTCCCCGTCTTCGGGCCGGACGGCGCGGTTTCGGGCCTGGCCACGGTGGTCATCTCCAACCGCTGGGGAAGCTACAAGATCACGCTGGCCATCACCGGCCGGATCAAGACGACGAAGCTATCGTGAGGGCTTGGCCGGAGCCGGAACACGGCGCCGGTAAACAACCTTGCCGTCGACGATCGTGTGCGTGACCTTGGCGTCGAAGATGTCCGCGGGCGCGATCTTGAGCAGGTTGCGGTCGAACACGGTGATATCGGCCAGCTTGCCGGCGCTCAGGCTGCCCCGGAGGTCGTCCTCGAATGCCGCGTAGGCATTGTTGATCGTATAGGCCCGGATCGCGTCCTCGACGGTGATCTTCTTTTCGGAAAGCGCGCCGCCTTCGGGCGTCCCGGCGGCAGTCGTCCCGGTTACCGCGGCATAAATCAGGTCGACGGGCCGCAGGAAGGAGGCGGCCGCGGCCGTCCCGGGCCGATCCGAGCCGAACGACAGCCGGGCTTCCCGGCCGCCTCCGGCGCCGTCGACATCCCCCCCGAGCGGCCCGTAGCGCAGCATCGAGCTCTTCTGCTTCGTCGCCGGGTGGAGGCCCATGCTGAAGCCCTGAGACTTGAGCTCGGCCGCGCGCGCGGACTCGGGCAGGATCCAGACCCGGCAGGTCAGCAGCCCGCCCTTTTCGAGCTCGACGAAGCGCTTTGTCTGCTCGGGCGTCTCGACGTCGTGGATCTCGGTGATGCCGGCTTCGCGGAGCACCTGCAGCACGGCCCGGCTCTCGTCGAGGAGCCGCATCTCGGATTTCGGCTTGACCGTCTTTTGGAGCTTGTCGAAGGCGGGGGTGGCGGCGAAGACGATGCCGGTCGGCTGCCCGTCGGGTCCGATCTCCATTCCCGGGAGCCGCACTTTGTCGAGGCCCGCCTCGGCGAGGGCGGCGCCGTTGGCCAGCCATTCCTTGCGGTCGAACCGGCAGAGAAAGCAGGGATGGTTGGACGTCAGGTCGTCGATCATGCGGCGGTTCGGCCGCCAGGGCGCCTTTTTCTCCTTGGCCTCTCCGCCCGCATCGCCTGCGGCCCCCGGCGGGGAGGCTCCCCAAAGGCCCTCCGTGATCCATTCCCCATCATCGAGCTGGTCGACGACGCGCTGGATCTCCTTCCGCAGCCCCGCCTCGTCCGACACCGTCATGAGATTGGCCCCGGAGAGGAGTGCGCCTACCGCCTCGAAATGGACCCGGGCGTCGATGAGGCCCGGCAGGACGAATTTCCCCAGAAAATCGAACACGCGCGTCTTGGGACCGATATAGCGGCGGGCCTGCCTGTCCGAAGAACAGACGGCCGTGATCCTGTTGCCGTTGATGACGATGGCCCGAGCCGTGGGCTGTGCCGGATTGACCGTGTAAACATCGCCGTTCAGGAGGACGAGATCGGCCGGCGCGGGCTTCTTGGCGCATCCGGCAGAGCCGAGGAAAGCCGCCAACAGGGCCAGAGCGAGAGTTGGCACAGGTGCTTTCTTTTTCATGGACGATTCTCCTTCGCGGTCTTCCAGGAAGGCTCGATTATAATTTCAGGGGAAGGACAAGTCAAAGTAACTCTCTAGAGTCGTCCCGAGCGCAGCGAGGGACCTCCTCTGCAGATACGGAAAACCTTCCAACCGAGAAGAGGAGATTCCTCGCTTCGCTCGGAACGACGGAGATGTCCATTTGATATCCCCTATTAGGTTGGGATATAAATGCCTTATTCGGTCCTTTCCGACCCCGATTCAAGGAGGATTCATGAGAAAATACCTGATCCTGATCGTCTTGGCCGTCACCCTCGTCTCGATGGCCCCGGTCTCGGCCCAGGAGCCCTACAAGCTCCCGCCCAAGGCCGTCCTCGACATCATCGACGCGCCGACGACGCCGCGCGTCTCGATGAACCCGGCCCGCGACGCGATGCTGCTGATCGATTCCGAATCCATGCCGGCGATCGCCTACCTCTCGCAGCCGATCTACCGGATCGCCGGGATCCGCATCACCCCCATGAACAACAGCGCCCAGGTCTTGGCGTTCAGCACGGGCCTGACGCTCAAGAAAATCAAGGACGGCTCGACGAAGAAGATCGTCCTGCCGGCAGGGGCCAAGATCACGGCCCCGCGCTGGTCGCCTGACGGCCAATACGCCGTCTTCGACCGCTACCTGGACAACGGCATCGAGCTCTGGGCCCTGAACGCCGCCACGGGCGAGGCCAAGGCGCTGACCGGCGCGACGATCAACATGGTCGTCTCCGGCGGCGCGGTCTGGGGCCCCGACGGCCGGCATGTGTTCGTCCACATGGTGCCCGAGGGCCGGGGCAAAGAGCCCGAGGCGCCCCGCGTGCCCGTCGGCCCCAACGTCCAGGTCTCTGGCGGCAAGGCGGTCAAGACCGCCACTTACGAAGACCTCCTGAAGACCCCCTACGACGAGAAGCTTTTCGATTACTACGCCGCTAGCCAGATCGTCGAGGTTGACGTCGCAACCGGCCAGACGCGGAAGATCGGCGGCCCCGGCGTGTACACCGGGGTCAATCCCTCACCCGACGGCAATTACATCATCGTCACCCGGATCAAAAAGCCGTATTCCTACAGCCTCCCCTACTCCGGCTTCGCCCGCGCGTACGAGATCTGGTCCAAGACCGGAGACGTGGTGAAGGTCGTCGCCGACCTCCCTCCGAGCGAGGGCATTCCCATGAACGGCGTGCCCACAGGGCCGCGCAGCCTCGACTGGCAGCCGCTCAAGCCGGCCATGCTGATATGGACCGAAGCCCTCGACGGCGGCGACCCCGAAAAGGACGTCCCCTTCCGCGACAGGATGCTGACGCAGCCCGCGCCCTTCACCGCAGAGCCGAAAGAGGTCCTGAAGCTCCAGCACCGGGCCGCCGGCTTGGCCTGGTTTACGACGCCCGGAATGGCGTTCGCCTCGGAGAGCAACTGGAAGAAGCGCTGGCGCACGACGTATCTGGTCAACATCGACCAGCCCCAGACGCTACCGCGCAAGATCTTCGACCTGAGCACCCAGGACAACTACGGCGACCCCGGGACGCCGGTCATGACCGACACCAAGACGGGCGATCGGGTCATCCTCCTGGACAAGGATTCGATTTACCTCCATGGCACGGGCGCTTCGCCCCAGGGCGATCACCCGTTCCTCGACAGGATGGATCTCAAGACGCTCAAGAAGGAGCGCCTGTTCCTTTGCGCCGACCCGTACTACGACTCCTTCATCGACTTCGACGGCGCCTCGCGCACCCGGATCTTCATCAGCTCCGAGTCCAAAATCGAGCCGCCGAACTACTACTTACTCGACCTCAAGACCAAGAAGAAGACGGCCCTGACCGATTTCAAAGACCCGGCGCCGCAGATGACCAAGATCCGCAAGGAGCTGGTCAAGTACAAGCGCGACGACGGCGTCGATCTGTCCGGGACGCTCTACCTGCCGGCCGACTACAAGGAAGGGACGCGCCTGCCCGTCGTCATCTGGGCCTATCCCTATGAATATGCCGACGCAGTGACGGCCGGCCAGGTCCGCGGTTCGGTCAACCGCTTCACGTTCTACCGGGGCACGTCCGAGCTCTTCTACGTCGTGGCCGGCTATGCCCTGCTCGACAACGCCACGATGCCGGTCATCGGCGATCCCAAGACGATGAACGACACGTTCATCAAGCAGATCGTGGCCAACGCCAAGGCGGCCATCGACAAGCTCGACCAGATGGGCGTCGGCGACCCGAAGCGCGTCGCGGTCGGCGGCCACAGTTACGGGGCCTTCATGACGGCCAACCTCCTGGCCCATTGCGACCTGTTCGCGGCCGGGATCGCCCGCAGCGGAGCCTACAACCGCACGCTGACCCCGTTCGGGTTCCAGAGCGAGCGCCGGACGCTGTGGGAAGCCAAGGACACGTACATCAACATGTCGCCCTTCATGTTCGCCGACCAGATCAAGACGCCCATCCTCATGATCCACGGCGAGATGGACGACAACTCGGGCACGTTCCCGATCCAGTCGGAGCGGCTGTTCGCCGCCCTCAAGGGTTTCGGCGCTACCGCCCGATATATCACGCTCCCCTACGAGCGCCACGGCTACAGCGCCCGCGAGTCCGTGCTCACGGTGCTCGCGGAAATGATCGAGTGGTGCGACAAGTACGTGAAAAATAGGAAGTAGAGCGGACTTCATTTTTCGCGGCGCGAAACGATGTCCCCTCGTCCCTCTCCCGCGGGAGGGCGAGGGGATTTTCCTAAATGGAGATGTGGACAGGTGTCGCCGCGCGGGGACAACATGACCGGCGGGCGAAGCGGAATCCCGCCTGGAAGCCGGCCGGCCGGCATGGCACGTTTTATGCTGCGGTATTTCGTGACAGGAGGGGGTAAGATGCAGCGAAGCAGGCTTTTTCGTGTTCCGTTTGCCGCCTTGCTGGGGGCCATGATCGTCCTGCCTGCCCAACTACCGGCGCACGGGCAACAGGATCTCGTCTGGAAGCTCAAGGTCTCCGCCGCCCAAACGTCGGTCCGCCTCGGCGCTTCCGAGGCGAGCCGGGTCGTCGCGACCCTCTCCAAAGGAACGGTCCTCGATTCTTACGAGGCCCAAGGCGCGTGGTTCCGGGTGACCGTCCCGCCGGGCAAGGAGGGGATCGTCATCATCGGCTACGTCGCGCGCCAGGACGTGAAAATCCTGGAAGAGAAATCGAACAAGCCGACCGACTTCTGGGGTGAGGAAGAAGGAGCCTATTCAGGGATCGGGCTCCGACTCAAGCTGTTCGGGGGCTGGGCGTTCTATCAGAGCGGGGACATCGACCCGGGCGAAAAAGGTCTCTTTGATATCTGGACTCAGAATGTCGCCGCCCGGGGTGTCGAATTCGAACAAAGGACGGCTTCACCGCTGCATTCGGGTTTCAACTTGGGCGGCGACGTTATTTGCGATCTGGGGCCGAAGCTCGGAGTCGGCTTGGGCTTCATCTATACGCATACCATCCATGCCGATTCTTACACCTATAATGAGCTGAAGGCCTATGAAAATTCGCTCGAAAGCAGTATGGACTTGACGGTCTTGACGTTCAAATTAGGCGCATACTACACGATACCCCTAGGCCGCCGGATCAAGATCGAACTGAACGCCGGGCCCGCCCTTTTTCACGCGAATCTGGATTACACGCTGAGCGACAATGGACGAGAGTTCTGGGACAAAATGAATCTCACGGGCAAGGCATGGAAAGCGGGAGTCCAAGGAGGATTGGGGCTCCAAATCGGATTGAATGAGCGCGTCGCTTTTTTTGTGGATGTTCTCGGGCGATATGCGAAAATCTCGAATCTCGCGGGGTCGGGATTCGTTTCGAGCGGCGATAACGGCAGGCCGGCGCCATCGACCACGATAACGACCGGAACGCTCTACTTCGTTCCCGATGCGCCCTACCCTCGCCTCGCGATATTCCCCGACGGCTCGTCGGACGCGGCCGCCGCGCGAAAAGCCGTCTTCGATTTCACCGGCGTCGACGTCGTCGGGGGCGTGCGGATCCTGTTCTAGGAGGAAGACGATGACGAAAAAGCTCGGCTGGCTCGTGCTCATCGCGGTCCTCAATCTTGGATCGGGCCTCGGATTCGCCCAGACGCCTCTTTCCCCCAAGCACAAGAAATGGCTCGAGGAGGAAGTCCCCTACATCATCACGACGAATGAAAGGGACGTTTTCCGGAAGCTGGAGACCGACGAGCTCCGCGACCGCTTCATCGAGGAGTTCTGGAAGCAGCGCGACCCGACGCCGGGCACGCCCAGGAACGAATTCAAGGAGGAACACCTCCGACGAATCGAGTATGCCAACAAGAAGTTCGGCCGCGGGACGCCGTTCCAGGGGTGGCGGACGGAGCGCGGACGCATCTACATTATGCTGGGTCCTCCGGTGGACGTCGAGCCTATCCTGTCCGGAGATACCTACCCTATGGAGCTTTGGTTTTACCATGGGAATCCCGCGCTCGGCCAGCCGGGCTATTTCAGGCTTCTATTCTTCCAGAAATGCGGCGGCGGGGATTATGGCCTTTATGATCCTGCGGCGAATTCGCCTAAGGATTTGGTCACCAATCCGCGCATGGTGACGAATATAGCGCCCAATCTCCCCGGCCCTTGGACCGCAATGGACACGTGGGCCTATCAGGTCATCAGGGATTCGTTGCCGGACGATGTCAAGCAAGCCCTTTTTTCGATAATACCCGGGAGGGCCAACTTCCTCCCCTTTGATATGATCGGGGCCTCCATCCAGCTCGCCCAAATCCAGCAAGCCCCGCTCAAGAGAATCGACGACGCCTACGCCCTCGATTTCCTGAACCACAAAGCCACCGTGGAGGTGAGCTATTCGGTCCACTTCATGGGAAACCGGACCGCGGTCAGTGTCCTCAAGAACACGTCCGGCCAGTTCTTCCTGCACTACGTCATCGTCCCGGACACCTTGAGCATGGACAGCTACCAGGATCGCTACGTCGCGGACCTGAGGACGACTCTTCGCCTGGCCGATCTGGCGGGCAAGACTCTCTTCCAGCAGGAAAAGACCATCCCCATCGACATGGGCAAGGACGAGCTGAAGGCGGTGGAGAAAAGCTCCTTCCAGCTCTATGACGCCGTTCCGGTCATACCGGGAAGCTACATCCTGCACATCCTGCTGGAGAACATGGTGACCAAGGAATTCACGACCGTCGAAAAGGACATCGTGATTCCCCGGGAGCCCGGCCTCTGGATGAGCCCGATCGTCCCGTCGCGGAAGGTCGTGGAAGATCCCTCCCAGGGAGGAAACGGCCGGGCCTATCAGATCGGCAAATATCAGCTCTACCCTTGCCTGAACAGCACGTTCCAAACGAAGGACACCGCCTATTTCTTCCTGCAGCTCCACGGCCTGAGTGGCGATCTCCGCGAAACCGGCGCATTGGTCTACTCGATCATGAAAGGAGACCAAGTCCTTCAATCTTCGCGGAAGAAGGTGGCGGACTCCGAGAACGGCCGCGATTTCCTGGCCGAATTTCCGCTGGACAAGTTCGCTCCCGGCGCCTATGCGCTAAAATCCGCCCTCCAGGACAAAGACGGACGCGAAATCGTCTCCCAGACTCTCGGGTTCACCGTCTCCGACAAGGCGATCCCCGGCACCTGGGTATTCGCCCAGGAAAATCCTCCCGAGAACGATGCTTCTTATTCCTACATCCTGGGAATGCAGTATTTGAACGCGGGGAATCCGGTCCGGGCGCGCGAGGACTTGGCCAAGGCCGGCGAGAAAAAGCCAGATTCTGTCGATTACGCCATTGGATACGCTCGCGCTCTGTTGGCGACCGAGGACTCGGCGAAAGCGAAGGACCTCCTCCTTCCTTTCGCGAAGCAAGGTGTCGCGAATTTCGATTTGTACGATGTGCTGGGGACGGCATGCCAGGATACGGGGGACTATCAAGAAGCGATCACCTGGCTTCAGAAAGGGCTGTCCTACGAAGGGAACGTCGTCGAGATGCTGAACCGGCTTGGAGAGTGCTTCCTCAAAATCGGAGATAAAGATCAAGCGATGAAGGCCTGGAAGAAATCGCTCGAGGTCAACCCGAATCAAGAGAACATCAAGAAGCTCATCGAAAAGCTCCGCGAGCCTCTCGCCATCGCGATTTCCACACTTTATGTGCATAAGGCTGTGGATAAGTGGCCCTTCCGGTATTCTAAGAACGGACAATCTCACCCGTTACCATGAACTGCACATGAAGTGGTCATGCTCTTGCATGATCCCGGTAGCGGCCGCTTCGGCATCGCGCTGGGATCAGAATATGTGCCCGAAGTTAAAGTATAGCCGTGATCCTTCCTTGCTGAAGCCGTAGTCCACCCTGACGCAGAAGTCGTCCAGGTAGAAGCGGAGGCCTAGGCCGTAGTCGATAGCCAGGTTCCTGAAGCTGAACCGGTCGAGCGACGGCCAAACCGTGCCCATGTCGACGAACAGATTGCCGCCGAAGCGCCAGAAGATCGGGAAGCGGTATTCGAAATTGGCCAGGAACTTGCCCTTGTCTAAGAACCGGTTGAGCGCGTAGCCGCGCATCGCCGAGAGCTCGCCCCCGCCGCCGAGCGACGACATATCGAAAACCGGGATCTCCGAGCCGGTGATGTACTGCACGAGCGCCCGGGCGGCGAAGACGTCCTTCTCGCCAAAGACTCGGGTGTATTGGCGCAGGTCCAGGGTGATCCGGTTATAGGACGAATCGCGGCTGCCCACGATCCCGCCCGCGATGTCGTCCTGGAGAAGGAACCGGACGCCGCGCGTCGGATGGATCTGGCTCTCCGAGGTGTCGTAGCGGACGATGAGCGACAGGAACGGCACGAACTGGGACGTCCGCTGCCGGAGGAAGTCGGTGAACGTCTCCCCGTCTTCGACGCGGGAATAGTTCAGCCAGCGGAGGCTGTAGGCCGCCGTCACGACGAATTCCGGGGTGATCCCGCGGCTGAACGTGGCCTGGAGCGACTTGGTTTCGTGGGTGAGCACGGTCTTGTCGTCCTGGCTCGACGCCGGCCCAAAGCCGTAGAAGAAGTACTTCAGGTACTTGTCGTACTCGAACTTGAAATCGAAGGCGAAGGGATAGGTCTTCCCCTGCCGGATTTCCGTGTCGGGCAGGGAAAAGGTGAAGACGTACCATCGCTCGCCCTTGGTCGAGTTGAACAGGATGAGGTCGAAGGATTCCTTTTTAGCGAGGAAGTCGACGAATTTGATCTTCCCGCCATAGCCCATGCCGATGTCGTTGTCGTACATGAGGATCGGCATGGGCGACCAGGATTGGTAGGACTTGTCGGGGATTCCCTGGCCGAACGCGACGGTGGATCCGGCGAGAACGAAGCCGGCGGCGAGAATGGCCACCGCAAATCCATTTCTTCGCATGGAACCCCTCCTGCGCCTTGAATATATCGATTCGGCCGCGAAATCAAGATTAATCTTCTTGAAAACCGCGGCCGTCTTCGATATGTTTTGAATATTCTCCCGGGAGGTCCCGCCATGTCGCTCACTTATAAAAGGCTTCCGCTCGCCGCCATGATGTTCAGCCTGGCCGTCCTCGCCGGACCGGCCTCGGTCCCCGATAAGAAACCGGTCCCGCGCAGGGACGCGTTCTTCGGGCTGCACTTCGATCTCCATCCGAGCAAGACCGACACCGCCCTCGGCGCCGACGTCTCCGAGGAGAATATCGCCAAGCTCCTCGACCGCATCCGGCCGGACTACGTCCAGTACGACTGCAAGGGCCACGTCGGGTGGGCTGGCTATCCGACCAAAGTCGGATGGCCGGCCCCGGGAATCGTGAAGGACAGCCTGGCGGTTTGGCGGACGATGACGCGGCCGCGCGGGGTCGGGCTCTACATCCATTACTCGGGCGTCTGGGACGGCCAGGCCGTCGCCCACCATCCCGATTGGGCGCGGGTCGACGAAAAGGGGAAGCCGGACCCGGACATCACCAGCGTCTTCGGCCCCTACAAGGACGAGCTCCTCATCCCCCAGCTCAAGGAAGTCGTCGCCGCCTACGACCTCGACGGACTCTGGGTCGACGGCGAATGCTGGGCGGCCCGCCTCGACTATTCGCCGCGCGCCCTCGCGGCCTGGACCAAGATGACGGGAAAAACGGCCGCGCCCAAGAGCCCCAAGGACCCCGATTGGTTCGCTTGGAAGACGTTCAACCGGATGGGCTTCGAGAATTACCTGATCTCCTGGGTCGATGCGCTCCACGCGTTCAAGCCCGGCCTCCAGATCACCAGCAACTGGATGTACTCCTCGTTCGCCCCCCACCCCGTCGCGGCGAAGCTCGATTTTCTCTCGGGCGATTACTCGCCGTCGCTCTCGGTCGACCGCGCCCGCGTCGAAGCTCGCTATTTCGCGAGCACGGGGATGCCCTGGGACCTGATGGCCTGGGGCTTCGACAAGGGCAGGGACCAAGCGTGGTCGATCAAGACGCCCGAGCAGCTGATGCAGGAGGCGGCCGTCGTCCTGATGCAGGGCGGCGGGTTCCAGATCTACCACCAGCCCACGCGCTCGGGCTACATCGCCGAGGCCATCATCGATCAGGAAGGGCAGGTGGCGGACTTCTGCCGGGACCGCAAGGAGGCAAGCTTCAAGAGCGTTTCCATCCCCCAGGTCGCCCTGCTGCTTTCGTCGACATCGCATGATGAAGTATCGGACAACTTGTTCTCGCCGGGCGGCGGAGAGTACGACGAGCTCGAAGGAGCGCTCCATGCCCTCCTCGAGCTCCACTATTCCGTCGACATCCTCGCCGAATACCGCCTCGAGTCTCGCCTCGGCGAATTCCCGCTCGTTGTCGTCCCGGATTCGCCCGCGCTCGCCCCAAAATTCAGGGCCGCCCTCCTGGACTATGTCGACAAGGGCGGGAATCTGCTCCTGCTCGGTGAAAAATGCGCGCGATTATTCGCCCCGGCGCTCGGGGTCGAATTCCAAGGCGCGCCCCGGGACTTCAGCGGGGAGCTGGCCACTCCGTCGGGTCCGGTCTCGATCGGCGGCTCATGGCAGGACGTCGCGCTGCGCGGAGCCTCGGCCGCGGGCTTCCGGCATCCGACGCGCGATTTGCGCCGCGACGGCAAGCCGGCCGCCTCGATCGCGACCTACGGAAAAGGGAAGATCGCCGCGGTCTACGGCCCACTGGCCGACATCTTTTTCAAAGGCCACCACCCGAATATCCGCCGATTCATCGGCGACATCGCGCGCCCGCTCTTTCCGGCGCCGGCGGTGGAAGTGGAAGGGCCGCCCGTCCTCGACGTCGCCCTGCGGACGACCGCTGACGGCAAGACGAGCGTCCATCTTCTGAACCGCGCCGGCCTGCCGCTCCCCGACCTCTACAACTTCACGGATTTCATCCCGCCCGTCGGCCCGGTCACGATAAAGGTTCATGCGGCGAAAAAGCCGGCGAGCGTCGTCC
>Ga0182019_10000811_pt1 | contig 15404 bp, 12 predicted proteins | sample 812E2MmetaG_FD_120483 | JGI IMG/M metagenome (GOLD analysis project Ga0182019, IMG submission 120483) | Permafrost microbial communities from Stordalen Mire, Sweden - 812E2M metaG | ecosystem: Environmental > Terrestrial > Soil > Wetlands > Permafrost | place: Sweden: Stordalen | collected...
AACCCGGCTGGGGGTGCATGATAATGCAAGTAGGGAACTGGTAAAAAGCATAATTGAACAGCTTACCGAAAGCGGGGAACTAGAAGGGAGCAAACAAGGCAAATACCAGTTAAACAAAAAAAGCGAGAAGTTCCCCCACAAAGGAACCGCATATATGACCGGTACCATCGATATGAAACAAACCGGAAAAGCGTATGTCATCCCGGATGATAAAAGTGAAGATATATTCATCTCAGCGTCCAGTACGGCACACTCACTGCATGGCGACAAGGTCAAGGTGTTATTATTCCCGAAAAGAAAAGGGAAAAAAACAGAGGGACAAGTTGTCGAGATCCTCAGAAGAAACAAAAAACAGTTCGTCGGAACCATTGAGGTGTCAAGGAACTTCGCTTTCCTGATCCCCGATAATCCCTCCATGCCAGTGCATATTTTTATCCCGTTGACCCACCTTAACGGGGCAAAGAACGGACAAAAAGTCGTTGCAGAGATAACAGAATGGCCGCCCCAATCGGAAAATCCCTTTGGGGAGATCAAGCATGTTTTGGGAATGCCGGGGAACAATGATGTTGAAATGGATTCGATCCTGGCTGAATTTGAATTTCCATTATTTTTTTCCCCGGCATCTGAAAAGGAAGCGGAACAGTTTGCGGGTATCATTCCCCAGAAAGAAATACACAACAGGAAGGATTTCAGGGACGTTTTTACCATTACCATCGATCCCGCCGATGCAAAAGATTTTGACGATGCCATTTCGCTCAGAAAACTGAAAAACGGCAACCTGGAAATTGGAGTTCACATCGCAGATGTTTCCTATTATGTCAAACCCGGAACAGCCATCGATAAAGAAGCTTACTTACGCGGAACCTCCATTTACCTTGTGGACCGGGTGATTCCAATGCTGCCGGAACGGTTATCCAACCAATTGTGTTCCTTGCAGCCGGACAAAGACCGCCTTTGTTTTTCCGCCGTTTTCGAAATGGATGAAAATGCAGTTGTTCTCAGTGAGTGGTTCGGGAAATCGATCATCCATTCCAACCGAAGATTCAACTACGATGAGGTGCAGGAGATCATTGAATCAGGGAAAGGTGATTATGCGGAAGAGATCCTGGTTTTCAACAAACTCGCCACAAAGCTCAGGGAAGAAAGATTCCGGAAAGGATCGTTTAATTTTGAGACACAGGAAGTCAGGTTTAAGCTCGACCCCAAAGGAAAACCAGTGGAAATTTATCTCCGGGAAATGAAAGATTCAAATAAACTGATTGAAGATTTCATGCTCCTGGCCAATCGCAAAGTTGCCGAATGGGTCGGAAAGAAAAAAGGGAATGTTGATCCGAAAACTTTTGTTTACCGGGTGCACGACAGCCCTGTCCCCGAGAAACTGGAAAATTTTACCCAGTTTATCACAAAACTGGGCTATAAGATCAGTTTCACGAACCGAAAAAGCCTTGCGGAGTCATTCAACCGTCTTTTTGAACAAATCAAGGGAAAAGGAGAAGAAAATATGGTGGAAACAATCGCTGTGCGAACTATGGCAAAAGCATTTTATACTACCACAAACATCGGGCATTACGGACTTTCTTTTCCTTACTATACTCATTTTACATCACCAATCCGCCGTTATCCTGACCTCATGGTTCACCGCCTGCTGCAGGAATATCTTTCAAAAGGGAAATCCGCCAACCGGGAAGAATATGAAAGTAAGTGTGAACATTCTTCTGAAATGGAAAGAAAAGCCGAAAGTGCCGAACGCATGTCTGTCAAGTATAAACAGGCAGAATTCATGGTGGATAAGGTCGGCCAGATCTTTGACGGCTTGATCTCCGGGGTCAGCAAGTGGGGAATATTTGTCGAGATTGCCGGAACGAAGTGCGAAGGAATGATCCGGCTGAGGGATATGTATGATGATTTTTATTACCTGGATGAAGAGAATTACCAGGTAATCGGTTCACGAAAAGGACAACAGTACAAACTGGGAGGTAAAGTCAGGATCAGGGTAAAAAAAGTTGATCTGCCAAGAAAACAGATGGATTTTGTGCTTGTCAATTAATACCCCCGTCATATCGGCGATCTATGGATAACTCCTATTCCGCTGAGGTGGCGGGACAGGAGTGACCCAAAAAGCAGATCCAGCATTTCATGGATTAGGATTTCTTTTCAATCCGGTCAAAAAAACTTTTCCGATAGGTTTCACTAATGGGTATCAGACGGTCGCCGATCTTGATACGGTTCCGTTCTACGCTGTCAATTTTATCGAGGGCCACGATAAATGATTTGTGCACCCGAACAAACTGATTTTGAGGCAGGATCTCCTCCAGTTTTTTATAGTTCAAAAGACTCATGATCTTTTTTGAAGTTGTAATAATGCGCCAGTAATCACCCATTCCCTCAATAAAGAGAACATCGGCATACCGGATCTTCTCAATCCTTGTTTCCGTTTTTACGAAAAAGAACGAATCGCCGGGAGGCATGGTCAGAATGGATTCAGAAGAATTACTGAACCTCTGGTCGGCCTGGACTTTTTCATATACTTTGTTGACTCCTTTGACAAACCTTTCGAATGAAATGGGTTTTAGCAGGTAGTCCATCACATCCAGTTCAAAGCCTTGCAGTGCATAGGAATCATAAGCAGTCGTAAAGATCACATATGGCCGGCGGCTCAATGCATTCAGCAATTGAATTCCCGAGAGTTCCTCCATCTGAATATCAAGAAAAAGGAGATCGAGTGTATGGTCCCGGATATATTCTATGGAATCAAGCGCATTTTCAAAGGTTTTCTCCAGGTTCAGAAAAGGAACTCTTGAACAATAATCACGGATGATATCCAGCGCCAGCGGTTCATCGTCGATCGCGATACAATTTAACTTCATTATGTTTGTATTAAGAGTTTAATCCTGTAAAGATCATCATCTTGTTTTAATTCAAGAGAGTGCTTTCCGGGGTAAAGGAGTTCCAGTCGTCGATTGATGTTTTGCAGACCAATTCCGCCAATTGTGTCTTTCGATCCGATACTGTTTTTCTTTATATGATTTGTGACCTCAAACAGCAATTGATGCGGCGAGGCAACCAAATGGATCCGGATTCCCGGTGAGATACCTGTCTTACTTCCATGCTTGAACGCATTTTCAACAAAGGGGATCAAAAGCATGGGTGCGATTGTTTTATTTCCCACTTCTCCTTCTATGCAAAGTTCCACAAAATCAGTATGCCGGATACGCAGTTTCTGAAGTTCAATAAAACTCATTAAATATTCGATCTCTTTTTCCAGCAGTACAACATCGGTATTTGTATCGTAAAGCATATAACGCATTATCGAGGATAATTTCATAATGGCCTCAGGAGCATCAGGCGATTTTTTACATACCAGGGAATAGATGTTGTTCAGAGTATTAAAGAGAAAATGAGGATTCACCTGCGAACGCAACAATGCCAATTCGCTCATTTGTGACTGATTTACCATCTCGGCCTTCAGTTTCTGGGTATCAAACCAATCGATCGCGAATTTTATCAGGATCGCATAGGCTCCTGAAATAATGGAAAGTCGCAACCCTGCATAGAACCATTCGTTGAGATTTGACATATCCTTTGCAGGAAGATGAATGATTTCTTTCCAGAAAAGAATCTGGATATAGTACCGGGCAACTGCAATAATAAATAAAAGAAGCGCTCCTGTAAAAATGCTCAAAAGAATATTTCTGTTCTTGATCAGGAAGGGAAGAATAAAATAGAAAGCGTAAAAATTTATCAGGCTTAATCCAAATGTCAATGCGGTATCCGTCCAAAAATAGCTTTCCGTTTTATTGATATACCAGGGATACAAAAACTGGTTGATCATATAAAACCAGTAAATGATATGGATCAGGATCTTTATATTTCTTTTCATTTCAACAGCCCATTCTTATTCATACAACGCAAAAAAACTTCACGAAGATACTGATAATTCTGGCTAAAGTAAAGAACTCATCCCGGATAATCTACTGAATGCTGGGTTTAGCCGACATAACCGGTAAAATATCCGGTGTTCTTCCCGGTTACGGCATTTTTTCCTTAACTTTCGGAGGTGAAACAATGAAATCAGTACTTTGGTGACCGATGATCATGAAGGATAGGATAAAACTATTCCCATTCTTATTGTTTTTTCTACCGGCGTTTTTTTTATCCGGGGAAACTGCAAATGGCCAAATACATTATCGTTTTTTTTACGGGAAAGTTTTAACGTCCGACAGCAGGGAACCCTTGGCAAATGTGAATATTTCCTTTGAGGGATCGAAACTGGGGTCTGTCACAGATCTGAATGGAGCCTTTTCCTTCTACATCGATACGATACCCATCCTGATGAAAGTAAGTCACCTGGGATTTAAAACCAAGCGCATCCTGCTCGACGGAACTTCAAATTCAATGACCCTGTATATGGATAAGGAGATCCGGGAACTGAAAGAAGTGGAAATCCGCGCCAACAGGATTGAACCCTTTTTCAAGGATGAACATTATACGCTGAGGGATTATGAAATTGACAGCGGGTTTGTGTATATACTTGTATACCGGAACCGGGTCTCAAAGGAAGAATTGATTTGCAGAAACCTGTCAGGGGATACGGTTGCCCGATCGGGCATTCTGGGCCTCCTACCAACTTCCCTTCTCAGGGATTGTCTCGGCTATCTTCATGTTGCAGGAACGGATTCTGTATTCCAGGTGTCAAGGGAGGATCATGTCCTTCATATGATCCAGCCTGTGGGACTGAACCGGTACAACGATGTGCTTACCAATTGTGTGGCATCGACGGACCGTATTCTTTTCTTTAAAAAAATGTTCAACCTTGACCAGGGTATAAAGTATTTCGGAATCAACAGGGTCACAAAAAAAAGATATGACCTGACGCAGGTAGTGGATGAAAAAAAAGCGAAGATGCTGAGAAGGAACCCGGAAGATGCCTGGGAACTGATAAGAGACCAACCGGATTATCTTGCTCAATTAAACAATATGGAAAGGGAGGAAGTTATGAGCAGGGACGAGCTGTCTTCTTACAGAAAAGACTTCAACGAATGGAGTTTTACCCATAAAGTTCTCTACCGGCCGGTGAAATCATCACTTTATATAATCAGCAATTTCATCTGCATATTCAATATTCCGGCTCAAAATCTTGAATTTTACGATCTTGACGGGAATTTTTCATATAAGCTGAAAATCAATGTAGGCCAAGTCAAAGATGGCAGGTGGTCGGAGGATATTATCCTGGATGAAAACCAGGCGAAAGTATATACTACTTTTTTGAAAAGCACAGGGACCGGGTTATACCGGATTGACCTTAACACGGGAGATCTTCACAAGATACTCACCCTCATTCATCCCTTTCCCCGGAAACTCAGGATTTACAAAGACCAGGTCTATTACATGTACGACATCCCCGGGGATCCTGATAATAAAATCCTGTACAGGCAGAGTTTATAAAAAGACCCGCCAGGGTTCAACTCCTGACGGGCTTCGTATCAAACCAGACTGTTTTTATTTCACCAAGGTGAGTTCTTTGATAATGCGGGTATCTCCGGCAAACTTATCAATGATAAAAAGAACATACCGGATATCTACATTGATGGTCCGCTGAAGGTCGGGTTCAAATGATATATCTCCGCTCATGGCCTCCCAGTTACCATCAAATGCCAGACCAATGAGTTGCCCGTTTCCGTTAATGACAGGGCTTCCGGAGTTTCCGCCGGTGATATCGTTGTTGGTCAGGAAGCAGGTTATCATTTCCCCGTTCTCCCCGTATTGCCCGAAATCCCTTGCTTTATAAAGGTCTTTCAGCTTATCCGGCACGATAAATTCATCATTGTTCGGATCTTCTTTCTGCATCACGCCTTTCAGGGTCGTGAAATATTCATAATGCACGGCATCGGCAGGAAAATAATCAAGCACCTGTCCATAGCTCATGCGCAAGGTAGAATTGGCATCGGGATAAGCCACCAGTTTCGGGTTCATTTCACGAAGGCCGGCAATAAAATGACGGTTCCCGACCGAAACGGAAGTTCTTGCTTCACCATAAGACATAAGATATTTCCCGGTGGCATCCTGAAATGATTGAGCCATGATTGAACACAGGTCCTTTTTAAAAACTTTAATTCTTGGATTATTGAGAAATGTCATTGCATTTTTCTCGGTAGCAAAAACAGAGGTTTTGAAAACAGCGTCGGCAAAGGCATTGAAATCATTGTGATAATCTTTTTCGATCATAGCAAAAACCGAAGGCTGTTGGGCTTTTGGAACGTTCTGTGCATAGAGTTTCAACAATTCGGCCATGGTTTTTTGGGAAACAGCAGGATCGATGTCTTTGAAATGTTCTTTAGTTGTCGTTTTCAACTCTTCCACCGATTCTTTAATACCTGCCTTATTGTTTTTCTCCATTGCGGATTTCAGGCTGCCGAATTTTCCTGCAAACTCAACTGCATCCAGTCCCATTCCTGCGATATTTGCATAGAAAAAAGGCATGGCAACAGTATTCAGTTTGTTGTATCCATTTTTGATGTTGTCAAGAATCATCCCGTATTTTTTCTGTAATTCCGGAGACTTGCTGTACCAATTGATAAATTCGGTCTCTATGGCTTTCTTTTTATCCTCCACTTTGTTTTTGACCAGCATTTTTGACTGCCCGATAAAATTCTTCCAGGTATTGGCAATCCCGGCATAGTTTCCTGCATAATCAATTTTGACTTTCTTGTCTAGGTCCATCCGTTCTTTCATGATGTCCAGCTCTTTACCGAAAATCTTGATCAGAGTTGGATAAAACGTATTCAGGTTGAATTCCATTCCATAGGAGGTAAGGTAGCGGGAGGTACTTCCCGGATATCCCCAGATCATGGCAAAATCATTTTTCTTGACCCCTTTCAGGCTGATGGGAAGGTGGTATTTGGGTTTAAGAGGTATATTTTTCTCGCTGTAGGGAGCCGGGTTTCCGGATGAATCAGCATAGATACGGAATATACTAAAATCGCAAGTATGCCTGGGCCACATCCAGTTGTCAGTGTCTCCGCCGAATTTTCCGATGGAAGAAGGAGGAGCACCTACCAGCCGCACATCTTTATATGTTTGAAAGACAAAAAGATAATATTCATTCCCTCCGTAGAAGGCTTTTACCGTGACTTCGTATTTTCCATTCTCAGCGGCCCTTTTTTTCATTTTTGATGTAAGTTCCTTGATCTTTTCTGAGCGGGCCGATTCTTTCAGGGTATCCGAAAGAAAAGGGATGATGGAATCGGTAACATTTTCCATCCGGATCAGGAATGAGGCACAAAGATTTTCGTTGGAGAGTTCTTCTTTTTTCGACATTGCCCAGAACCCGTCGGTAAGGTAATCGTGTTCGGGGGTGCTATGGTTCTGCACTGCATTGTATCCGCAGTGATGGTTGGTAAACACTAACCCTTCTCCGGAAACAATTTCTGCCGTGCAAAAGAAACCACCTGAGGCAGCCCCGCCACCAGACAGTCCGACAATAGCGTCTTTTAGGCTGGAATGGTTGATATCATATAATTCCTGGACCGTAAGGTGCAATCCCATTTTTTCCATGTCCACGTAATTCAGGCGTTCAACGAGAATGGGCAACCACATTCCCTCATCGGGTGGATTTCCTGCAAATATTCTGGCTTCCGAGGAAAGAACCAGGAGGAGTAACATAGAAAAAATTTTACTCTTCATTTTGAACGATCCTATCAGAGCAGACAAATTTCCTGCGATTTTGTTGTTCATTTTAACGGATTTAATAATGATTACAATTCTGAAATTTTTCTGCAATAATACGCAGAAGAAAAAACCCGGGCAATTTTTTTAGATCAATTCGGTTAAAAGTCGATAACTTAGTCTTTTTCCCGGCTTAACGCCTTTCCCAGTTTGACGAACGAATCGCGGGATTGATCAGGGGAAAAGGCACAGACATCAAAATTCCTTTGAACCAGCGGATATTTTATGGATATTTGAAAATAAAACAAAGCACCACCATAATGATTCAAGATATCCCTCGCAAGATCCGAATTGGCAATATCCTGTTACATCTCCTCTTCTGGATGCTGAGCCTGGTGCTCTTCGTCGTATTGATTTTTCTTACCCGGCATTTCCGGTTACAGGCCATGGATTTCCAGACCGCCATTAATATTATTCTGACCTTGCTTTTACTTGCTGTTTCCGTTTATATCAATCTTCTGATCCTGTTACCGCTTTTTTTTAAAACACGTCGGTATCTCCTGTTTTCCTTACTCGAGATGTCAAACATCGCACTTTTCATCTGCCTGAATTATTTTATTTCACTGGCATTTGAGGGGAAACACCCGAATTTCCTGAATGAAATGGTTGCAGAATTCATTCTGGTCCTGGTGTTCCTGGTCATCACGACCCTGATCAAATTTACCCGTGATTCCATCGCGCTACAGGATGCGAACCTGAGGATCAAGGAAATAGAGCGCGAAAAAATGGAATCCGAATTACATGCACTGAAAGCACAAATCAATCCTCATTTCTTCTTCAATACCCTGAACAGTATTTACTCACTGAGCCTGGACCAATCGGAAAAAACACCTGAGCTGATATTGAAATTATCGGAACTGATGCGATACATTCTTTATGAAACACGCGAGGATCATATATCCATGCAGAGACAGCTGGAATTCCTTCAGAGTTATATTTACCTGGAACAGTTGAGGACCGATGAGAAAGTAAAGACCGAAATGGAAATAATTGGAGATCATATGGATCTCATGGTTGCCCCTTTGTTGTTTATCCCCTTTATCGAAAATGCATTCAAGCATGTAGCAAAAGAAAAAGACAATCCTTCATTTATCCGGATAACATTCGACCTGACTCATCTTGATAAAATCGTATTCACGGTAAAAAACAAAAAATACAACCCTACCGGGCCGGTCGACAGGAAAAAAGAAGGAATCGGACTGTCAAATGTGAGAAAACGCCTCAACTTACTTTATCCCTCAAAACATGAACTGAAAATTTCCGATAGCGGTGATGTATTCGAGGTAAGACTAACCCTGGAGTTAATATGAAAATCAAATGCCTGATCATCGATGATGAACCGCTGGCACAGCGTGTTCTTGAAAGATATATAGAAAATGTTTCCTCCCTCGAGCTGGTGCGGAAATACGACAATGCACTGGATGCAGTTGAAATCCTGAAAGAACAAAAAATCGATCTGATCTTTCTTGACATTAATATGCCCAAACTCACGGGATTGGAATTTCTGCGCAGCCTGAAAAATCCTCCCCTGGTGATCATCACCACCGCTTACGCCGAATTTGCCATCCAGGGATATGAGCTGGATGTAGTGGATTACCTGATGAAACCTTTTGGTATGCCACGATTTCTGAAGGCTATTCAGAAAGTTCACGACCTTCTCAAACCCCCGAAACATTCCTTACCGGAAAAAACCCCCGGTGCATCCCAGGAAGATCAGTACATCTTTATCAAATCAAGCAAAAAAACCTATTGCATCAGCCTTGACGATATCCTTTACATTGAAGCTCTCGGAGACTATGTCAAGATCTATACTACAAACCGGATGATTGTCAGTTACCATTCGATGAAAAACCTGGAGAACCTTTTATCCCCTAAGCAATTTCCAAGGATTCATAAATCCTTCATCGTTTCGCTCTCCAAGATTGACATGATAGAAGGTAACCAGATCAAATTAAAGGACCGTTACATTCCCATCGGAACCAATTATAAAGCTGAATTCGAGAAACTGATCCGTACGATCTGAGGATTTTTTACAGGGAAGGATGATCCGTTTCATTTTCTGTTCCCATCCCGGTTTTCCGGAGGATGACAGCCAGATAGACCATCACGATCCCAAAGAGGACTGCGAATGCCCCGATCACTTTGACCAGGAAATCCCCAACCGCATCTTTTTCCACGATCATTACAATACCCAGGATCATGGTGAGAAGGCCATTAAACAATATGAAATTCTTGTTAGAGAGATTCCCCTTGATATTCACCAGGATCACGAGCTGAAAAATACCCACGATGACTGCCCAGACCCCAAATAGCAGGAAAAACAGCTTCAGGGACTCTTCCTGAAAAATCATGATTCCCAAACCGATGGCGAGGCTGAAGATGGATTGAAGGATCAGCAAACCGACATTTCTGTCTTTCTTCAGGTGGTAAATCGCAATAAGAAGGAAGCATAATCCCCCCAATGCGACCGCCAATCCTGCAAAAAAGACGACACCCAGGATAATTTTCTGAGAGAAGAGAAGCAGCAGTAACCCGAACAAAATCGCAATGATTCCGTTGACTGCAAGAAACCAGCGGTTTTTATAAAATTTTGTCTCCATAGGAAGTTTTTATTGATAAAAAGCTGAATGTTAAGGAACCTTGAAATTTATTCCGAGGTATTCCAGTAATGTTCCGGTGATGATGAAAGCGCCGAAAATAAAGAAAAGGATACCCACAATCCGGTTGATCCAGAGTTTAACTTTCGGATTGCCAAGTACCTTGATCTTATTGGCAAGAATACATTTAAGAATATCGGTTGCGAGAATCATTCCCAGGGCCCCTGCAAAAAACATGGAAACTGATTTCCGGTCGCCCCCATAGGTTGAGTTGATGGAAACGACCCAGAAGATCCAGAAAAACCAAAGTGACGGATTTGCAACATTGAGGATAAAACCCTTGAAATAATAAGGCAGCACACCCGGCCTTTTTACATGGATCTCGCTGATGACTTCCACCTGTTCGGTTTTCGGAATTTTACGAAAGACAGTATAGATGCCATATGAGATCATCACGATTCCGCCCAGGATTCCGAAGGCCAGGTGGAATTTCGGAGCCGTAATGAACTCGGAAACACCGAAAAAAGCAAGAACCACGAGAAAAAAATCGCTGGTAAAAATTCCCAGGGCAAGAAATATCCCGGTTTTTATTCCATGCTTGATGCTGGTTTGCAGGAGAGCGACTAGAGCCGGACCCAGTGTTATTGCGACCGTGATACCGAGGACTAATCCTTCAAAAAGCGGGTGTAGAAGTTTGAGGAACATCTTACGTTTGTTTTGTCTGGTTCCGCATCTCCGGTGCGATCAGTTTTGCAAGGTGCGCTTCCCATTCAACCCGTTGTGTTTCTTTCAACACACGGGGAAATTTATAGGCGCCGCCTTCCTTTCCTTTCGTTTTCATCCAGTCATAAAACACATATAAAGGTAAAATTTCCACATACACTTCACGGATAGCCTCCAGGCGTTCGACCCGGTAGTCGTCGTTCAGCCCGGCAAGATATTCATCAAGCTTTGCAGCAGCTAATCCGGGATCAATGGAGTCGTCGGTACCGAGGTACCATTTGTGTGCGAACAAACTTCCATAACGGATCCCGGTAACGGTAAACTCATTGATCTTGATATTAAATTCATCCTGCAGCATTTTGATTGCGCGGTTCATGTTATCCTGGGAAAGATGTTCGCCGCAGAGGCTGAGAAAATGCTTTGTACGGCCGGTAAGCAGGATTTCGCAAGCCTCCTTGCTGGTGAATTTAATAACATCGCCGATAAGATAGCGCCATGCACCGGCGCAGGATGAAACCAGCAAGGCATATTCCTTATCAATCTCAACTTCATCAATAGTAAGAGTTTCCGGTTTGGGGAGCAGGTTCCCTTCTGAATCAAAATTGACATTGTTAAACGGGATGAATTCATAAAACAAACCATTGTCGAGGATCATGGTCAGGGATTTCCGTGTGCCAGCCTGCTGGTAGGCAATGTAACCTTCCGATGCGAGATAGGATTCATTATAAACAATAGGCTTTCCAAGCAGTTTTTCAAAACTTTTAATATACGGCTCAAAAGAAACTCCGCTATGGACATAGGCAGAAAAATTGGGCCAGATTTCATGGATATTCCGCAGGCCATAATGAGCAATAATCCGTTCCAGGATGATCTGGATCCAGGCCGGCACACCTACGATCACCCCGATATCCCAGTCCTTTGCCTTCCTCACGATCTCATTCAGTTTCAATGACCATATTTCTTCCCGGGAGATCCGGGGGCCGGGTTTGTAAAAATACTGAAACCAGAACGGAATATTGCTTGCCGTGATCCCGGAAAGGTCGCCTTTATAATAAGTGCCGTTATACTGAAGGTGCGTACTGCCGCCGATCATCAGGATCCCTTTCTCATAAAACTCATCCGGGAAATTGAACTTTGTAGTCATCACCAGCTGGCGGATGCTTGCTTTCTGGATGGCCCGCAACATGGCAGAAGTCACCGGAATGTGCTTGGAGGAGGATTCAGAAGTTCCTGATGTCAAAGCAAAATATTTGACTTTCCCCGGCCAGGTAACCCAGGCCTCCCCGTTCAGGCTACGGTACCACCAGTTCTGGAACATGGAATTGTAATCGTGAACAGGAACAGTGTTCTGGAATGCTTTTATAAAATTCCTTTGTGCAAGAATATTGGCGAAACCATAATATTCCCCGAAAGCAGTATCCTGGGACCGGTTCAGCAGTTTTTTCAGCTCCCTGCGCTGAGCCAGTACTGGGTTGAAATTCTTTTTAAAGTCAATGGGGATCTGACGGAGGGTATAGGCAGTCTTTATGATGGATCCAAGGATGGGCATGAAGAGGACGCTCGATTACATTAAGTCGGTAAAATTATGAAAAAAATAGTACATTTCGGCTCCTAAAACAGGACAGGATGAAAAGGAATAAAAAGCTGATCAAAATAATGGCAGGGATCCTGATAATTCCAGCGGTAATTATCCTGGGATTTTTATTATTCCTGACGGTGACAGATTATCGTCCTGCGGAAAGGGAACCGATTTTAATCGGGGGAAAAGGAAAACAACTGCCTCTGCTACAGCAGGAGTTTACCTTTCTGACCTGGAATTTGGGTTATAGCGGCCTGGGGAAACAAATGGATTTTTTTTATGAAGGGGGAACAAGGGTAAGGCCAGATAAAAAGGAATTCACCCAATACCTTGAGGGAATATGCAAATCTCTTTCAGCAAATGATTCTATTGATTTCATTCTTCTTCAGGAGACAGATCTCCATTCCAAACGAAGTTATTTTAAAGATGAAGTAGCGAAAATAGGGACTTTATTTCCCGGGCGATGTTTGCTGTTTACCAGGAATTATGACAGCCGGTTTGTTCCTGTGCCATTGGATAACCCCTTGGGCCGGGTCGTATCAGGTATAGCCTGTTTCCCAAAGTACAGACCCAGGGCAGCAGAAAGGATCGATTTCGGATCCCGGTTTCCCTGGCCGAAACAATTGGTGCTGCTGAAACGATGTATGATGGTAATAAGGTACACATTGTCCTCCGGAAAAGAACTTGTCATTGTCAACCTTCACAATTCCACCTTCGATAAAGGGGGATCATTGCGAAAGAAAGAACTAAGAATGATTCATACCTTCGTGATTTCAGAATACTCAAAAGGTAATTATGTGATCGCAGGCGGAGACTGGAATACCAATCCCAGGGGTTTCCTGCCGGTTTCCGTGATTTCGGGAGACCTGGCCAAGACGATCGATCCCGCACTGGATTCCACATTCCTTCCGGGATGGAGATTTGCCTACGATCCTTTGGTTCCTTCCAACCGTGATGTCGATATACCTTATCTAAAAGGGAAAACCCTAACCACCATCATTGATTTCTATGTGGTATCACCCAATGTGGAAGTTCAATCGGTTCATACCCTTGCAACAGGTTTTAATTTCTCCGATCACCAGCCGGTAATCATGAAAGTTGCTTTAAAATAAAACGCTGTCCTTTTTCTTTCCGATCTTTGCATTCATCAAAGAAAATAAATGAAAATCAAGCCGGAAGAAGAGATCTCCTTAACCGATCTTCTGATCAAAGAATTTAAAACCGGATCACGTTCAATGGTCAAGAAGATCATTGTACATGGCAGTGTGAGTGTGAACGGAAAAGCTATCGTTCAGCAGAATTTTCGGGTAAAGCCCGGTGATGTGGTGGAATATACGAAATACAAAGCCCCGGGGGATTCCCAGGATTGCCCGTTTCCTGTGCTTTTTGAAGACAGCGATTTAATTATCGTGGTAAAGACAGCCGGGATCCTTACTTATGGGGAGAAAGGAACACACGGAACCTCGCTGTATAAGGAACTGACGGATTACGTGCGTGATCGCTCAAAAGGAAGGGAAAAGATCTATGTTGTTCACCGGCTCGACCGGGAAGTCTCAGGGATCCTCGTGTTCGCGAAGTCAGAGAAAATCCAGGAAATGATCAAAGAGCACTGGAAAGAGACCGAAAAACGATATTACGCCCTGGTTGAAGGTAAGCCTGAAAACACCGAAGGCGTTCTTGAGAACTGGATGCTGGAAGGCCAGGATCAAAAAATATTTATTGTAAAGAAGGAAAGACCGGGGGCCAAAATGGCGATTACCCATTATAAGATTCTGAAAGATTTGAAAAACAACACCCTGGTCGAAGTACGGCTGGAAACCGGACGTAAGCACCAGATCCGCGTTCATATGGCGGAAATGGGCTGTCCCATCGTGGGAGACTTTAAATATGGCGCGAATAATAAGGTAAAAAGGAGAATACGGTTACATGCTTATTATTTTTCTTTCAATCACCCGATAACCCATGAGCACCTTGAATTCAAGACCCAGATGCCAAAAGGATTTCTGACACTGGGAGAGATGGATGAACACTATAAATGGTAACCCATTTAATTATGAATTATGAATTTGGGGTATCAGGTGTTAGTTTTTAGGAATTGTGGGTTAAGCATTAACCATTGTTATTTGGAATTTTTATAGAAAATCAATTTGCAGGTTCCTTGTATCTTTGCATAACCGTGAAGTTAATATTCAGATAAACTGAAACATTTACCTTTAAAATCTAATCTTATGTCAAAAGGAAAAGATGTCAAAAAGAATGTTAAAAAAACACCGGCAAAAACACCAAAAGAAAAAAAGCAGGAAAAAATAGAGAAAAAGGCAAAGAAAAAGAGTTAGTTAAGGCCTTAGCCATAGGCCATTGGACGATAGGGGAATTGATAATTAGTTCAATCCACTGCAGGGGATTTGCTATTTCGCATATCGCTGTTTCGCTATTTATCCTTCACCCTGTGAAATTCCGCTGCCTCAATGCTTCGAACACAACGATTGCCGCAGAAGCCGAAACATTCATCGAATCGATTTTTCCGTTCATCGGGATCTTGATCAGTTCATCCGCCTCATCCAGCCAGGCCTTGCTTAATCCGAATGCCTCCGACCCCATGATAATTGCTGCAGGGCACCGGAACCCGGTTTCGTGATAATACCGGGTTGCAGTCAGGGCTGTCCCAAACATCCTGATATTATTTGACCGCAACCAGGCAATGGTCTCCGTTGTGGTACTTGTCACAACCGGCATTGTGAAGATACACCCTATACTGGAACGAATGGCGTTAGGATTAT
>Ga0182019_10000815_pt1 | contig 15394 bp, 17 predicted proteins | sample 812E2MmetaG_FD_120483 | JGI IMG/M metagenome (GOLD analysis project Ga0182019, IMG submission 120483) | Permafrost microbial communities from Stordalen Mire, Sweden - 812E2M metaG | ecosystem: Environmental > Terrestrial > Soil > Wetlands > Permafrost | place: Sweden: Stordalen | collected...
ACACAACTCCTTAAAACAAAACTTATTATTACATTATTTTTTATATTTATTTTAAATTTTATTATTACTATAATCCAAAATTATTATAACAGGGGTATTGGTATATGTTGCAATGGAAATTATTTGCAGTGGATTTAGCGCGAAGGTCCGGTGTTTTATTAAAGGAGAAGTTCAATCAAAAGCATGAAATTCATTATAAGGGCGAGATTAATCTGGTTACCGAAGCGGATAAAATGTCCGAGGATTTGATCATTGCGGCAATCAGTCAAAAATTCCCTCATCATGGAATTTTATCGGAAGAATCGCCGGTGATTACTGGTGTTGGAAAACTGCGCTGGATAATAGATCCCCTGGATGGGACAACAAATTATGCTCACGGGTATCCTGTTTTTTGCGTTTCCATTGCCTTGGAAAATGAAGGTACAATTGTTCTGGGTGTAATTTATGATCCTATGCGAGAGGAAATGTTTGTTGCTGTGCGCGGCGGAGGCTTGTATCTGAATGAAAAAAAACTGCGTGTCTCCGATGTAAGCGATTTGTCGCGCAGTCTGCTGGTCACTGGTTTTCCCTATGATATTCGGGAAAGCAAAGATAATAATCTTAACTTTTTTAATGCAATGGCCATAAATGTTCAAGCTATACGGCGCGCCGGCGCCGCGGCTTTAGATCTCGCTTATCTTGCTGCTGGACGGTTTGACGGTTTCTGGGAACTGAAACTCAAACCTTGGGATACTGCTGCAGGCTGCCTCATGGTGGAAGAAGCAGGCGGTGTCATATCTGATATCGCAGGAAGTAAGTGGCATTTGCAGTCGCCGAATCTTCTGGCAAGCAACGGTTTAATTCATCAACAGATGATATCAGTATTAAGTTCAAAGTCTTAAGTTTTAAGATTTAAGCGGCAACAGAAATGCTACTGTCTTAAACTTTAATTACTTAAAAAGTTAAGTTTGTCGTGAAAGTATTTCTTTCACCTACTTATCAAGCATATAACCTTCAATAAGAATTTGATGATTACTGGAAGAAACATGTAATACTGTTTGGTAATAAAAAAAGCGGTTAGAGATTTTCCCTAACCGCCGTGGAAATTAAATTTTACAGGACAAATTCTTATCAATCTATCCAACCATTAAATCGCCCTTAAAAAGTAAAAGTTAAACCTGCAGTAATAATACTCGACCTATAATCAAGATCGCCAGAGCCGTCACCATAATAATTCTCACCAATATTGGGATAGGCCGCGAAATATTTATACCCTATCCCTAAACTCATATGGGGAGCTATATCAATATCCACGCCAGCGAGAAACTGCCAGCAGAATCCGCCACCTGATTCCCTGGGCCAATTTGATACATTTGGGCCACCGTATTCTCTTTCGGTTATATCTCCGACACTGGCGTAAGCGTAACCTAAGCCACCCCCTACATAAGGATGAATGGGTCCTTCCGGATAACGCGCCTTTAGATTAAAGAGAAGAGCATGTATGCTCATATTTCCATCCAATGTAGCAGAATGACCAGGATTATCCGGTGAAGGAATTATTTTGTTATTATCGAAATCATTGTTAATATAGATGTATTCAATTTCCATAGCCATAATTCTTCGGGTAAAGGGAGTGTTCCAGCCTGTTTTTATACCTAAAAGATAGCCATTATCCAAAGTTGTATCGAATTTATCGGCGCTACTATCAGGATTAGAAATTTCCATCGTCTGGGGAATAACATAACCGCCGGAAACGCCGAAATAAAAGCCTATGTTCTCCACTGCAAAGGCGGTCTGTGAAAACAGTAAAAATATAATAATCAACCCTATCCTTTTCATATTCTTTCCTCCTTTTTATGTGCAGTTTATCACTTATAAATCCCTATCCACTGTTTAAAGACTCCAGAACACCTGTCACTAAAGCCAAGTTCTTGTAAAACAACTACCTTTGTTGTTGGTCCTGAGGTTGTCTCTGCCTCTGTTGACCTTGAGGCCGCCTTTGTTGCTGCTGATACTGAGGTCGTCTCTGTTGCTGCTGATACTGAGGTCGTCTCTGTTGCTGCTGATACTGAGGTCGTCTCTGTTGCTGCTGATACTGAGGCCGCCTTTGTTGCTGCTGATACTGAGGCTGCCTCTGTTGATATTGCTGTTGCCTTTGTTGTCTTAGTTCCTGCCTTTGTTGTTGTGGTCGAGGCTGATAGTTCCGGACACCCCAAGTTCCTTGCCTTTCCCAATGTCGATCATTTTGCCAGCTCCTCCAGTTCTGTTGAAGTCGTTGGTTAGGAATCCGTTCATAGTCCCATCGGTGTCCATACCAATTACGATCTCTGTAGTATCCTCTCCAACCTGGGTCAACATCAAAATAGAAACTTGGAATATAGTTATAATAACCCCAACCCCAGTTGTAATATTGTGAGCGATACCAATGACCTAACCATGGACGCCACCACCAACCATTCCAGAAAAACAAGTCTACATTTATATCAGGAACGACATAAACATCGTTTGTCTCAGGCATCACTATCACCTCTGGAGGTGCGTCAAACGGAAGCGTCGGCGGGAGGTTGGCCTCGACAAAATCATTCACCACTGAAAAAGCATAACGGCCGGATACCACGTATCCGTTCCAGCTATAGTTGTAATAAGCCCTCACCTCGTATTGTCCTGGTGAGGGAGGGTCAAAGATTAAGCCCCCCTGACGCAATCCACTGGGTATGTATTTCCAGTTCCCACCATCAGTATCTGGAGAGCCTACCGGCACTATACATATCCAGTCATTGTAGTTGCCGGGTGCATTCGTAAAATTTACCCTGATTATTTCACCCTGATTATAGATGTCCTTGTCAGTCCATACAACTGATGCTCCTTCAACAGAACTTGGCTTGCAGAAGAAGGACACTATAATCAAAAGAACAACGGAAACGATTGGTATAATCTTGAGATTCTTTATCTGCATCTGTTTACTCCTTTTTTAAGGCAGAAACTCTTAATGCTATCCTTTTATGTTAACTACGTACACGACTAAGCTCCCAAGACGCCAGTCTGAATCTCTCTTTATGATTTAAAATATATAATTATTCTAATTTGTCAAGTATTATTTTAATATAATAGTTATAAATTTAATAATATTAAATTTTATAATCATTAGATGTATTATATTATTGACATAATAGAAATATTGAATTATAAAAAATCATTCGAGTGTCCTAAAAAAAATCAAGGAAGGATCAAATGGATAAAGGTATAGCTAGTCTCATGTATGATCTGAGTTTGAGGTTGCGCGTCCTTAGGGCGTCTCGAGAATCCCACGCGGACAAGTCTTCAGATTTGACACCCCGTGAAGAACTTCTGTTACAGATCATTGGTTTAATGGAAGAGTCCAGCGTTTCGAGTATTCGTGCGATATGCCCATCCGTCACTCTCAGTTCGATTTCAAGCTCTATTACCGAACTCTGGAAGAAGAAGCTTGTGGAGAAGCGTGTGAATCCCGATGATCAGCGCATCACCATGGTAAAACTATCGAAAAATGGCAAAGCTTTATTGACCAGCATAATAAAAAGTCAACATATTATTCTCAGCAAGGTGGCAGAATCTTTCAATCTCACAGGTGAACAAGAGGTTTTTACAAGAGATCTCTTGATCCGAAGTATTAATTTTTTTGACCAGTATCTTCATCTAAAATTGAAGTAAACAAACCCGCGTTTATTCATGTAGCAGGCGTACCGTATAAGATCTTGTTTGTACCTCCTTTTGATAGTGAGAGTTCGGAGAAATATGGGCCGGGTGATCTGCCCCAAATCCTTGTACCACATGTTAAGTTAGGATTCAGGCATTTTTTATTTCTCAATTCAGGTACGCCTCTGGCGCTCGAGGACGGTAATTCAAAGAACTGTGTGGCCTGAACGTATTGTATTCCATGCGCCATTTTTCAATTAACGTTTTCGCTTCTTTCAAAGTATAGAATATTTCTGTTTATTACAGATTGAAAGCTTGCATATGTATCAAGGTTAACGATTGGAGGACTGCAGGAAGTAGGTATGATTTTATAGTGAAGATTCGATGCTTAAGATGCTGTCAGATCTAATTATTTGGATACGCCCTTAAGGATATTCACTCAGGTGTCCAAAGTTGAAGCCCTTTATTCGGAGCTTGTCAATAAGGTGCTTGAGTTCGCTCTCCTCCCAGCTTTTCCGGAACATCTCGTCGTGGCATAGTATTACAAGATGATTCTCCGTAACTGTTCGCTTCTCTGCGAAGTACTTTTCTATTAGATTGATCATATCTTCCACAGTCTGTATGGGAACGCCGCTCTTGGGGTCGTGGCACCATTCCAGATCCCATCCAAAAACCTTGAAACCGTTGGTAAAGAGTGTATCCGCAGCCAGAGATCCGCTCTTGACGTCATCCACGTGACGGTCTTTTAGTCGCCACATATTTCTTCCCGGTAGTCTAGCCAGTTTATTAGGAAGGTTAAGTGTCTTTTCATTCTTCAAGAAGTCCTGCAACACGGCATCAGAATTGTTGTAATACGCGCGATAATCGTCGTGGGCGTGACTAAAACTGTGATTGCCCACTTCGATCCAAGAATTTGTTTCGTACAGATGGAGATATTTCTGCAATCGCTTACTGTACTGCGTATTCAGGCCCACCACAAAAACATTGATTTTTGTCTTCTCGCGGCGCACAGCTTCGTTCACGTCTTCACTACCTTCCAAAGGACCATCATCGAAGGTAAAATATATCGTCCGTGTCGGTGGACTTGGTTCCTTGGGTTTTTCCTGCGCCGCAAGTGGTTTCTGGAAGACACAGACGAACAGGCAGATTATGAAGCAGGCTATGGTATGTCGTAATATGAAAATTCTGGAAGTACGCTTGAACGGTGCCCAATACCGGAAGTACTGAAACCAATTAGTAAGAGATTCATTTCTCATTGTGGAAGTATATGAATAATGATTTTGTGTGTCAATGGTATATTGATTACGGATTGAAATGTTGAATCTTTGTCACTGTTGACGATTTGTTTGTTACAGGAAGAAAAAAATAATCTTGTTAATCTTAACTTTTAAGCAAAAATTAACATTAACTGGCAATAATTGAGATTAAAACTTTTCTTGTGCGGGGACCGTCAAATTCGCAGAAGAAAATGGATTGCCAGGTACCTAGAACGAGACGACCTTTTTCAATGATGACTAGTTCGGACGCGCCGACCAGCGACGATTTGACGTGCGCTGCGGAATTTCCTTCGGCGTGCCTGTAATTAGCCGACAAGGGCACCGCCCTGTCCAGCGCAGCAAGAATATCGCGCGGCACATCTGGATCGGCGTTTTCATTTATGGTAACCGCAGCAGTGGTGTGGGGCGTATAGACAAGGCAGATGCCTTCTTCAATCTTCTCTTCTCCGATAGCTTTTTGAACAGCCGCAGTGATGTCAATCATCTCAACGCGAGAATGGGTTTCAAGAGATATTTCTTTCATAGCTTATTCATGGTTGATTGAAAGTTTATTTTTGACCGCCGCGTAAATATCGTTGATGATCTGTTGGGAGATCACTCGCATGGCCTGGCTTGCGGCCTGGCAATATCCCCGAGGCGACGATTCTTGCAATGGTTCTTCCCGAACGTATTTTTTCTGGAACATGATGCTTTTGCCGGTTTCTTTTTCCCGATTATCTCTCAAAGAAATAGCAATACTGATGAACGCTGTTTTATGGCTTTTGTCCGTGAGCAGATAAAATTCCTCAATACCACCGGAAATGAGAAATCGTTCTTCATCTGCTTCATAACGGGAAAACACCGCCTGGAAAAGGCCGCTGGCTCTCATATCGCGCAAGAGACTATCGGCAATCATGTCAGCCGGATTTATCGCCCAGCGAGAGTAATTGAAGGAATCAAGGATGTAAGTATCACTGCGGAAAATCATATTAGTGGAATTATAGGCGGCGGCAATGGAAAACCGGTCAAATTTGACGGATCCCGCAATCGCGTCGAGCTTGTCCCAGGATGGTGCTGCGTAGCTCAACAGATAATTTTCCACATTATATTGCGGTTTGCCGCTGCCGGCGCATCCAATAATCATAAGAAATAAAGCAATCATTATAAAATAAAAACTTTGTATTCTTTTCCCGTGGCATTGCGCCTGTGTTAATAACTGTCTCATTGATTAATTCCTCTTCCAATTCTAAATCAAAGCGCTATCTTTGTTATCGTAGTTGTCAGCTTTCTCAACGTATTAATAATACGCCTCGTCGCCTCCGCCTAGCCGCCTCGATATCATCTCTGATTTAGAAATGGTATTATTCCATCGCTTTTCTTGGCAGCGCCGGTTTCGAGAAAATGAGCTCCGAAGGATTTTTTGTCAAACTTTCGGAAAGTCTTTGCAGATTTTCCGAAGTGACCCGCAAATGCTCTGACGTGTCTTGCAGTTCATTGGTGATAACTTTTGCTTTTTTGTTTATATCTTCGAGCAAAACGTCAGTTCGGTCTGCTTTTTTCTGCAGATTTAAAGAATCAATTTCATTTTTTGCCTGTCCGATCAATTTGCGGGCATCAGATAAAATTCCCATGGTTTCATTTACGGCCTGATCCACTTTGCCTCCAGCAACTGTTTTGTTGATTTTGGCAATCACCTGATCCAGATTGGCGGAGGTTGATTCCAGATGAGTCACGATATTGTTGACATGCTTACCTCCGATGAAACTATCTATGGCCTGAGTTGTGTTTTTCAGTTGATCGGAAATACCCTTGAAATCGACATCCTTGATGTTCTGTATAATGGCGCCTGTGTCAGCAAGAAAACGGCCGACCCCTGACCGGCGTGACGGAATAACCGGGTAGCTGGATTTAAAAGTTATGTTCGGTGAACCGGACAATTCGCCAGGCTTGATCCTGTCCAACTCAATGAAGACAATTCCGGTAATGCCAGCTGAGGTAAGCGCGGCGATGGTCTGTTTCTGCAAATCACCTTCCAGATCGATTTTCATGACCACTTCAATCAGGCGGTAGTCCGGCGCTACTTTTATACTCTGTACCTTGCCGATTTCTACGCCTCGGTATTTAATCGCCGAATCGACCTGCAATCCCTGAACGGATTCGTCAAAATAGGTCGTGTAGAGAGAACCTTTCGTGAAGACTCCTGCCGCGCCAATCCAGATGGTAATTGCCGCACACATCAGCGCGCCGATGATGACAAAAAGACCGATTAAAAATTTTGAGCTTCTAGCTGACATAAAACCTCTGTTCGTCAGGAGTTGCAGGCTTCTGGCGTAAAAAGAAACTTTTTACCCGCGGATCTGTCGCTTGTTCTTTTAATTCCAGCGGTTTGCCTTCGGCAATTATGCCTTTTGCTTCTTTATCTAACATTAACACTCTATGGGCTATTTTGTAAATAGATTCTAGCTCGTGAGTTACGATGACCATCGTTGTTCCCAGAGCTTCGTCGGTTTTGATGATCAAATCGTCGAGTTCCGCCGCTGTGACTGGATCAAGTCCAGCGGACAATTCGTCAAAGAAAAGCACGCGAGGGTCCAACGCTATGGCCCGGGCAATGCCGGCTCTTTTTTTCATACCGCCGGAAAGTTCTGATGGATGATAATTTTCGTAGCCTGCTAAATTGACCAGGCCTAATTTCATTTTGATAATAGTATCGATCATGGCAGGATCGAGATCCGTGTATTCCTGCAAGGGGAGCTCGATATTTTCTTTAATCGTCATCGAGCTGAACAGCGCGCCGGATTGAAAAAGGACACCGATATTCTGCCGATACTCGTTAAGTTCTTTTTCCTCTGCGTGGGTAATATCAGTCCCTTGATACAAAACCTGACCGGAATAAGGCTTTTGCAGCCCGATCATAATTCTAAGCAGGGTCGATTTGCCGCAACCGCTGGCGCCGACAATCACCAGAACTTCTCCTTTATAGACGTGGAAGTTTACTCCTTCAAATACCACGTTCTGACCGAAACGAGCGGCCAGATCCTTGACAACAATAATGGGAGTTTTTTCTTCGCTATCCAAAACCTGCTCCTTAGTTATTACTTTATATAATAAAACATAATGGCAAAAATGGAATCGGCCACCACAATCATAAAAATCGCCGCGACAACGGCGGAGGTGGTAAATTTACCGACATCCTGCGCACCGGAGCGCACCTGAAATCCCCTTTGGCAACCAATTGAAGAAATCAGTGCGGCAAAAACGGCAGCCTTAATTAAACTGGTGACAATATCGAACACCTGGATTGTTTTGATGGACTGGGTAATGTATGTTCTTATCGTTAAATCAAGGCTGGTGACGCCGATAACCATACCGCCGAGAACGCCGAAAAAATCAGCATAAATAGTCAAGATTGGCACGACAATGACGGTTGCCAGAACTTTCGGTATGGCCAGAAAGCGAATCGGATCAAAGCCCATTGTCCGAAGCGCGTCCACCTCTTCATTAACTACCATTGTTCCGATTTCTGCGGCAAAAGCGGAGCCGGAACGGCCGGCGACCAGAATGGCTGTCATAATTGGTCCCAGTTCCCTGACCATTGCAAAACTCACCAGCGAAGGAACATAAATATTAGCCCCGACTTGCTTCAACTGTAAAAAAGACATGAAGGCAATGATTAACCCGATCAGGGCTCCGATCAAAGCGACAATGGGCAGACCTTCCACGCCCGCCCGCTGGATGTAAAAAAGAATATCTTTCCCTCGCATAGTTTTAGGGTGTCTGATAGTATAGAGAAACGCAATCAGTAATTCGCCGATAAACGTTACGAATCTGACAAAATCGCGTGCGATATACCATGACGATTGCCCAACTTGACGTATAAAATCGACATAGTTTTTTTTCGATTTTGAAGGTAACCCGCGCCTTTCCATCAGGTGATATATAAAATCGTCTTGTGTCTTTTCCGATTTTGAATGTAATCTACGCCTTTCCATCAGATGATAATTAAAACCGTCTTGTAACTTTTCCGGTTTAAAAGGCACATTCATCAGCGCATCCTCGTTGATGACTCTAAAAATCCCTTTAGATTCATTGTTTAAGTTAATCAACTGGCATTGGATACTTTGGTAAGCGGCTTCCTTCTCAATTTGAACAAAAGCCAGAGCCGCCGCGCTGTCCAGATAACAGACATCTGAAAAGTCGATGGTTACGGAATTTAACTTTTGCTTAGAAATTTCCCGGTTGATATCGCTTCTGAAGACCATCAGGTTTTTAAGACTAAACTGACCGGAAAGATTAATTAAAAGACTTAAATCTCCCCGATTAAAAGAAATATTGTAACGCTCTGGGCATACTTCTTGTGTTTGTGTCTTCATCACTCAAGTCTTTTTGACTGACAGAGAATATTAATTTGTGAAACTCCAATTCCGAAATCGTAGCGTAGAGGATGGTTATTTGAACAATCCCGCAAAACGGAGGGCTACATGCCCGTGGTTTAGGCAAATACTTAAATCGTATAAGATTATTTAATCCTGTTGTCGGATACTTGTCAACGAAAATTTAAAATCTGGAAATTGAAAAGTATAAAAATTTAGTTACTTTTTCGACATTTCGTTAAACGAGTTTTAATATTTTATTTAAAAAGAAAGGGGAAAGGGGAAATTTTATGAGAAATAATTTAGATGGTCATCTGTATATAGTTAATATTATCATGCAATTACATTGATAAATAACGATTACTTATTTTTTGGCACGATAATTTCATTAGTATAAGGGCAAATAAACAAATTACCTAAAGGAGGTAACAGATCATGAAAAAGACATTAGGAACTATGATGGTAGCGGCGGCGGTTGTTCTTTTAACGGCAACTTTTAGCTTTGCTGAATTCGCGGCAGCAGGAGTCACTAACTTTCCGTATTTTCAGCTGGGTTGCTTAATCATCGGCGGATTGATTATGGTCTCTCTCAAACGCAAATATGACAAGATGTATGTCGGTGAAATAGTTACTATCTTTGCTCTGTATACAATCTTGATGGCGCTTTTCACTAATCCGGTAATTGAAACCGTAAAGACCATTGTCAGCTAAGAGGATTACACGATTTGTAAAAAAAGGATGTTTAAGTCCGCTGACAATATCAAAAAACATGATCTGTAAATATAGTACGGACCCCCCTTAAGATAAAATGTCTTAAGGGGGTTTTTAATGAGACCCAAGCTTCAGAAACTACAGTGCATAACCTGAAGGTCATCTGCGACTGAAGCTTGTGGGTCGAATTATCCCATAAGCTATGCGACGCGGGATTTGAAGCGTAAGTTAGTGAGTCCCAAGTTTCAGAAGCGAAGCGCACTGAAATTTGTTGGACGAACTATCCCGTGTGCAAAGCACATAGGGATATACCGCATGCAAAGCTAAGTGGGACTGTTTTAGTGAAACCACCCTGAATAATCTTCATAGACAAACCGGAAATTTGGCTTATAATACACGAAACTGTTCTATTGAAATTAAGCATGGCGTCAAAATAATTTCTTCATGTCATGTCTTAGGCATAAAAAACCACTAATATGGGGAGAATAATATATGATGAAGATGACACGAAATATTGCCATGTTACTTATTATACTTACGACTGTGTTCTTTGTTTTGGGATGCGCAGGGGGGTCAAAAGAGTTGCTCAACGAAGATTATAAAAAGATTAGTAACGAAAACATCCTTCGCTATTACTACAGCCTCAACGATGAAATTGAACGTCAGGAGAAACAGTCCGGTCCACAATTCGGTATCGGAATTGGCAGTTTTGGTCACGGAGTTGGAGGTGGCGCCAGTGTCGGCATGGGAGGTTCAGGGTACACAGCCGATGATTTAAGAGCGCGAAGAATCGATGTACGATTAGAATTAAAAAGAAGGGGCTTAAATCCATAAAACAGTAAAGAGGATCGTTTCACAACTGGCCGACAGTTCTCAAGTAAAATTAATGGAAATAACAGAAAATATTTATTTCCACACAGACGCAATACCATTTCTAAATCAAAGATGATATTGAGGCGACGAGGCGTATTATAGATACGTTGACTACATCTAGTGGCCAAGGTTCCCTTGACATACAAAACCGCGTTTCATATATTTAATCATATAAAAAGGAATTTCTTATTAATTAATTCAATAATGGAATCAATGAATGCTCTTACACATGGAAAGAAACCTTGCACCTGGAGTCTTTATGTCTGAACACATTCATGTCGCTTACGGTACGGAAATTATTTTAATGTCTGTAATATTTAAAGTGACTGCCGAAGGATGCCTGGCTTACGGTAATCGGAATCTGCTTTATATTGAAGGTCTCACCACCGTCGGAAGCGCCTGCTGCGGCATGATAGAATGCCGTGTTATACATGTCTCCGGTTTTGTCGTATCCTGGCATTACAAAATAGACAATGCTTCGGGCAATCCCTTAAGCAAAGTGGAGCCGGTCACTGATCCTTCCACTCTCGAAGATGTGAAAAAGTTATTGTTCAAAACATTTCCTTCATCACTGTTTCTTTTTTCGTAGTATCCTTCTTACTTTTATGTATTTTATCCAACTACTAGTTAAAAGAATAGTAATAATTTATTTTACGGGCCATGATACTTCACCCAGGGCCATACGGCACAGACCGGTGATAAAGATTTTGGGTAAACCGGCCTTTGAGGTCTGATCGCGTAAAACGGTATCGCACATAGGACAGATCGTGATCATGGCCTCGGCATGATTATCAATCGCATCCTTAATGTTATCATTCTGGATATTCATCGCCAGTTCCTTATTTACGGCAAGTGCAGGCCCGCCGCAGCACAGGGCATTCAGGCCCTCATATTTTCTTGAAACGCGTTCTACCCCTATAAGCTCAAAGATTTCATTGAGCCATACATCCTGCTCCGGTATCCACCTGACGGCGCAGTTCGGTTGGTAGGCAATCTTCTTCTTCAGTTTGGTAATATCGTTTTGGTTGTTCCTAAGATAGTCAAGCATGTATTCAAACAGGTGCATGTATTTATAAGGCACATCAATGCCAAGCTCCTTGGCTTTGACATGCGCCAGAACATATCCTTCATTATGAATATAAACAATATCTTTGCCCAGCACAGCTAGTCCTTCGATCACCTTTTGACCATATCTTTCGGCAAGGCTCGCCCCGCCCATATGGCCCATGCCGACCAGAGAAGCATACTTTTTCCCTCCAACCACGGTCATGCCTTTGAACATCCTGCTTTCCAGCGTGCCTTCCGGAAACTGTTTGATACCGAAGGAATCAAGAGACAAAACAGGCTTGCATGGGTCTCCCTCTATTATATGACCTCCACCGCTTCCGTCTTCAAATGACTGAATGATTGAATCGATAAAGGGTTTAAAGCCTACGACAATCGAACTGATTCCCATCTTTTCCTGCATTTTGTAGATAAGATCAGCCGGATCAGCCCCGGTCGGGCAGTACTGAAAACATGCATTACAGGTAATGCACCTGTCCAGGATATCAGCCGCTTTTCCTTCCATTAGAAGTCTTATTTCGCTGACGGCTTTGTCCTTGTCGTAATCGATGTAACGGCATTTTACCAGACAATCGCCACATAAATCACACTTTGAAGCATCCCACATTTTTCACCCCTATTAAAGTTGGTTGGGTAAAACCCTTATCGCCGGGTTGTACACCCCTTTTGATGAGAAACATGCTCAGATCCCGGACCATTTCGTTCAATTTGTTCCATGAGATTTCCTCCCATTTCCCAGACTTGCTCTTGTAAATGACCAGAGTCTTGTCTCCGTACTGCTGAGCTCTGTTTTGAAAGATTGCCCCCATAGAATTTTCATTGAATTGCGCCATGATACCCCCTCTTTTCGTCATAATAAATTGAGACCTTTGCACAACATGTTAACTTTGAGTTCGACCATTTTTTGATTATTTCCTCTGATTCCGATTGTGATTGAGGTGATGATTAACATTTGAGTGTTTTATCCGATATAGCTAATAAACCAAGAAAATACCCCAAGTTTTCCTATGGGTACATTTACCGAAACAGGGCTTAAATCATTTTGGTTTGGAATCGGCCATGAACTGCATTCCAAAATCGCGCACTGTTTGCGGCGGATGATGTTCAACATGATTGCGTTTCAGCGTAAGCGATTGCGACGGGCATTTATAAGCACATACGCCGCAGCCTATACAGCGTTTGGGATTAAGCTCAGCAACCTTGCCGTTCTTATTGGTCAGTTCCCGCTGATTGACGTCCTTGCCTGTTACCGCGGTCTTACGTCCTTTAACCGACGGCGCATCCAGTAAATTCAGGGCTTCCATGGGGCAGCGCTTGATGCATAAACCACATCCCACACAGGTGGATTGGTTGACCGTGACGCGGTAGTTCGAGGGAGTCAAGGTGCCATCATGCCCATACTTGTTCATGGCCAGGAACCACATGCAGCAGTCACGGTCGCAGTTGCAGATGGTATCGGGCTTCTCCTGATGGTTGGAGATGCCATGGATAAGCCCCAGCTCAGCAGAACTTTTGAGTATCTCCTCCGTCTCTTGCCTGGTGATCTCCCTGCCCATGCCGTTTTCCACGATATAGTGCCCCAGCTTGTCAAAATGCAGGCAAACCTCGGTAGGATACTGGCTATCAGGTGAGTCCGGATCAAGGTTGTTGGCATGCCGGCAAGGACAGTGGCTCACCGTAAAGTACTCGACTTTATCCAGTATCTTGCGAACTTCTTCATAGGGCAGCACGCCGCTTGTATCCTCAATAGTGACTTCTATGGGCAATACCCGCAGGCCTTTCTCGTTAACATTCTGCCAGGGTGACAATGCCCCGCCGGTTAGATATTTGTGTTGCAGCGGCCCAACGCGCAGATCATATTCGTCACGGCGGCCGGGCCAACCAAAGGTGCGGGCGATGAAGAAACTGTCGTTTACACAGTAGCGTTCGCGGTTCTCTTTAACCTGCTTATAGACAAGCCCCTTGGCGGCCAGCGCGTCGAGTTTGGGGCGAAGCGCATCAGCGCTGGTTCCGGTTATATCCTCAAGTTCGGAGAGCGTCTTCGGCGTGAAGGGCATGCCGGTGAGGAGGGCTGCCTCTTCAGGTGTGTAACGCGCAGCTACATAAGGCAGCAGGACGTCTGAATCCGGCGCTCCATACCAGCTCTGCTTGAGCCATTCGATGAATTTGATATAAGTAGTTCGTTCCTGTTCTGTCATCGGGTGTTGATTGGTGTTCATGAAGATACTCCTTTCTGATTTCCAATTTTGATAATATATTTGACCTGCTCCAAATTCTTGTACTTAGTTTCAGTAGAGGACAATTGTCAGAATTCAAGATTACCATTTGAAAGATTCAACAACGAGGATCAGCGGCGCGGCTTTGCCACGAACACTGGAATGGCTGGTTAGGCCCCTGCATAAAATAAATCTGTCCCTCATTTTTTGCTGTCCCTTTTTTCTTTAGATCTTCAACACAGGCCGCAAGTCCTCAATCCGATCGAAAAGGTGCCATATATAATTCCCTGTTCCCTTTTCGCGGTGTGGATGTATATCGGCTATGGCAGGATCATCCAGATAACGTTGGAATGCATCGCGAGATTTCCATTCCACTAGGATGAGCACCTGGCAAGGGGTGATATCGCCTTTCTCTGCTTCACGAAACCGGCCCAGTGCCACCACTTTCCCTCCATGTTTTGTCACCTCGTGTGCCGATCGCTTTGAATAGGCCAGATATTCTTCCCGGTCGACGATATCAAACAGATTTAAAGCGTATATGGGACCATTATTTTCCATAAAATACTCCTTGCATGATATATGAAGAGGCAAACCAATAAATAGTACAATTGACCTTTTTACCCATTTAAAAACCTGAAATTGTTTATATGGATCAGTGCTAATACTGCAAACCTTAACTATTACCAATTGTAATGTAGCATAAAATAGTAATTTTTAGAAACGAGGATTGCAGGAAGAAGTGGTTAAAAAGTCTTTACATCTGTGTCAAATAAACTTCGTTCTCTAGCAAGTGATGACATTCAGTCTGCGAGCAAGCCGTTTGTGCTCCTCAGGCGTGATCCACGCTACGCGGAGATAATTGGAAATAGCAGCATCGTTCAAGCCGATGCGGCGAGCCTCCCGCACGGTTACTTGATAGGCCTCGATTTCGGTTTCTCGATCCACGTAAGCCACCCTCTCATCGTAAAGATTTCGTCCTTGCAGGTGTTGCTTGACGTGGCACAACTCGTGAATGATATCCAGATATAAGATCTCTTCGGGGGAGCAGCGCAAGTATTTCAGGCCAATAGTAATGGTACCGTCATTGTTATCCACAAACATCTCATTTGGCTCGTCCACCATAATCACTTTAATGTTCTCCATGACCCCTGAGATTTCTTTCGCGTCAGCAAAGATGACAGACAGAATATCATAAGTGCGGATATCCGTAAAAACATCCTCCAGTCTGTATTGCCCGGGTTCAAGC